>ENA-ORDC01000819-ORDC01000819.1-marine-metagenome-genome-assembly--contig:-NODE-819-length-26721-cov-7.063241_pt1 | contig 26721 bp, 24 predicted proteins | sample MGYA00237783_ERZ508515 | MGnify/ENA primary metagenome ERZ508515 (study PRJEB26186, sample SAMN06268792) | marine metagenome | isolation source: Eden Landing Ponds, San Francisco, CA, USA | place... | reverse complement strand
CTGGGGTACTCGCCGACGTACCAGAGGAACTCCACGTCCTCCTCGCGGGCGTCGGGCACCTCGAAGTCGAGGTCGTCGGTCCAGTCCGGCCGCTTGCGGGCGGGGTCGCCGAACGTGTTGCCGTTCTGGAACACGTTCATCATCGCGTCCTGCACCATCTCGTCCATCTGCCCCGTCTCGGTGAGCCGGCGGTTCATCTGCGTGAACTCCGAGACGTGTTCGATGTCGACGGGACACGCGTCCATGCAGGCCATACAGGACATACACGACTCCATGGACTCGGCGGCGATGACGGAGTCGCCGCCGTCAGCGACGATCTCGACCTCCTCCGTGCGGCCGGCGTCCAGCGACTCGCGGTACTGCTTCAGGTCGAGGATCACGTCGCGTGGGTCGAGGTTCCGGCCGGAGGCCTTCGCCGGACACACCGAGGAACAGCGCCCGCACTTCGTGCAGGCGTCGTGATCGAGGACGTGTCGCCAGGAGAAATCGTCGATGGAGCCGTAGCCGATCTCGTCCGGGCCGGCGTCCTCGGGAACACCCGGCAGCCTGACCCCGGCCTTCTCGTCGCGGGTGACGACGTTCGCGAACGAGGAGATCATGTGGAACGGCTTGGCGTACGGGATCAGGGCGATGAACCCGAACGCCAACAGGGCGTGACTCCACCACGTGACGGTGTACAGCGTCTCCGCCGTCCCGACGGTGACGCCCGCCTCCGCGAACACGCCGGCGAGGAAGAAGCCGACGAACGACACCTGCTCGTAGGCGACGAACTCGGCGGAGCCGATGATGCGGAACGCCTCCAACACGTAGCCGCCGACCCCGAGCGCGAGCAGCGTCCAGACGAACGCGTCGTCCTCCAACGAGGTGTGTTTGCCCCAGAGGCGACCGTCGCGTTCGGTGTAGCGTCGGTAGATGGCCATGCCGACGCCGACGACGAACAGCAGCCCCATCGCGTCCATCACGAACGAGTACGAGAGGTAGAAATCGCCGACGAAGAACGACTCGCCGGTCACGGGCTCCCAGAGGTCGAGGTCGATGCCGAGGATGGTCGTCCCGATGAGGAGCGTGAGAAACCCCCACAGGACGAACGCGTGCATCACGCCCGCGTACAGGTCGCGGTCGAACTGGTTGCGGTTCGACGCCACGATCCGGGCCGCCCGCAGCACCCGCCCCGGGAGGTCGTCGAGGCGGTCGAACCAGTCGTCCTCGCCGGCGGCGTAGCGCGCGAACCGCGCGTACGTGCCGTAGAGGAACACCCCGATGGCGACCGCCGCGAGGTAGTAGAACGCGGCCTTCCCGACGGGCCCGATCGTCCAGAAGGTCTCACGCGTCACGTCGGCTTGCATGTCGATAGCCCGTCGCCGCCTCCGATTAAATCTTCCCACACCGACGTACATGACAGTCCACGACGACCGTCCGAACCGCCCCCGATACCGGTCCGCACCTGTCCGTTCCGGGCGTCGAGCGTCCGCCGCTCCCGTCGGCCCGGTCGCGCGGCTCGTCGCCGGCAACACCCTTTTGTCCGACGACAGTCATCGTTTCAGTCTATGGACGAGAAGACGGAGGAACTCCGCGACATCTTCCTCGACACGACGGGCGGCGACACCGTCACCGAGCGTCAGGAGGAGGGGCACGGCTCGCTCGCGGACGAGAGCGACGCCGCCGAGCGGCTCGCCGACCTCGTCGCGCGGATGCGCGAGCGCTTCGAGTTCGGCTCCGGCCGCTCCGACGAGGAGCTCGTCCGGATCGTCCGGCTGTACTTCCGAGGCGCCGACGACGCCGCCATCGCCGCCGACCTCGATGTCGACGAGGGGGCGGTCTTCGACGCGCGAATGGACCTCCATCTCGTCCGCGAGGGCGACCGCGAGGCGCCGTTCGACCTCTCGCGGCTCCGCTCGATGCACGTCGATGACGTGTCGGTGGCCGACCGGGCCGCCGAGATCGGCGTCGACGAGGCGACCGTCGAGCACTACTCGACGGTCGTCGCCACGGATCTGGAGTCGACTCGGGCGAACGACCGCTTCCGCGACGAGTTCGCCGACCTGCTGGCGGAGCAGGATCTCAAGGGGGGTCACACTGCGGACGCCCGGGAGGACGGGCTCAGGGAGGCGGCCGAGGACATCGAGACGAACGTTTCCTTCTAACCGACCGCTTTTCACGGGGACCTCACGTGCCTCCGGCGCGCGAGGCCCCCGCCAAAACCCGTCGATGACAAAAGACCGCTCGCTCGCGGTACAACTGCTGGTAACTCCGCGTCCGCCCAGCACCGCGACCGCAACGGGGCGAACCTTCAAATACGAACCCGGAACCACGACCCACGTGTCCCGGGACAAGGTGTCGTTCACGGACCTCGCGACGGCGACGTACTGCCCGCGCCAACTGTACTACGACCGGCGCGAGGACGACCGCGAGCCGCCGCCGGAGGCGACCGCCCGGATCGACCTCGCCTTTCGCTATCCCGAACTGCGGGATCTGGACGACGCGGCCCTGGCGGCCGAACCGATCGAACGCCCGCCCGAGAAGTACCGCGCGGCGCTCGATCGGCTGGCCGATCGAACGGACTGGGGGTCGCTGTCGGATCCGGCCGACACCCGTGTCCTCCTCGACGGGAAGGACGCCCGCGGCGTCGCGCACAAGGTGATCGATGAGACGGATACGGAGGCGCCGTGCGACGACGACGGGCATCCGACCGGCGATCCCCCCGTTCCGGTGATCGTCTCGCCGGGTGACCCGCCCGAGCAGGGGGTGTGGGAACCGCAGTCGGTGCGGGCGGTCGCGGCGATGCACGCGATCTCGTGGCAGGAGGGGCGACGGGTCCGGCGGGCGCTCGTCGAGTACCCGACTCACGGCGTCGTCAGGGACGTGTCGCTGTCCGTGCGCCGCTCCGGGACGTACCGACGAGCGCTCCGGTCAGTTCGGGAGATGGACGGTCCCCCGTCGAGGCTGTCTGGCAGTGCGAAGTGTCGCGACTGCCGTCACCGGTCGAACTGTGGGGTGAAAACGCGGAGCCTTCGGAGCCTGATCGGGCTGTAGCTCCGGAGCGAGTGCCCCCGCTCGACTCAGGGCTCGCTCGCCAGCCACTCGCGGATATCGTCGGCCAGCGGACCCGCACGGTGGATGACGCCCCGGTCGGGATCGACGACGGTGCTCTCGCCGCCCGCCGTCTCGCCGCCGTCGAGCACGACCGCACAGCCGTCGCGGATCCGGGAGTCGAGTTCGGCGACCCGGCGGACGCTCCCGGCGCCCGAGCGGTTCGCGCTCGTCGCGGTGATCGGTCCGGCGACGTCCGCGAGGGCGCGTGCGGTTCCGTGGTCCGGCACGCGGATCCCGACCCGCGGCTCGCCGTCGGTGAGTTCCGCCGCCAGCGTGTCGCCGCGGTCGACGACGGCGGTCACGGGACCGGGAAGGAACGCCCGCATGAACCGGGCGGCGCGGTCGCTCGCGGGAACCAGTGACAGCGCCGCGTCGACGCTCCCGAACCCGACCGACAGCGGCTTGTCCCGCGGGCGGTCCTTGAGCGCGAACACGCGCTCGACGGCGGCCGGGTCCGTCGCGTCGGCGCCGAGGCCGTACACGGTCTCCGTCGGATACACGACGGACTCGCCCGCACGGATCGCCTCGGCGGCGTGCTCGATGTCGTCGTCCGTCAGCTCGTGGTCCGATCCGTCGGCGTTCATGGGGCGTCTTACAGGCGCTCGACGTGCGATTCGATCTCGTCGTAGTCCGGGAAATCCGGCCACTCGGCGGCGACCCACGCGTACTCGACGGTGTGGTCCTCGTCGAGGAGGAACACCGCGGGACGGTGCTCGCGGATCCCCGTCATCCCGTCGAGGTCGTGGATCGCGCCGTACTGTTCGCCGACCTCGGCGGAGGGGTCGGAGAACAGCTCGTAGTCCATCCCGCGCTCCTCGATGAACGTCCTGTGCTCGTACGGGCTCGAGACGGAGACGCCGACCACGGTCACGTCGTCGGTGTCGCCGCGGCCCCACCCACGGTCGCGGATCTCGTTCCAGACGTACGTCGCGGGGAACGCGCCGTCCATCGGGAAGAACACGAGCGCGACCGGGCCGTCGAGGTCCGACAGGGATGTGTCGGTCCAGTACTCGTCCCCGACGAGCGGCCGGGTGAAGTCGGGGGCCGCTTCGCCGACGGCGACGTGGTCCGCCTCGGGGAGTTCGACGATGTCGAAGTCGACCATTCAGGCACCTCCCGCCGCGCCATCGCCGTAGGTGTTGTCGAGGTACTCCACGATGTTGCCGGACTCCGACATCGTCACGCCGGTGTGCTCGTCGCGGATCGCGGGCACCGAGCGCTTGCCGGTGAGCCGCGCGACCGCGTTCCGATCGGAGTGCATCGGCTCCACGAACCGCGACTCGTAATCCAGGTCGTACTGCTTCAGCTTCCGGACGACCCGTTCGCAGTACGGACACGCCTGCAGTCGGTACAACGTGATCTGCGGTTCGGACATACGCGGCAGTACGACGGCATCCCGGGTAACGCCTTCGCCCGCGGAATCGGTCGATTGAGTCCTCGTACCCGGGCGGCTCCGGGATTCGAGGACAACGCTTAATTCGGGGGCCAAGCTAGTTTCCGTATCACATGGGTTTGTCGCCGGTACACGCACTCAGAGGAGCGCCCGCGCAACTCGGCGGACTCACGAACGCCGTGCCGATCACTGACGCGACGATCACTGTCGGCGGCGTCATCGCGATCGTCGTGCTCATCGGGCTGTCGGCGTTCTTCTCCTCCTCGGAGATCGCGATGTTCTCGCTGGCCAGCCACCGGGTCGAACAGCTCGTCGAGGACGGTCACATCGGCGCGGAGGCGGTCAAGGAGCTGAAGGACGACCCCCACCGCCTGCTCGTGACGATCCTCGTCGGCAACAACATCGTCAACATCGCGATGTCCTCCATCGCGACGGGGCTGTTCGCCCTCTACATGAGCCAGGGGCAGGCGGTCATCGCGGCGACGTTCGGGATCACCGCCCTCGTGCTGCTGTTCGGTGAGTCGGCGCCCAAGAGCTACGCCGTCGAGAACACCGAGTCGTGGGCGATGCGGATCGCCCGCCCGCTGAAGCTCTCCGAGTACGTCCTCTTCCCGCTCATCGTCGTCTTCGACTACCTCACCCGCGTCATCAACAAGGTGACCGGCGGCCGCTCGGCCATCGAGACGTCCTACGTCACCCGCGACGAGATCCAGAACATGATCCAGACCGGAGAGCGCGAGGGCGTCATCGAGGAGGAGGAGCGCGAGATGCTCGACCGCATCTTCCGGTTCAACCAGACGATCGCGAAGGAGGTGATGACGCCGCGGCTCGACGTGAACGCGGTGCCGAAGGACGCCTCCATCGACGAGGCGATCGAGACGTGCGTACAGGCCGACCACGAGCGCGTCCCGGTGTACGAGGGCAACCTCGACAACATCATCGGCGTCGTCAACATCCGCGATCTGGTCCGCGCCCGCTACTACGGCGAGGGCGAGAACGACCTCGCGAGCGTCGTTCAGCCGACGCTACACGTCCCCGAGTCGAAGAACGCCGACGAGCTGCTCGAGGAGATGCAGGACACTCGGATGCAGATGGTCGTCGTCATCGACGAGTTCGGCACGACCGAGGGGATCCTCACGCTTGAGGACATGGTCGAGGAGATCGTCGGCGAGATCCTCGAGGGCGACGAGGAGGAGCCGTTCGAGTTCGTCGACGACGACACCGTCCTCGTGCGCGGCGAGGTGAACATCGACGAGGTGAACGAGGTGCTCGAGATCGACCTGCCGGAGGGACAGGAGTTCGAGACGCTCGCCGGTTTCGTGTTCAACCGTGCCGGTCGGCTCGTCGAGGAGGGAGAGGAGATCGACTACGAGGGCGTGAAGATCCGCATCGAGAAGGTCGACAACACCCGTATCATGCGTGCACGCGTCACCGTCACCGAGGAGTACTTCGAGACCGACGAGGAGGCGGAGGCGGGCGCGGAAGCGGAGACCTGACCGAACGACGACGCCGTCACACGACGACACTGCAGCACGGCACGGCTGCCCCCGGTCTCGGCGGAAGCCGAGGGCACAACTTTATCGCTCGACCGTGAACCGATCACACGATGGACTCCGAACAGCCCGGTGACCTCTCCCCGCTGTTCTTCGCCGAACTCGTCGAGACGGTCGGTGTCGGCGTCGCCGTATACGGCGACGACGGGTCGTACGTCTACGTCAATCAGGCGTACGCCGATCTCTTCGGCGTCGACGCCGCCGAGTTGGAGGGGACGCACCTCTGGGACATCGTCCCGCGGATCGACGCGGACCAGTTCGACCGCTACTGGGAGTCGTTCGAGGCCGGCGAAACGCGAAGCACCGAGACGGTACACGAGTACAACGGGGTGAGCGTTCCGGTCGACACGATCACCACGCGGCGGCTCTTCGACGGGACCGCGTACCACTTCGGAACGATCAAGGACATCTCCGAACGGACGGAACGGGAGCGCGAGATCGTCCGGCAAAACGAGCGACTCGACGACTTCGCCAGGGTGGTCTCGCACGACCTCCGCAATCCGCTCAACATCGCGCAGGGCTATCTCGACATCCTCTCGGAGGACGTCGAGCGGGACGAACTCGCGCTCGCGATCAACTCGCTGGATCGGATGGACACGCTGATAACGGAACTGCTCACGCTGGCCAAGAGCGGCGACGGCATCGGCGACACCGACTCCGTCTCCGTCGTCGATGTGGCGGAGGCGGCGTGGCACACCGCCTCGACGGGGGATGCGGAGATCGCCTATCCCGACCGGGACGTCGCCGTCGTCGCCGACCGGTCGCGGCTGCAACAGCTCTTCGAGAACCTCTTTCGGAACGCGATCGAACACGGCGGCGAGCGCACCACCGTCACCGTCGCGACGAACGACGACGGCTTCTCCGTCGCCGACGACGGGGTCGGCATCCCGGTTGAGGAGCGTCAGACGGTCTTCGACACCGGCTACACCACCGTCGAGGACGGAACCGGCTTCGGCCTCAACATCGTCGAGGAGGTCGCGACCGCACACGGCTGGTCGGTCGAGGTAACCGAGAGCGTCGACGGCGGGGCACGGTTCGACGTCTCCGGCGTCGAGTTCGCCGACTGAGCCGTCGCCGATCTCCGTTCGGAGGTTCGCCGACCGAACGACCGCACGACGGTACGGCCGCCCCGGATCGACGCGATCCGGGGCGAGCTTCCTCCCTCACACCACCGCGTCGACGGCGGTGAACGCGCCGTAGCCGATCCCGAGCGCGAGCGCCAGCGACCCGATCCACGCCAGCACGGTGTACGCCATCTTCCGGGTGCTCACGCCGGCGCCGCCGGCCGCGTACCCGGACCCGATGATCGCGGAGACGATGATCTCGTTGAACGAGACGGGGATCCCGAACGCGACGGCGGTCTGTGCGATCGCGAAACTGGGAATGAGCGCGGCGATGGAGCGGCGCGGCCCCAGCGAGGAGTAGTCCTGTGCGAGCGCCTTGATCATCCGCGGGGCGCCCGTCCACGACCCGGCGAGCAGGCCGATCCCCCCGCCGACGAGCACGGCGATCAGCGGGATCTGCACTGCCGACCCGTCCCCGCCGATCAGCGGCACGAGCGGGCCGATCGCGAGCCCGACCTGCGAGCCGCCGGCGGAGAACGCGACGAGCCCCCCGAGCGCGAGCAGGAAGCGGCGCTGTCCGCGGGCCTCATCGAGCGTCATGTCACGAAACAGCGCGAGCGCGACGAGGAGCGCGAACGCCACCGTGACGGCGACCCAGCCGAGGTCGACGCCCCCGACGCCGACCACCGGAAGGGCCGCGGCGACGGCGCCGGCGATCGATCGCTGGACGCCCGGCGGGCCGAGCACGGTGAAGCCGATGTTGGCGACGAGGGCGGCGACGAGACCCGCGAGCGTCGGGACGGCGACGCGCTCGGAGACGCGCTCCGACCGCAGGAGTCGCGCCGTGGCGTAGGCGATGCCGCCGCCGACGAACGGGGTCGCGACCCACAGCGCCACGATCTCGCGGTACTTCGACCACGCGGGATCGCCCCCGAGGGCGAGGCCGACGCCGACGACGGCGCCGGTGACGGTGAACGCGGTGGCGATCGGGTAGCCGGCGAACACGCCGATCGCGACGAGCACGGCGGCGGTGAGCAGCCCGACGATCGCCGCGGCGGCGGTGATCGACACTCCCACGACGAGGTCGTTCCCGACCGCCTCGGTGACGTTCGCACCCTGCAGCACGGCCCCGAGGAACCCGAGCACGCCGACGATCAGGCCCGCGCGCATCACCGAGATGGCGTTGGCGCCGACCGCGGGGGCGAACGGCGTCGATCCCGACGATCCGGCGCCGATGGCCCACGCCATGAACAGCGATGCGAGGGCGGCGACGAGGAGCGTCGCGAGGGTGCCGGCTGCGACCATACCCGGCCGTCAGGCCGCGCGGGTAAGTCGTTGTTGGGTCCGGAACCTGGCGGCGGGGGTCGGGGCCACCGCGGACGCGTTCACTGTCGCCCCTGATCGTAGCCCTCGGCGACGTTGACGACGATCCGGCGGATGAACAGGTACGCGCCGAACACCAGCGCGAGCAGCACCACGAGGATGATCGTCAACCCCGGGTTCGCGGCGACGGCGTCGATCAGCGTGTCGACAACTGCCATGCCCGTCGGTGCGACGGTGCGAGCCATAGGGGTTTCGACAGCGCCACCGTGACCGACGGGACCTCACGCCTCGACGCCGTCGCTCGGCGACGCGTCGCGGACGCGGCGGCAGTACGCGGTGAAGTTGTCGAACAGCGTCTTCGCCTCGCAGGCGGCGTCGTAGCGCTCGGGGGTGATCCCCGACAGCACCTCGTCGACCCGGTCGTCGCCGATGCGTTCGCGTTTCCCCTCCGCCACGGACTCGGCGGTCTCGATGTCGTACTCGGGATGGAACTGTACGCCCCAGCAGCTCCCCTCGCGGAACGCGTGCACGCCGAACTCGTTCTCCGCGAGCAGCTCCGCGCCCGGCGGGAGCTCGACGACCGCGTCGCCGTGGGTCGTGAAGACGGAGAACTCGCGGTCGATGCCGTCGAACAGCTCGTCGTCGCCGTGGTGGGTGATCTCGTTGTAGCCGATCTCGAAGTCGTCCATCCCGCCGACGCGGCCGCCGAGCGCCTCGGCGAGCACCTGATGCCCGTAGCAGACGCCGAGGATCGGCAGGCCGTGCTCGGCGGCCTCGGCGGTCCACTCGACCAGCGGCGGGATCCACTCCTCGTCCCAGTACACGGAGGAACGCGAGCCGGTGATCACCACGCCGTCGAAGTCGAAGTGCTGGGGCAGCTGCTGTGCGTTCGCGTCGAACTCGACGAGGTCGGCGTCGAGCTCCCGCCGGAAGTTCCGAGCGGTGTTCGCGCCGTCGTGGGCGGCGTTGAGCAGCGCCAGCCGGAGGCGAGTCATTGGAGGAGCTGAGTCGCGCTCGGCTGAAAGGGTTTGCGTCGCCGCCGAGTTCCGCCGGGGCTCCGGGCGCGGGAGGCGCGGCCGCGGCCGGTTCCGGGGGCCCGAGGCGGCCGTCGTCTCACTCCTCGCCGTCGAAGAACGCCAGCACCCGGTCGTTGACCGCCCGGCTCGCCTCCACGTTAGCGAGGTGGCCCGCGCCGTCGACCTCGACGAACTCCCCGCGCGGCAACCCCTCTGCGAGCTCCTCCCCCTTCGTCGGTGGACACACCGCGTCCTCGCTCCCGTGGAGCACGAGCGCCTCGTTGGACACCTCGTACAGTCGGTCGGCGAGGTCGAACTCGCGAACCGCCGCCCGCGCGGCCTCCCACGACTCGCGGTCGGCGTCCTCGGCGGCGCGCCACTCGACGATCCGTGAGACGACCGACGGCTGCCGGACGAGGAACTCGTCGGTCACGGCCGCCCGCAGCGACGACTCCAACGCGTCGGGGTCGGTCGGATCCGCCCACAGCGAGTCCGGGTCGATCCCGGAGCCGTAGGCGGCGGTGCCGACGAGCGCGAGCTTCCGAACGCGTCGGGAGTGCAGCGCCGCGTGCAGCGCGACCATCCCGCCGAGGCCGACGCCGACGACGTGGGCCGCGCGGATCCCCGCGTCGGCGAGTACGGCGTTCAGGTCCGCGGCGAGGTGACCGACCGCGTACGGCCCCGGCGGCGCGTCGGAGTCGCCGGTGCCGCGGGTCGCGGGGACGACCGCCCGGTACGGGCCGGCGACGGCGGCGTGTTGCCACCCCCACTGCCACGGCCCGTAGCCGATCTCGCCGCAGAACGCGACGGCGTCGACGTCGCGGTCGCCGCCCTCGCCGTCGACTTCGTAGTACAGGTCCACGTCTCCGTTCGCTGCGTGAGGCACTGGTCGAACCTTCGCGACCACGGGCCGTGAATCCCTCGGACGCCCCCTCACCCGTCGGGGAGACGGGATCGGTCGTCGTCCCGCGGGTCGCGCTCGCCGTCCCCGACCGCACCCTATTTCTCTCGCCGGCCGGACAGTTGGCGTATGATCGACTTCCGGTCGGACACGGTGACCCGCCCCAGCGACGAGATGCGCGACGCCGCCCGCGACGCCGCGGTCGGCGACGACGTGTACGCCGACGACCCGGCGGTCAACGAGTTGGAGGCCCGCGCGGCCGACCTCGCCGGCTTCGAGGACGCGCTGTACGTCCCCTCGGGGACGATGGGCAACCAGATCGCGATCCGCACGCACACCGACCGCGGGCAGGAGCTGCTGTGTGACGAACAGGCGCACGTGTACAAGTGGGAGCTGGGCGGCATCCCGCAGCTCTCGGGAGTGCAGCCGCGCATCCTCGACTGCGGCGACCGCTGCGTTCCGACGCCCGAGCAGGTGCGCGAGGGCTACGTCGAGGAGGACCTCCACCGCCCCGGTACGGGCCTGTTGTGCCTGGAGAACACGCACAACTCCCGCGGCGGCGTCGCCGTCCCGAAGGCGCACATCGACGAGGCGGCCGAGGCCGCCCACGGGCTGGACGTTCCGGTTCACCTCGACGGCGCGCGCTTTCTCAACGCCTGCGTCGCGCTCGACACCGACCCCGCGGCGATGACCGAGCACGTGGACTCGGCCATGTTCTGCCTCTCGAAGGGGCTGGGCGGGCCGGTCGGGTCGGTGCTCGTCGGCTCCGCGGAGTTCGTCGAGCGCGCCCGCCGAACCCGGAAGCTGTTCGGCGGCGGCATGCGGCAGGCGGGGATGATCGCCGCACCCGGGCTGCGCGCGCTGGAGAACGTCGACCGGCTCGCGGAGGACCACGCCAACGCCGCCCGCCTCGCGGCGGGGCTGAACGACATCGATGGGCTGTCGGCGCCCGATCCGGACACCAACATCGTGATGGTCGACAGCGAGGCCGCCGGGCTGACGGGCGAGGAACTCTCGACCGCCTGCAAGGAGCGCGACGTGAAGTTCCACGCCTTCGGCGAGTACACCTGTCGGCTGTGTACCCACCTCGACGTGGACGAGGGCGACGTGGCCGAGGGGCTCGACCGAATCGAGTCGGCCGTCGCCGAGGCCTGAGCGGGGCCGTCCGCGGAGGACGACGACGACGGCCGACGAACCAGTTCTTTGACTGACCGTTTTATCAGCCCCGGCGACGTACAGCGGCGCATGACAGACACCTCGACGACCCGCGACTCCGGCGGTCCGGTCTCGGCGCTCGACGACCGCCTCGACGGACTCGTCGGGCTCGTCGCGCTGGTCCTCGCGGTCAACGTCGCCGGCGCGGTCCCGGCCGTCATCGGCGGCCCGGATTCGGCGTGGTTCGCGGCGCTGTCCAAGCCCGCGATCTACCCGCCGTCGTGGCTGTTCGGCGTCGTGTGGACGGCGCTGTTCACGCTCTCGGCCGTCGCCGTGTGGCTCCTCCTCCGCGCGGGGCCGTCGCGTGCGCGCCGGATCGCGCTCGGCGCGTTCGTCCTCCAGTTCGCGGTCAACGTCACCTGGACGCCGACGTTCTTCGCGTTTCAAGAGCTTGCGGCTGCGCTGGCGATCATCGTCGTCCTCGCGGTCCTGCTCGCCGGCACGGTCGTCGCGTTCGCTCGTGTCGACCGCCGCGCGGCGGCGCTGCTGCTTCCGTACCTCGCGTGGGTCGGCTTCGCCGCGGTGTTGAACTACCGCTTCCTCGTGTTGAACTGAGTATGCGACCGCCGCCGTCTCCGGACGCCTCGCCCCGTCGCGTCACGCACCGCGGACCGCGGGCTCCGCCGACGACTCTCCGCCGTCGGTGACGAACTCGAACCGCGCCCCGCCGTCCTCGCCGGTCGCCGCCGTCACCGACCAGCCGTGGGCCTCGGCGATACGGCGAACGATCGCGAGCCCGAAGCCGGTGCCGCCGTCGATCGTTGAGACGCCGACCTCGAACACCTCCTCGCTGCTGTCGGCCGGGACCCCCGGCCCGTCGTCGGCGACGGCGAACCCTGTCGGCGTCGCCTCCACGCGGACGGCCGGCGCGTCCCCGCCGTGCTCGACGCTGTTGCGGAACAGGTTCTCGAACAGTTCGCGAAGGCGGTCCTCGTCGGCCTCGACGACGAGGTCGTCGTCGACCGTGAGCGTCGTGTCGCCGGTGTCGACGATCTCCCACGCCGCGCGGGCGGCGACCGACACGTCCACCGACTCGGTGTCGCCGACGACGCGCCCCTCGCGGGCGAGCCTGAGCAGGTCGTCGACCAGCGCGCGCATCCGTTCGACGGCGTCCGAGACGGTGTCGAGGTGCTCGAGGTCGCCCGTCTCCCGGGCGAGTTCGAGGTACCCCTCGGCGATGGACAGCGGGTTGCGGAGGTCGTGTGAGACGACGCTGGCGAACTCGTCGAGCCGCTCGTTCTGCCGACGGAGCGCTCGCTCGTGTTCCTTTCGGTCCGTGATGTCGGAGTAGATGGCGTACCCGCCGACGTTCTCGCTGCCCAACTCCAGCGGAACGACGTGCATCAGGAAGTCGCGCAGGCCGTCCGCGGTCGCGCGGCGACACTCGCTCCGGAGGCTCTCCCCCGCGTGGAGCCGTTCGTTGAACTCGGCCGCCCGAATCTCCGCCTCCTCCCCCTCGGGGACGATGAAATCGTCGATGGACTCGCCGACGACCTCGTCCCCGTAGCCGAACGTGTCGGCGAACGCGGAGTTGATCTCCCGAACGACCGGCTCGCCGTCCACCAACTCGAACGACAGGGCCGCGTCGGGGATGTTCTCGAACAGCGCCGACAGCCGGTCGTGCTCGGCGCGGAGGTCGGCCTGCGCGCGAACCCGCTGCAGCGACACCGCCACGTGTGACATCAACAGTTCCGCGTGGTTGAGGTCGTCGCGGGTGAACGAGTCGGGGACGGTTGCGACGGCCTGAAACACGCCGAGATCGCCGATCGGGACCGACAGTCCGGAGCGGTACTCCGAGCGCGCCGGCGACGCGTCGTCCTCGTCGGCGACGTCGTCCACGAGCACCGACTCGCCGGTCCGATACGTCCGCCCGGCGACACCTTCGTCGAGGTCCATCGGCCGGGAGCTGTCGGGCGGACTCCCAGTCGAGTCGGCCTTGGGTACGAGCTTGTCGCCTTCCCTGAGCGTGATCGTCGACTTGTCGAACTCGAGCACCTCCTCGGAGGCGCGGATCGCGCGTTCGATCAGGGTCTCCTCGTCGTCTGCGGCCGCGAGATCCGCGGTCGCCTCGTGGAGCTGTTCGGTCACGCGGCGCGCGTGCCGGAGCGCCCGCTCCGACCGGATCCGTTCACGCGTCGCCGTCGCGTACGACGTGAGCAGCTCCGCGAACTCCAGATCGCCGTCGTCGAACGCACCGACGGGCTCGGTGATGACCTGAAACACGGCGTCGCCGGCGAACGGCACCGAGATGAGCGCCCGCGGGACCCCGTCGTGTGACTCCGCGAAGTCGGTTTCAGCGTTGTTGTCGAGGACGAACGAGCGGTTCTCGACGTGGCTCTTCTCCATCGCCCCGAACCCTCGCGGGAACGCCTCCGGAAAGTCGGTGTCGGTCATCGCCCGCCTGGTGAACTGGTCGCTCCCGGCCGTGTACACACACGACCGATCGAACGATAGCACCCGCTGTGCGATCTCGACGACCAACTCGTACAGTTCGTCCTCGCTGTCGGCGTCGACGAGTCGAGGCGCCGCCTCGTGGAGCTCCGCCATCACCCGCTCGCGGCGCGTCAGGTCCGCCTGCGCCCGCAGACGCTCGTACGCCTGTCCGACGTGCGTCGCCAGCAGTTCCGCCAGCTCGCGGTCGGTTCCGTCGAACGCGTACGGCGTCCTCGAGATCGCCTGAAAGACGGCGTCGCTGCCGAAGGGGACGGAGACACCCGACCCGGTCGCGTCGGGGTTGGAGAGGTCCCACGTCGAGATATCGTCGACGTGTACGGTTTCGCCGCGCGTGAACGCCGCCCCGCTGACCGACTCGTCCACGCCGACCCGCGACCGCAGCCAGTCGGCGTTCTCCGAGCGGGCGCGGACGATCATCTCGCCGTCCTCGTGGACGGCGATCGCGCAGTGGTCGAACTCGAGCACGCGCCGCGCCACCTCGATCGTCCGGTCGAACAGCTCCGAAACGTCCTCGGCGGCCGCGATGTCGGCGGTCCCGGCGTGTAACTCGGTCATCCGCTGGCGCGCCGCCCGAAGCTGTCGGCGCGTCTCGCCGGCGCGTGCGCGCTCGATCTCCGCGACGAGCCGGTCGACGTCGGCCGTCCGCGCGACGTGGCCGTCGACGTACGTCAGGTCCGGTTCCGGCTCGCGTTCCGCGTACGCGACGACGGACGCCCTCGTCGTGGAGAGCGCCGCCGCTACCTCCGCCGACGGCGTCACCTCGTCGACTATCACGACCGCTCCCGGGGGTCGGTCGCAGTCGAGCCGTTCGACGAGCTCGGCGGCGTCGACGGCCTCGACGTGGCCGTCGAACGCGCGGCCGAGCGAATCGAGCAGTCCGTCGGGAACCGTCGCCCCGGTCGCCGTCACGACGACGACGGTGACCGACGGCTCCGCGACAGGATCCGACATTGGTACCGGATCTTTGCGGTTTCTCACATAACAGTAACGGGGTCGAGCCGGCTGCGAGCGCGGCCCGGAACCCTTTTGCGCGGCGACGGGGCACAACGTGGTAATGAGCGACCTTACCGCGGAGTATCGCCTCGACTACTTCGAGGAGGAGGGGTTCTCCCGACGGGAGTGCTCCTCCTGCGGGGACCACTTCTGGACCCGCGACGACGAGCGGGAGCTGTGCGGCGAGCCGCCCTGCGAGGACTACTCGTTCATCGGCGATCCCGGGTTCGACGAGGCGTACTCGCTCGAGGAGATGCGCGAGGCGTTCCTCTCGTACTTCGAGGCCCACGACCACGAGCGGATCGAGCCGTACCCCGTCGCGGCGAACCGCTGGCGCGACGACGTGCTGCTCACGCAGGCGTCGATCTACGACTTTCAGCCGCTGGTCACCTCCGGGGAGACGCCGCCGCCGGCGAACCCCCTCACGATCAGCCAGCCGTGCATCCGGATGCAGGACATCGACAACGTGGGCAAAACCGGCCGCCACACCATGGCGTTCGAGATGATGGCCCATCACGCGTTCAACGCGAAGGAGGAGGTCGGCGACGAGTACGCCTACTCCGGGGAGGTGTACTGGAAGGACGAGACGGTCCGGCTCTGTGACGGCCTGTTCGAGGAGATGGGTGCGGACCTCTCGGAGATCACCTACATCGAGGACCCGTGGGTCGGCGGCGGCAACGCCGGGCCCGCCATCGAGGTCATCTACAAGGGCGCCGAGCTGGCGACGCTCGTCTTCATGTCGCTGGAGCAGGACCCCGAGGGCGACTACGAGCTGAAGGACGGCAACACCTACTCCGAGATGGACACGTACATCGTGGACACGGGGTACGGGCTCGAGCGATGGACCTGGATGAGTCAGGGCACCCCGACCGTCTATGAGGCGATCTATCCGGACACGATCGAGTTCCTGAAGGAGAACGCCGGGATCGACCTCACCGACGGGGAAGAGGAGCTGGTGCGCCGCGCCTCCACGCTGGCGGGTCACCTCGATATCGACGAGGCCGAGGACATCGAGGCCGCCCGCGACAACATCGCGGACAAGCTCGACGTCGACACCGGCGAGCTGACCGGGCTGTTGGAGCCGCTGGAGAACATCTACGCCATCGCCGACCACTGTCGCACGCTCGCGTACATGTTCGGCGACGAGATCGTCCCCTCGAACGTCGGAACTGGCTACCTCGCGCGGATGGTGCTCCGGCGGACGAAGCGCCTCGTCGACGAGGTCGGCGTCGACGCCCCGCTCGACGAGCTGGTCGACATGCAGGCGGACCGCCTCGGCTACGAGAACCGCGACACGATCCGCGACATGGTGCGCACCGAGGTCGAGAAGTACCGCGAGACGCTCGAACGCGGCGGTCGCAAGGTCGAGGCGCTGGCCGACGAGTACGCGGGCACCGGCGAGGCGATCCCGGTCGAGGAGCTGATCGAGCTGTACGACTCCCACGGCATCCAGCCGGACATGGTCGAGGAGATCGCCGCCGAGCGCGGCGCGACCGTCGAGGTGCCCGACGACTTCTACGGGCTCGTGGCCTCCCGCCACGACTCCGCGCAGGCGTTCGACCGCGACGACGACGCCGACGAGCGCCTCGCGGACCTCCCGTCGACCGAGCGACTCTACTACGACGATCAGGGGCGCACGGAGTTCGAGGCGGTCGTCCTCGACGTGTTCGAGCGCGAGGACGGCTACGACGTGGTGCTCGATCAGACGATGTTCTATCCCGAGGGCGGGGGTCAGCCCGCCGACCGCGGGACGCTCTCCACCGACGACACCACCGTCGAGGTCGAGGACGTCCAGATCCGCGGCGACGTGGTGCTCCACCGCACCGACGACGATCCCGGAAAGGGCGAGTTCGTGACCGGACAGGTCGACGGCGAGCGTCGCCGGCGGCTGATGCGCCACCACACCGCGACCCACATCGTCGGCTACGCCGCCCGGCAGGTGCTCGGCGAGCACGTCCGGCAGGCGGGCGCCCAGAAGGGGCTCAACTCCTCGCGGCTCGACGTGACCCATTACGACCGCGTGACGCGCGAACAGGTGAAGGCGATCGAGGAGGTCGCGAACGACCTGGTTCGCCGGAACGTCCCCGTCAAGCAGGAGTGGCCCGACCGCCACGAGGCCGAGTCCGAGCACGGCTTCGACCTCTACCAGGGCGGCATCCCGCCGGGAGAGCAGATCCGACTCATCCGCGTCGGCGACGACGTGCAGGCGTGCGGCGGCACCCACGTCGCCCGGACGGGCGACATCGGCGCGATCAAGCTGCTGAAGACCGAGCCCGTGCAGGACGGCGTCGAGCGCCTCGTGTTCGCCGCCGGCGAGGCCGCCCTCGACGCGACCCACCGCACCGAGGACGCGCTGTACGACGCCGCCGACGTGCTCTCGGTCGACCCCCAGGAGGTGCCCGAGACGGCCGAGCGCTTCTTCACGGAGTGGAAGGCGCGCGGCAAGACGATCGACCGCCTGAAGGAGGAGCTTGCGGAGCTTCGCGCCGCCGCGGGCGGCGAGGAGGTCGAGGTCGGCGACGCCGCCGCGGTCGTCCAGCGGATGGACGCCGACAGCGACGAACTGCGCGCCACGGCCAACGCCCACGTCGAGGACGGCCGCATCGCCGTGCTCGGGAGCGGCGCCGGCGGCGCCGCGACGTTCGTCGTCGGCGTCCCCGACGGCGTCGGCGTCAACGCCGGCGAGGTCGTCGGCGAACTCGCGGGTCGCTTCGGCGGCGGCGGCGGCGGCCCGCCGGACTTCGCGCAGGGCGGCGGTCCCGACGTGGACGCGCTCGACGACGCGCTCGACTCGGCCGCGGAGATCCTCCGGCAGAAGCTGGAGGCCTGACTCGCCCCCGATGTCGCTGATCGACGCGCTCCCGTACCCGATGGGCGCCGCGCAGGTCCGCGGATTGACGGAGTCCGACCGGATCGTCGAGGCCCACCACGAGGTGATCGCCCAGCGCTCGGGAACGGAGGTGGTGCCGGCGATGCTGATCACGACCGAGGCGAAGTCGGTCGCGGTCGTCGAGGACCGCGAGCGCGAGCGGTATCGCGTGCTCGCCTCGGGCGATCGCGACGACCGCGACGACGTGTACGCCGCGCTTCGCGAGTGGGCGACCGATCGGGGCTACGGCGGACCGTAGCGCTCCGGCTCCCCGGCACCCCGATCCGCGACCGAACCGACTTTCACCCGTTCTCGCCGTTCGTGTGTCCGTGAGCGACGACGCGCGCACGGTCGAGTACGACAAGCTCGTCCGCGACGACATCCCCGACGTGATCCGCGAGGGCGGCGAGCGGCCGGTCACGCGAACGATCGACGGGACGGAGCTGGATCGCTACCTCCTCGACAAGCTCGTCGAGGAGGCGACCGAGGCCCGCGAGGCGGCGGGCGACGCCGAGGAGTCGGTCGACGCGGAGCTCGCGGACCTGGCGACGGTACTGGACACGCTTGTCGAGCGTCGCGACCGCGACCGGATCGAGCGGCTCCGCCGCGAGAAGGCGGCCGAGCGCGGGGCGTTCGCGGCGGGCATCGTCCTGGAACGCGTCGAGGAGTCGTAACCCCGCGACCGGCGACCGAAACTCCTACTCGCCCGCCGGCCAAGCGGCGCACATGGACCCGCGCATCCGCGAACACGCAGAGACCATCGTCGAGCACTCCATCGAACTCGAGGAGGGCGACGACCTCGTCATCCAGCTTCCCGCCGAGGCCGAGGATCTGGCGGTCGCCCTCCACGAGTACGCCGGCGACATCGGCGCGAACCCGGTCTACCTGAACAACTCCCAGCGCGCCGCCCGCGCGTACCTCCGCGCCCGCGAGGACGACTTCGAGCTCCCCGAGCACGAACTGGCCCTCTACGAGGAGGCGGACGCGTTCGTCATCGCCCGCAGCGGCGGCAACGTCTCCGAGAAAGTCGACGTGGACCCGGAGACGACCGCCGACTACAACCGAGCGCGGCGGCCCGTCCAGAAGGAGCGGCTCTCGAAGACGTGGTGTCTCACGCAGTTCCCGACGACCGGGCACGCCCAGCTCGCGGGCATGAGCAGCGAGGAGTACGAGAACTTCGTGTACGACGCGGTCAGCCTCGACTGGGAGGCGCAAGCGGAGTTCCAACGGCAGATGGTCGAGTTGATCGACGACGCGGAGGAGGTCCGCATCAAGTCCGGCGACGAGACGGACCTCACGATGTCGGTCGCGGGCAACACCGCGCTCAACGACGACGGGAAGGCGAACCTCCCGGGTGGCGAGGTGTTCACCGCGCCGGTCAAGGACAGCGTGAACGGCGAGGTGCACTTCGACCTGCCGCTGTACCGCCAGGGTCGCGAGATCGAGGGCATCCGCCTCACCTTCGAGGACGGCCGCGTCGAGGAGTTCTCCGCCGAGCGCAACGAGGAGGTGCTGGAGGGCGTGTTCAACACCGACGAGAACGCCCGCTACCTCGGCGAACTCGGGATCGGGATGAACCGCGCCATCGACCGGTTCACGTACAACATGCTGTTCGACGAGAAGATGGGCGACACCGTCCACATGGCCGTCGGGTCGGCGTACCCCGAGACGGTCGGTTCGGACAACGAGGTCAACGAGTCAGCCGAGCACGTCGACATGATCGTCGACATGAGCGAGGACTCCGTGATCGAGTTGGACGGCGAGGTCGTCCAGCGGGACGGGACGTTCACGTTCGAGGAGGGCGAGGTCTGAACGAGCGGTAGCGAGTGAAGACCTCGGAACACGGCGGCGCGCCCGCAAGCGCGCCGCCCACGAAGAGCGCGAACGAGCCCTCGAACCGGCCTGACGCTCCAGTCGAAGTCATGGGGACCGTTCGGGAGCCGTCAGTGGACTTATGTGAGAACAACTCACATCCGGTGTCGATTTTGTCGTCTCCAACGCCCCAAAAGGCGGAGATCGGTAACGTTCACGGAAGTGCGTGTACTAATAGATTTCTCTCTGTACGCCGGTGCCGGGATTTATGCGTGTGTGACCATGTCACTCGGGTGTGCCCAAGGTGAACTGTCCCGACTGCGGCCGTCAGATCGGAATGCACGAACTCGAGGCGAAGACGACGGCACAGTCCGGCGGCTTCTCGACCCGGTACCGCTGTCCGTTCTGTCAGACGGACATGGAAGACGTGACCGAGCTCATGGTCTGAACCCGGCGTTCGGCTGGATCGACCGTTCTCACCGTTCGCGGCCCGCCGCGGACCTCAATTCACTCCTCGACGTCGAGGTCGAACTGCGCGTTCTCCACGACCGTGTTGAGCACGACCGAGGTGTTGGTCTCGCGGATGTCCTGGTCGGCGAGCAGTCCCTTGATCCCCTCGTTCATCTCGTCGGTGTCGTGGAACTTGCCGATCGCGATGACGTCGTAGTCGCCGGTGACCTCGTAGACGGACACCATCTGCTTCTGGTCGCGCAGGCGATCGACGATGTCCGGCAGCGCGCTCCCCTCGACTTTCAACTGAACGATCGCCGTCACGTCGTAGCCGATTCGGCCGTAGTTCACCCGCGGTGTGTACCCCTCGATCACGCCCTCGTCCTCGAGATCGCGGAGGTGGTTCGAGACGGTCGTCACCGACACGTCGAGGTCCTCCCCCAGCGAGCGGAGGCTGGCGCGACCGTTCCCGAGGAGCGCGTTCACGAGCTTGGCATCGAGGTTTTCGTACGTCATTATAATCGACCACGGGTGCCTCCCTTTAGAATTTGACGGATGTCCACTACGAGCGAATTGAAGGGGAAATTGCACGGACCGTCAACTCCTATATGCCGGGAGTGTATGGAGTCAAACGCCACAACATGACGGACGGAAATACCAAGGCTGACGGCGGCCTCAGCGCCGTCGAGCAGGACGTTATCGACGAGATCGACGAGAAGGGGATCGACTTCCTCCGCCTCCAGTTCACAGACATCATCGGGACGGTGAAGAACGTCTCCGTCCCGGCGACGCAGGCCGAGAAGGCGTTCACGGAGGGTATCTACTTCGACGGCTCCTCGATCAACGGGTTCGTCCGGATCCAGGAGTCCGACATGCGGCTCAAACCCGACCCGGAGACCTTCGCGGTCCTCCCGTGGCGGACCCGTGCGGACGACGAGGGTGGCGCCGCCCGCCTCATCTGCGACGTGATCGACACCTCGACGGGCGAGCCGTTCGAGGGCGACCCGCGGCGCGTACTCAAGAACGCGCTCGATCGCGCGTCGGAGATGGGGTACGAGGTCAACGCCGCGCCCGAACCCGAGTTCTTCCTGTTCGAGGAGGACGACGAGGGTCGCGCGACGACCGAGACCGGCGACCACGGCGGCTACTTCGACCTCGCGCCGAAGGACCTCGCCAGCGACGTCCGCCGCGACATCATCTACGGGCTCGAGGACATGGGCTTCGAGATCGAGGCGTCCCACCACGAGGTCGCCCAGGGGCAACACGAGATCAACTTCGAGTACGACGACGCCCTCTCGACGGCCGACAACGTCGCGACCTTCCGCACCGTCGTGCGCGCCATCGCCGCCCAGCACGACCTCCACGCGACGTTCATGCCCAAGCCCATTCCGCGGATCAACGGCTCGGGGATGCACACCCACATCTCGCTGTTCACGGAGGACGGCGAGAACGCGTTCCACGACGAGGACGACGAGTTCGACCTCTCGGAGACGGCCAAGCAGTTCACCGCCGGCATCCTCGACCACGCCGAGGCGCTCGCGGCGGTGACGAACCCGACGGTGAACTCCTACAAGCGGCTCGTCCCCGGCTACGAGGCGCCCGTCTACGTCGCGTGGTCCGACCGCAACCGCTCGGCGCTCATCCGCAAGCCGGCCGCGCGCGTGCCCGCCGCCTCCCGGATCGAGGCGCGGTTCCCCGACCCGTCGTGTAACCCGTACCTCGCGTTCGCGGCGCTCATCCACGCCGGCCTCGACGGCATCGAGCGCGAGCTCGACTGCGACGACCCGGTTCGGGAGAACATCTACGAGTTCGACGAGCAGAAGCGCGAGGAGTACGGCATCACCACGCTCCCGTCGAACCTCGGCGAGGCGCTGGACGCCCTCGAGGAGGACGAAGTCGTACATGACGCGCTCGGCGAACACGTCAGCGAGAAGTTCGTCGAGGCGAAGTCCGCCGAGTACGACGACTACCGGGTCGACGTCTCCGACTGGGAGCTGGACCGCTACCTCGAGACGTTCTGAGGTCGCCGCGGCCGGCCCTCACCGCCGGGCCACTCCGTCGACCGCTCGCGTTTTTTCGACTCGGTCGGTCACTCCGACCGTTCGGTCGGACCTGCTCCGTCGCCGTCCCTGTCACCCTCGCCAGGTTCCGCCTCGGTGATGAGGTCTTCCACGGGCTCGGTGTTCGCGCCGTCGTCCCGCATCGCCCGAACGCGCCCGACGACCGTCGGCCAGGCGACGACGAGCGCGACGCCCGCGAACGACAGGGGGACGGCCGCAAGCAGGCGGAACGGGGTCGTGTCGGGAACGACGCCGAACACGTACGGGAGCCCGACCGAGGCGACGGCGTACGCGGAGCCGAACACGGCAGCGATGAGCGCGAGCCCCACGACCGTCTCGAGGGGACCGACGGTCGTCGTGTCCGTGCCGCGAACTCGCCAGACGGCGTACCCGCCGAGTCCGCCGCCGAGGACGATGCCGGCCTCGAGCACCTCGCCGCCGTGCCCGCCGACCGCGGCGACGACCAGCGCAACCGCGCCGAGCCCGGCCGACAGGAAGAACGCCCGGTCGGGGTTCGGACGGAACCCCCTCCGGGCGACCCGCTGGAACAGCCACAGCCCCGCGAGCCCGACGGCGATGCCGACGACGACGTCCGCGAGGTAGTGGACGCCGAGCGCGATCCGGGTGAGCGCGACGACGCCGATCAGCAGCGCGGCGACGCGCCGACGGCTTCGACGGGTTCCAACGTCGAGGAACGTCGCGAGCGCGCCGTACACCATCGTCGCGCCGATCGCGTGCCCGGAGGGGAAGCCGAACCCGTCGCCGGTGGCCGTGTCGACGTAGACGCCGTGAAACAGCTCAGGGAGCCACAGCGGGACGGTCGCCTCGCCGGCGCCGGGCGGCCGCGGAAACGCGAAGACGCTCTTGAAGCCGACGGTCACCGCCAGCGCGCCGAGGCCGACGGCGACGACGGTCGCGCCGACGCGGCGGGGGTTGGCTGCCAGCCGGTCGTCGCCGACCCAGTACAAGAGCGCGAGGCCGAGATAGAGGAACCACGCGTCGCCCAGTTGCGTGAGGACGGCGGCGACGACGGCCGCCCAGTCGGGCAGCGCAGCCGCGCCGGCGGTGATCGTGCGGAACATCCGCCAACCTCACCGCCGGTCCCGGACGGCGTCGAGCGCGCGGGCGGGCACCGACACGAGGTTCAGCCCGACGCCGACGAGGAGGAACAGCGTGTACAGCCCCAGCGTCGAGAGGAACACCACGAGCATCGCGGCGATCGCGACCCACTCCTCGAGGAAGTAGAACGCGCCGAGGGTCATCACGGTCCCGTACAGCAGCACGAGGTACGGCCCCCATCCGCGGGCGTGCCCCCGCCGCATCCGCCGGCGGACGTACCGCTTCAGTTCGGCCTCCACCGCCGGCTTCTCGATGGTCCGGTCGTCGATCGCGTCGAGGTCCGCACGGAGTTCGGCGACGCGCTCGTCCAACTCCCCGATGTCCGGCGCCGGACGACCCTCGTCCTCCTCGTCGTCGGCCGCCGTCCCGGCGCTCGCGGTCTCGCCGCTCATTCGTCACCTCGCACGCGTGTCCGTCCCTTTATCCTGCCGGTCTCTCGCCTCGACGGGGTCCGGCGGTCACCGCTGTCGTCCCTCCGCTCCCGGCGAACGACGTTGACGACGGCGCCGACCAACACCAGCGTCCCGCCGAAGTAGAGGAACGTCACGAACAGCAACACGGCGCCGAGGACGCCGTACACGGTTCCCCCGTCGCCGCCGTCGGCGGCGCCGAACTCGACGTACGCCTGAAACGCCACGCGAAGGACGGTCCAGCCGACGCCGGCGAAAACCGCGCCGGGGAGCACGTCGCCGAGGCTCACCTCCGAGTCGGGAAACACGTAGTACACCGGGAGGAACGCGGCCGTGAGAAGCGCCGGCAACGCGAGGAAGCTCGCGACGACGGTCACGACGCCGACGTCGACGACCGCCACGGCAACCCCGAGCAGGACCATCGCGCCGACGCTCCCGCCGATGCTCGTGGCGACCACCAACGAGTCGCGAAGCTGGTCCACGATCCCTGTGGGGTCCTCGACCCCGTACACCTGCGAGAAGGCGATGTCGAGGCTGCGAAGCACCTTCAGCGCCCCCCACAGCGTCAGGGGGAGGCTGATGAGCGTCACCGACCCCTGCCCGGGACCGTCGACGAGCGCGGCCACGAGCAGTTCCTGCCCGCTGTCGGTGAGCACCTCCGCGCTCGCGTCGACGACCGTGGCCGCGAGTTGCTGCCCTCCCACCGTCACCGCGACGATCAGCGACAGGACGGCCGCCGGCAGCAGCGAGACGAACGCGTAGTACGCCACGCTCGCCGCGAGGAAGGTGACCCGCTCCTCGCTCGCCCGCGCGGCGACCTCGCGGAGGAACGACGCCGATCGCCGGAGCGCTCCAGTCGTTCCCGCCGAGTCGGGTTCTGCCTGCACATCGAGCGTTTCACGCGACCGCGAGAAAAGCGCACGGTTCGTGTCGGGACGGCGAGAGCTGGCTGACCGCAGCGATCGACGGAGCGCCGGTCCGCTCTCTCCCGCTCGGACGGGAGGCCCGTCGGAGCGATCGCTCGGATCAGGCGTGTCCGGCGAGCACCGCGTTCGTCGCCGCTCCGACGAGGACGAGCAGGTTCGCCGCGTAGAACCACGCGACGAGCACGACCAGCCCGCCGAGGACGCCGTAGATACCGACGCCGCTGCCGGCGGCGGCGTACGCGCCGAGCACGGCGCCCGTGGCGGTCCAGCCGACCGCGGCGACGAGCGTCCCGGGGATCACCTCCGTGCGCGACACCGTCGTCGCCGGGAGCGAGTAGAACAGCGGGAACAGCGCCACGGTCGACAGCAACAACACCGCGACGGGGGCGCCCCAACGCGCGAGCGACTCGTTGGTGTACAGCGACAGGCCCCCCGCCGCGAGCAACACCGCGAGGATGCCGAGCCCGCCGACGCCGAGCGCGAACGCCGTGTCGTGGACGCGCGACCGCACGCCGCGCTTCTCGACCCCGTAGACGGCGGCGAACGCGCGGTCGAACCCCCGAAACAGCTGCACCACCGAGAAGGCGGCCAACGTTCCCGCGACGACGACGATCCCGCGTCGGTCCGTCACGTCGGCGAGCGAGGCCCTGAGGAACGCTCGCCCGCGGGGCGTCAGCAGCTCCCCGCCCGCGGTGACGGCTTCGGGGGCGACGACCCCGTCTCCGGCCCGGGTGAGGAACGCGACGATCAGCACCGCGACCGGGAGAGTCGCGACCCCGCTGTAGTATGCGAGGCTCCCGGCCACGAACGTGGCGTCCGCGGCGCGGAGGGCGCGGACGACGGCGCCCGCGACCGCTATCGGACCGTCGCCGTCCACCTGTGATCCCCCGTCGCCGGCCGGCCCGGAGCCACGACCGTCGTTCGACACGTCGACCGCGTTGTCAATCGAGGTCAAAGAGGGCGGCGACCGGATCCGGAGCGATCGTTCGGCCGCCTCACGCGAGGCCGGCGGTCGCCTCGCGCATCTCGGCGACCGTCGCGTCGGTCTTGAACGCCGTTCCCGAGTAGTGAGCGTGGGAGGCGTCGAAGCCGGCCTCGCGCAGGACGCCGATGAACTCGTCCATGCCGACGGCCGGACGGCTCCACTGCTTGCACAGGCGGTGCTGGTCGTAGTGGGTCGGCGTGTCCAACTCGGCGGCGACGGTGTCGAGCAACGTCCTCGCGCGCTTCGCCTCGCCCATGTCGTCGGTCACCTCGCCGGCGACCCGCTCGGTGAACTCGGCGTCGGCGACCGCTCCCAGCCAGATCGGTCCGGCGGTGAGGACCCGGTTCGATCCGCAGTACGGACACGACTCGGGCGCGTCGGGGAGCCGACCGAACTCGTGGTCGCGTTCGAGGCAGTCCTCGCAGTGGTGAACGAACCCCAGCGAGTCGAGGGTCGCCGTCGCCTCGGTGGCGTTGGCCTCCAGTTCGAGGTAGGTCCGGGCGTAGTGCCGGGAGACGTGCGAGCAGACGGGAACGGCGGCCTTGTCCCGGCTGGCGGCCCGGCGCGCGAGCGCGCCGATCAGCACGCGAAGTCCCATCTCGGGGTGGTACTCGGTGTTTCGGGGGAGCGTGTCGTACCGGCGGACGCCCGACTCGAAGTGGGCGCCACACAGCGGCGCGGTGTCGGTCGCGGTGACACACAGGAGGTTCCGCGTGCCGGCGACGGCGGCGTCGGCGAACGGCATGGGGGAGCCGTAGGGGTCGACGTCGACCACGTCGAAGAACCCCTCGTGCAGCAGCGCGTTCGCGTCGCGCTGGATCGCCTCCCCGTCGTAGGGCTCGAGGTTTCGCCCCGCGAGCGCGACGGCGTCGTCGTCCACGTCGGCGGCGGTCACGTCCCATCCCTCGGCGGCCGCGCGGGTGGCACGGACCCCGGAGGCGGCCATCGCGTCGAGGTACGTCCCCGCACGCGGCTCGCGGTCGGCGTAGGCCCGAAGCGTCGCGACCGTGACGTCGCGGTTCAGTTCCATCTCGGGGTTGTAGAACACCTCGTCGGCGCGGCCCTCGCTCGCGCCGTCGCGCGCG
>ENA-ORDC01000818-ORDC01000818.1-marine-metagenome-genome-assembly--contig:-NODE-818-length-26752-cov-12.053158_pt1 | contig 26752 bp, 26 predicted proteins | sample MGYA00237783_ERZ508515 | MGnify/ENA primary metagenome ERZ508515 (study PRJEB26186, sample SAMN06268792) | marine metagenome | isolation source: Eden Landing Ponds, San Francisco, CA, USA | place... | reverse complement strand
GAACTATATAACTTGTGAATGAACATTCAGTCACCGTGGCCTTCGAGGACCCTTTCGGCGCCGACACCAGCGAGACACGAACGGCGATCATGCGAGCGACCTACGCGGCGCTGATCGAACACGGCTACGAGAATCTCACGATCCAGCGGATCGGCGACGAATTTCCGAAGAGCAAGTCGCTCATCTACCAACACTACGACGGCAAAGACGAGGTGCTGGTAGAGCTGCTAGAGTTTCTGCTCGATCATTTCGAGACGCAGATGCCCCCGCCGACCACGGCAAACGCCCACGACTGCCTCCGGACTGTCCTCGATTTCGTCCTCGCAGCGGAGCCGGAGAACGACCGCATCGAGCTCACGAAGGTGATGGTCGAGCTGCGGGGGCAGGCACCGCACAACGAGACGTTCCGGTCGTACTTCGCCGAGAGCGACCGGCAGTTTCGCCAGGAACTCGCCACGATCGTCGACCGCGGGATCGAGCAGGGGGTCTATCGATCGGTGGACTCGGAGGCCGTCGCCGAGATGCTGTTGACGGCGATGAACGGTGGAACGGTCAGACGCGCGACGACCGACGGCGACGTGGACATCGCGGCGACACGGACGGAGCTCGACGCCTACATTCGCGCACGCCTGCTCCGTGAAGACGAGGAAAGCGACGGTGGAAAGGGAGAGCTCAGTTGATGCGAACGCGGCCGCCGCCGTCGACGTCGCGGAGCGGTTCAGCGCCGGCGACGTTGACTACCGAGCGGCCTACCAGGTGCCGCGGGAGGCGTACTTCGATCGGTTAGACGAGTACGTCGGCGGAGACTGAGAGAGTCGTCACGGGAGAGCTGAGGTCGCCGTCGAGTCGGGGGAATCGCCCGCCCCCGATCCACAGGTGTGCATACTTCTGTGGTTTAAACGGGCTTTTGTGCCACGAACACGAGGGTTTTTATCGACTCACGCCCCACCGACGTGTATATGCAAGCCGGTGGGGACAACACCGCTGACGAGCCGCGAGAGAAGTGCGGCGTCGTCGGCGTCTCGCTCGCCGACCGCGAGGCCGCGCGACCGCTGTACTACGCGCTGTACGCGCTCCAACACCGGGGACAGGAGTCCGCGGGGATCGTCACGCACGACGGGTTCCAACAGCACAGCCACGTCGAGCGCGGGCTCGTCGGCGACGCGTTCGACGAGGGCGACCTGGAGTCGCTGTCGGGCGGCACCGGCATCGGCCACGTCCGGTACCCGACCGCCGGCAGCCTCGACAAGAGCTGCGCGCAGCCCTTCTCGGTCTCCTTTAAGTCCGGGTCGCTCGGGCTCTCGCACAACGGGAACCTCGTCAACGCCGACGAGGTCCGGGCGGAGCTCGCGGAGGCCGGCCACGCGTTCACCTCCGACGGCGACACCGAGGTGATCGCCCACGACCTCGCGCGCAACCTCCTCGAAGAGGACCTCGTCCGGGCGGTCAAACACACGATGAACCGGATCCACGGCTCCTACTCGCTGGCGATCACCCACGACGACACGGTCCTCGGCGTGCGCGACCCCCTCGGGAACCGCCCGCTGTGTCTCGGGAAGATCGACGGCGGCTACGTCCTCGCCAGCGAGTCGGCCGCTATCGACACGCTCGACGGGGAGCTCATTCGGGACGTTCGTCCGGGCGAACTGGTCGTCTTGGACCCCGACGGGAGCGGGTACGACACGTATCAGCTCGTCGAACGCGAGTCGTCCGCCCACTGCTTCTTCGAACACGTCTACTTCGCCCGTCCCGACTCCGTGATCGACGAGAGCCTCGTGTACGAGGTACGTCGGAAGCTCGGCCGGAAGCTCTGGGAGGAGTCCGGCGTCGAGTCGGACGTGGTGATGCCCGTCCCGGACTCGGGGCGGGCGTTCGCCTCCGGCTACGCCGACGCCGCCGGCGAGACGACCGCGGACGGGGACCCCCGCCCCGAGGGCGAGGGGGGCATCGAGTTCGCCGAGGGACTGATGAAGAACCGCTACGTCGGTCGGACGTTCATCATGCCGACCCAGGACGAGCGGGAGCGCGCGGTCCGGCTGAAGCTCAACCCGATTCGGTCCACCGTCGAGGGCAAGTCGGTTACCATCATCGACGACTCGATCGTCCGGGGGACCACCTCGACGCAGCTCGTCGAACTGGTCCGCGAGGCGGGCGCCGAGGAGGTCCACCTCCGGATCGGCGCGCCGGCGATCGTCGCGCCCTGCTACTTCGGGATCGACATGGCGACCCGCGAGGAGCTGATCGCCGCCGACGCCTCCACCGAGGAGATCCGGGAGGAGGTGGGCGCGGACTCGCTGTCGTACCTCTCGATCGACGCCGTCGCCGACGCGCTCGGCGAGAGCCGCGCGGACCTCTGTCTGGGGTGTGTCACCGGTGAGTACCCGTTCGACGTGGAGGGCGAAGAGGCGGACCGCGACATCGAGGGGACCGCGCCCGGCGCGACCGCGGCCGACGACTGATCGAGCCTCCGTCCAGCGTTCCGACCGCATTCTGTCCGCTGCCGATGCCCTTTCACGGCGCGGCGGTGGAATCGGGAATTTAAATACGCCCACGACGGGAGGTACGCGTATGACATCCGACGCCGACGAGACAACGATGAGTCGCCGCGGACTGTTCAGGGCCGGCGCCGCGGGGGCCGCCGTCGCAACGGGCCTCGCCGCCGGTTCCGGCGGAGCGGCGGCTCAGTACGACGGCTGGCTGGACGACGTCGACAACTACGACGGCACCCACGATTACACCGGGCAGGACGAGGTCACGGTCGACGTCGGCGCGGTCGACGGCCTCAAGTTCGGGCCGGCGGCGATCCTGATCGATCCCGGGACGACGGTCGTCTGGGAGTGGACCGGACAGGGCGGCGCGCACAACGTCGTCGCCGAGGACGGGACGTTCGACAGCGGCGAGACGGTCAGCGAGGAGGGAGCCACCTTCGAGTACACCTTCGACGACGCGTCCGACGGCGACACGTTCAATTACCTCTGTGTCCCCCACGAGGCGGTCGGGATGAAGGGCGCGGTCGCGGTCGGATCGGTCGACGACGACCTCGTGACGCCCGGCGGTGACGGGGGCGACGGTGGAAGCGGTAACACGACCGACGGCGGCAACACGACCGACGGCGGCAACACCACCGACGGCGGCAACACCACCGACAGCGGATCCGGCGGTCGCGATCTCACCGCCGGCGACATCGGCGCGCTCGCGCTCGGCTTCGGCTTCGCCGGGGCGCTGCTCGTACCGCTGTTCTACGCCGCTCACAAGATGGCGAACGAGGAGTAGGGCGCCGGCACCCGCCCGATTCCGGCCCTTTGCGTCGGTTCATGGCCGCTTCTCTCAGAAGGCGTGATGTAACATGAGGTAGACGCCGATCCCCATCGTGAAGGAGATCAGCCAGAGCACCGCGGCGACGGAGCCGACCTGCGCGTGCCGGGTGTGGTACAGATCCTCGTACGGTCGGGTGGCGGCGAGCAGTAGCGCGTAGAAGACGAACGGGACGCAGGCGATCGCGAGCAGGATGTGTATCGCGAGGAACGGGAGATAAACGTACGTGTACACGATCTCCGGGCCGGGGAACTCGGCGGTCCCCACGAGGATCAGCCGGTAGAGGTAGCCGCCGAGGAACGCGACGAACAGTCCGAACGACGAGAGCATGAACGCCCTGTGGCGGCGGACGTTCCCGCGGGATATCGCCCGCCAGCCGAGCAGGATGGTGGCGATCGCGGCCACAGAGATCACGGCGTTGAGGTGCGGGAGCGTTTCGAGGACGGCGTCGCTCGCGCGCGGAAGCACGCTACTCGGGATCGCGCCGCCGACGGCGCCGAACACGAGCGCGAGCGCGGCGGCGGACAGGAGGGCGGTCAGCGTCGGGACGTTCTCGCGGGCCCACTCGGACATGTTGCGATCGCTGGGACGCCACCCCCAAACGCGTGCCGGTTTCGACGACTCGGTCCCGGCGGGTGGCTCGTCGCGTGCGTCCTCTCGATCGGTGGCAACCTCCGTCACGGTCCGGCCGAATGGAAGGGCTTTTAATTAGGGGAAGGGTACGTGGAGACGCGACAGAACACCGCGAGCGTGGGTAGCCAAGCCAGGCCAACGGCGCAGCGTTGAGGGCGCTGTCCTGTAGAGGTCCGCCGGTTCAAATCCGGTCCCACGCATCGCTCGGCGGAACACCCGCCACACCGATGCACGGTGTTGTCTCTACGACAGCACCCACGCACAATTCCTTTCGGCCGCTACGTGAGGAGTGACGACTTTGCGTTTGACTGCAGATCGGCGGCGGACACCTCCAAAGCCCCAGTCGCCGAGGGGCACGCTCGCTGCGCTCCTCAGTCGCTCGTTCCACTCGCTCCTTGCGGTGCTTACGTCCCCTGCGTGCCCCTCGGCGACTGCCCCTTTGAGTCCCACCCAACCGCGACCGCACAGCACCTCACGCCTCCCCAGCCTCGCGGCTCGCGCTCTCCGAGCGCTCACCGCGTCCCTCGCGCGTGCTCCTCGCGCCCTGCGGGCGCTCGGCGGCACGCGCCATCGCCTCGTTTATTTATAAATCACGTCGCCGGCGTCGATCGCGGCCGCTCGCTCGACCGGCCGATCGTCGCCCACGCGAACTGCCACCCTTTTAGTCACGCGCCGCCGGAGTGAGGCGTAATGAGTACGGACGCGACCCCCGAGTACGACTACGAGGAGCTGGGGCTCGTCGCCGGGCTGGAGATCCACCAGCAGCTCGACACGGCGACGAAGCTGTTCTGCGACTCCCCGACCGTCGAGCGCGACCCGGACGAGGCCGACCGGGAGATCACCCGTCGCCTCCACCCGACGAAGAGCGAACTCGGCGAGCTCGACGACGCCGCCATGGAGGAGAGCCGCGTCGACCGCGAGTTCACCTACCTCGCGTACGACACCACCTGCCTCGTCGAGGAGGACGACGAGCCGCCCCGCCGGGTCGATAGCGAGGCCCTCTCCGTGGCGCTCCAGATCGCGGACCTGCTCGACATCTCCGTCGTCGATCAGGCGCACGTCATGCGGAAGCTCGTCATCGACGGCTCGAACACCTCCGGCTTCCAGCGTTCGATCCTGCTGGGGCAGGCGGGCGAGATCGAGACGAGCGAGGGGCGCGTGTCGATCGCGGACCTCATGCTCGAAGAGGAGTCGGCCAAGCGCGTCGAGGAGACCGAGGAGGGCGTCGTCTACTCGCTCGACCGGCTCGGCGTCCCGCTCGTCGAGATCGGGACGGGTCCGGACATTCGGAGCCCCGAGGGCGCTCGCGAGGCCGCCGGGCGCATCGGGATGCTGCTCCGCTCGACCGGCGCGGTCAAGCGCGGGCTCGGCACGATCCGGCAGGACGTGAACGTCTCCATCGCCGACGGCGCCCGCGTCGAGGTGAAGGGCGTCCAGGACCTCCAGGGGATCGAGGACATCGTCCGCGGCGAGGTCGGGCGGCAGGCCGAGCTCCTCGACATCCGCGACGAACTCGTCGAGCGCGACGCGAGCGTCGGCGACGTGCGCGACGTGACCGACACCTTCGCCGACACCGAGTCGGGCGTCATCCGCGGCGCGCTCGACTCGGGCGGGAAGGTGACGGCGGTCCCTCTCTTTGGCTTCGACGGCCTCGTCGGCCGCGAGATCCAGACCGATCGCCGGCTCGGCACCGAGCTCTCGGACCACGCGAAGCGCCACGGCGCGGGCGGCATCTTCCACACCGACGAGCTGCCGGCGTACGGCGTGACCGAGGCGGAGGTCGACGCCCTCCGCGACGCGGTCGGAGCCGGCGAAGACGACGCGGTCGCCATCGTCGCCGCCGATCCCGAGACCGCCGACCTCGCGATCGAGGCCGCCGCCGAGCGCGCGGAGACCGCGATCGAGGGCGTCCCCGAGGAGACCCGCGGCGCGAACGACGACGGGACGACGCGGTATCTCCGCCCCTTGCCGGGCGCGGCGCGGATGTACCCGGAGACGGACGTGCCGCCGGTCGAGCCCGACCCGTCCGACGTGGAGCGGCCGGAACTGCTCGACGAGAAGGCAGAGCGGTACGCCGACGAGTTCGGACTCGACGCCGGCCTCGCCGAGCAGGTCGCGTTCGGCCAGCGGTTCCCGCTGTTCGAGACCGCGGTTGAGCGCGGCGTCGACCCCACCTTCGCCGCGTCGACGCTGGAGTCGACGACGACGGAGATCCGCCGAGAGGGGGCGCCTGTCGAGAACCTCACCGACGACCACTTCCTCGACCTGTTCGATCTCGTCGAGGCCGGCGACCTCGCGAAGGAGGGCGTCCCCGAAGTGCTGACGACGCTCGCGGAGGACCCCGACCTGTCGGCGGCCGAGGCGGTCGAGGAGGCGGGCCTCTCGGGCGTGAGCGAGGCCGAGGTCCGGGAGGCCGTGGTCGAAGTCGTCGAGCGCAACGCGGGCCAGATCGAGGAGGAAGGGATGGGCGCGTTCTCCGGGCTGATGGGCGAGGCGATGGGGGCGCTCCGCGGGAAGGCCGACGGCGAAGTCGTCTCCGACGTGCTGCGCGAGGAGATCGGCAAGCGGACGTAGATCCCGGTGTGTAGAGCGCCTGTTCATAAACGACGGACTAGAGATCGACGGCGAACGCCTCCAGAGCCCCAGCCGGGAGGCGGGCGCACAGCACCTCACACCTCCCCAACCTCGCCGCTCGCTCGGGGCTCCCTTCGGTCGCCCACCTCACTCGCGGCGTCCCTCGCGCGGCGCTCCTTCGCGGCCGCCGGTGGCGGCCGCTCGGAGGCGCGCGCCACCGCATATCTGTTTATAAGCGATCGTCGCGATCCATTCCGTTTAAAACCACTGCCGTTGCCTAGGCGAGACCGGTTCCTCAGTCCGTCAGCTCCTCGATCAGCGTGTCGAGGTCGTACGTCGCCGGCGCACGCGGCTCGTCGCGCAGGGTGGCGATCGTGAACGTCGAGTTCGTACGCTCGACCTCGGGGATCGCCTCGAAGTCGCTGATGAGGCGCTCGACGGTGTCCGACGAGGAGAGCCGCGCGAGGACGACGAAGTCGGTCTCGCCCATCGTGAAGAACGCCTCGGTCACCCCCTCGACCGCGAGCAGTTCGTCCGCGAACTCCTCGTAGGGGCCCTCGTAGTCCGCGAGCACCTCGACGATCACCGTGACGCCGAGCCCGAGCGCCTCGTGGTCGAGGTCGTACAGGTCGTTCTCGATCACCCCGTCCTCTCGGAGGTTGTTCAGCCGGTAGTGGATCGTCGACACCGGAATGTCGGTCTCTTCGTGGAGCCGCTCGGGGCTCCCGGTGCCCAGATCCGAGATCGCCTTCAACAGCCGCACGTCGCGCTCGTCCATACCCCCCGTTCGCGTGATGGTCTGTTATATATTTCGACCGATATAGTTGAATCCCAATACAAAATTAGCGCTCATTTCGGGGACCGAATCGCATCAGATTCGTATGTCTGATTGTTCATCCCAGATCAACGCTTGATCGAGAGAATAGTTTAACTATCTCTGTCAACTTCGAATAGATAACCAATGAATCTGCGGTCCCTCATTTCCACTCCCGAATCGATCGTCGCCGCGTTCGTCCTCCTCGCGACCCTGTGGGGTACCTCCTTCGTCGCCATCGAGGCCGGGCTGCACTACTTCCCGCCGCTGCTGTTTGCCGGCGTGCGCTACGCGATCGCCGGCGCCGTCGTGCTGGGCCTCGCCGCGGTCATGTCCGGCAGGACGGTCCCTCGGGGCCGCGACGAGTGGCTCGGCGTCGCCGTCGCCGGCGCCTTCGTGATCGCCGCGTACCACGGCCTGTTGTACGTCGCCGAACTCCACATCACGGGCGCCGTCGCCGCCGTGGTCGTGAGCCTCGCACCGGTGTTGACCGCCACGTTCGCGGCCCTGCTCCTCCCCAACGAGCGGCTCGGCCCCTTCGAGATCGGCGGGTTCGCGCTCGGGATCCTCGGCGTGATCGTGATCGCCGACCCGATGGAGGCGGGGCTCGGTAGCGCCGCCCTGTTCGGCGTCGGGCTCGCGTTCGCCGGCGCGGTCGCCTTCTCGCTCGGCGCGGTGCTGCTCCGCCCGCTCCGTACCGACCTCCCGATCGCCGCGCTGCAGGGGTGGGCGATGGTCTCCGGCGCCGGGATGCTGTTCGTCGGGGCCGCCGTGCTCGGGGAGTCGCCCGCGGCGATCGTCTGGAACGCCACGTCGGTCGCGTCGCTGTCGTACCTCACCCTGCTGTCGGGCGTCGTCGCGTTCCTGATCTACTTCGCGCTGCTCGACGAGGTCGGGCCGGCCCAGCTCCACCTCGTCGGCTACGCGGAACCGGTCGTCGCCGCGGTCGGGAGCTGGGTCCTGCTCGGCAGCCTGATCGACGCGGAGGCGATGGTCGGCTTCGTCGCGATCCTCGCCGGCTTCCTCGTCCTCGAACGCCACGAGATCGCGGCCTACGTCGGCGTCGAAGACGCGCTGCGAGCGCGCTGACCCGACCGTTTCGCTCCGCCTGATTCGCCTTATCCGCCGATGTCCTCGGTCAGCCCCGTCCGGAGGTCCCGCCCGAAGTAGTGACCGAGCAGCGCTAACGCGAGCCCCGCGCCGCCGCCGACAGCGACGAGCGGCAGTCCCCACTGCGAGAGGTAGTCGAGCCCGATCGGGAGGAAGCCGACGCCGAGGACGCTGGTCACCGCACTCGTCGCGCCCGCCGCGGCCCCGGCGATCCCCGTCTCGACGTACCGGCGGGTCGAGACGGCGAGGCCGAGCAGGAACGCGGCGAGGAACACGCCGCCCGCGGTCCCGATCGTCCCGCCGATGAGCGGGATCAGGCCGCCGACGAACACCCCGGCACCGACCGTGAAGAGCGCGAGCGCGAAGGCCTTCGCCGAGAACCAGCGGCCGTCCATCCCGACGCGGCCGCCGCTCCCGGAGCCTCCAGTGGCACTTCCCGGTCCGCCGACGCTCCCGGCGTCCGAATCGGTGCCCGCGGCCGAGTCGGAGCCGCCATCGCCGTCGGCGAGGTCGTCGTCGAGGAGGTCGTCGAGGTCGTCCATCGGGTCGCCGTCGGACGCCTCCCGCTCCTTGGAGGGTTGCATACCCGAGCGTTCGCCCGTGAGACCTTGTGTCTTGCGCCGAGGGCGACGTACACCCCTCGATCGCCGGTCACTCGGATTTCGTGTGGCTTGCTACCACTCGCCGTTTCACCGGAAACCCGGTGTCTCCGGACGTTCGACTCCGCCTTCGGGCCCGGCACTGATAGGACTGCGTGCCTCCGACCCGCATCCGGACCCGGAACGGCTTTGCGCGTTCGCGCCGACCGCGTCGATATGGACACGCGTCGCGCGCTGCTCGACGCCCTCGTCGACGGCCCCGTCTCCGGCCCCGCGCTCGCCGACGACCTCGGCGTGTCGCGGGCGGCGGTCTGGAAGGCGGTCGAGTCGCTCCGCGAGGAGGGGTTCGCGGTCGAGTCGACCTCGGAGGGATACGCCGCGCCCGACGACCCCGGCTACTCCGCGGCCGGTCTCGAGTTCGGGCTCGGCGCTCCCTACGAGATCGAGTACCACGACCGAATCGCGTCGACGAACGAGCGAGCCCGCGAGCTGGCGGCCGAAGGGGCCGACGGGGTCGCGGTCGTCGCCGACGAGCAGACCGGCGGGCGAGGGCGTCTCGACCGCGAGTGGGTCGCCCCGAGCGGCGGCGTCTGGCTCTCGCTCGCGATCCGGCCCGACGTACCGCCGGCTCGTGCGCCGCTTTTCACCCTCGCCGCCGCGGTCGCGACCGCCGACGCCTGCCGGGAGGCGGGCGTCGACGCTCACATCAAGTGGCCGAACGACGTGCTCGTGGGCGGGCTCGGCGGCGAAACCGACGGCGACGCCGATGGCGACGCGCCCGACGCCTCCGGCGGTCGCGGCGGTCGCAAGGTCGCGGGGATCCTCACGGAGATGGAGGGCGAGGCCGACCGGGTGTCGTGGCTGGTCGCGGGGATCGGCGTCAACGCCAACATCGACCCCGGGGCGCTTCCCGCCGACGCGACCTCCCTGCAAGAGGTGCTCGGGGAGCCCGTCGACAGGCGTCGGTTCGCCGCGACCCTCCTCGAACGCTTTGCGGCGCTCGCGGGGACCTCGGACCGCATGGACCGGATCCTCCCGGCGTGGCGCGAACGCGCGAGCACCCTCGGCCGACGCGTCCGGGTGGACACCCCGAACGGCCCGGTGACTGGCACCGCGGTCGACGTGGAGCCACCAGGCGCGCTCGTGATCGAGACGGACGACGGGACGCGTCGGGTCCACGCCGGCGACTGCGAGCACCTGCGCGACGCCGGCGACTGAGCGTCGCTCGTCTCGCTCGCGACAGACCGCGGAGCCGGCGGCCGCAGGCTAGCTCCGTCCGGTCGCTTCCGGCTCGCCGTCGACCGGCGCCTCGCTTTCGGCCGAGACTTCGCTTTCTGCCGGCGCCTCGCTTTCGACGGCGGCGTCTCCCGGAACGTCGCCGTCCAGCCGCACCGTCAAGACGGGGACGCTCGACCCGCGAACCACCTTTTCGGCGACGCTCCCGAGGAGGAGCCGGTCGATCCCCCCCCGTCCGTGCGTCCCCATCACGATCAGGTCGCAGTCGTTGCCCTCGGCGTACCGGATGATCTCCTTGCTCGGAGAGCCCTCCGCGACCGCCGTCTCGACGCCGAGTTCGGTCTCGGCGGCGAGCGACTCGACCTCCGCGACCGCCTCCTTCGCGTCGTCTCGCAGGAGGTCTCCGACCCCCTCCCACGAGCTCTCCATCGGCATCCCCGCGTAGCTCGCCGTGTCGACCACGTACAGCGCGTGCACGTCCGCGCCGTGGACCGACGCGAGGTCGAGGGCGTGCGCGACCGCCCGCTTTCCCTCCGCGGAACCGTCGGTCGGGACGAGGATCCGATCGTATAGGGTCATACGTTCACACATATCACGGAACCGCCCGTACATAACTCTTTGCGCGCTTTGCCGGTTCTCTCGCGGCCGGAATCGGGGAACTTCCGTCGAGGCGCGTGTTTAAGCCCTCGCACGCCGATATCCACTCATGACATCCGAAGTTCACCTCTCGCGCGTCGAAGACGAATTCCGAGACTACGCTTACCCGGTCGCCCGCGAGAACCTCGTCGAGTCCTGTACCGGCACGACCGTGCTGTTCGCCGACGGCGACGCCGACCTCGGCGACCTCGTTGCTGACATCGACCAAGAGCGGTTCGAGAGCGCCGAGGACGCCTTCGCCGCGCTCCAGAACGTGCTCCCGATCGAGGCGCTCGGGGAGCCGGGGCAGTCGGACGGCGACGCCTGACCGGACTCGGTTACCTCCCCTCAGCCGCTGACAGCCCGCCCCGCGTCACCGCTCCCCACGTCACGGCGCGTCTCGCATCGCTTTTTACCGTGGATCGCGCAGTGATGCCAATGAGTTACCGGATCGGCCTCGTCGGCAAGCCCTCAGTGGGGAAGTCGACGTTTTTCAACGCCGCGACCATGAACGACGTGCCCGAGGGCGCGTACCCGTTCACCACGATCGACCCGACCGTCGGCGAGGCGTACGTCCGCGTCGACTGCGCCGCCCCCGAGTTCGACGAGAGCTGCACGCCGAACGTCGGCGTCTGCCGCGAGGGCACCCGTTTCGTCCCGGTCAAGCTCGTCGACGTCGCCGGCCTCGTCCCCGGTGCCCACGAGGGGCGCGGGCTCGGCAACCAGTTCCTCACCGACCTCAACGAGACCGACGTGCTGATCCACGTCGTCGACTTCTCGGGCAAGACCGACATCGAGGGCGAGGCGACCGAGGGCCACGACCCGCGCGAGGACATCGACTTCCTAGAGGAGGAGCTCGACGCGTGGTACCTCGACGTGTTAGAGAAGGGGCTCGAAAAGTTCGAGACGCGCTACCACGGCGCGGACGCCGCGATAGAACGGGAGCTCGCCGAGCAGATGTCCGCGTTCGGAATCGACAAGGACCGGATGAAGCAGGTGATCCTGGCGGAGGGCCTCGAACTCGACCCGGAGACGTGGGACGACGCGGACAAGGCGGACCTCGCCCGCGAGATCCGGAAGCGCACGAAGCCGATGGTCGTCGCCGCCAACAAGATGGACACCCCCGAGGCGCAGGCGAACTGGGAGGAGATCACGAGCGACCCCGATTACGACCACCTCTCCTTCGTCCCCGCGAGCGCCCACGCGGAGAAGGCGCTGAAGAACGCCGACGACGCCGGCGTCGTCGACTACACGCCCGGCGAGAGCGACTTCGAGGTCGTCGGCGACGTCTCCGGCGATCAGGAGGCGGGCCTCGATCAGATCGGCGAGTTCGTCGCCGAGTACGAGGGGACCGGTGTCCAGGGCGCGCTCGAAGCCGCCGTCTTCGACGTGCTCGGGTGTATCGCCGTCTTCCCCGGCTCCGCGAACGGCAGCAAAGACGAGAAGGGCGTCTTCCGCGACTGCTTCATCCTCCCCGGGGGCTCGACCACCGAGGACTTCGCGTTCCACATCCACTCGGACATCGGCGAGGGGCTCCTCCACGGCACCGACTGCCGGAGCAACCGACAGGTCGGCACCGACCACGAGCTCTCCCACCGCGACGTGATCGAACTGGTCTCGACGAAGCAGGCAGCGCCGTAGGTCGGTCGTCGCAGCTCAGTCGCCGCCGTCGTTCAGTCACCACCGCCGCTGACGCGCGGAACCGCTCCCGCCGTTCCGACCGGCGTCGCCGAGTCGGGGAGGTCGGCGAGCCCGAGTCGGTCGAGCAACTGAGCCGTCGGCCGTCCCTCTCGGTCCCAGCCGCGGTACGCGTAGTACCGATCGAGGAGGCCCTCGAACGCGTCGGGATCGAGGCCGTCGTCGCCTCCTTCATCCGTTTCGCTCCCCTCACCGGTCCCCCGCGTCAGCGCCTCCGGGAGCCCGTCGTCGCGGCGCTCGAACCCCTCCCGGAGGTTGAACAGGCGCGTGAGCGTCCACACGCGCTCGCCGAGGAGCCGGAGGTCCGCGGGGTCACGCTCGTCGCCGAGGGCGGCGAACCACTCGGCGGCCGCCGCCGGCCCGAAGCTCTCGGCGAGGAAGTCGTCGCCGACGAGACACCACAGCGCGGCCCGCCGGTCCTGCTCGTCGGCGACGGTGGCGGCGCGCTCGGCGGGACTCCACCCCGGATCGGCCACGGCCTCGGTCTCGACGGGTCGCGCGCGTCGGTGACAGCCGCCGCGGTCGCCGGTCGCGAACGCCAGCGCCATCGTCGCCGCGCCGCGCGGGTCGTACGAGGCGAGTTCCATCCCCTTCACGGTCGGCACCATACCCGTCCCGCCGAACCGCTTCGCGGCGTCCGCCACCCCGTCTGCGAGCGCGTCGCCGAGGGGGGTCGAGCGCGCCGCGATCTCCTCGATCAACTCTCGGGCGGCCGCCTCGTCGCCGAACGAGAGCCCGCCGTCGACGCCGTGGTCGGCAGGGTCGATCAGTCCCGCGTCGCTCGCGCGGACCGCCCACGCGACCGCGTTGCCGGCGGATATCACGTCGATCCCGAGTCGGTCACAGACGCCGCCGAGAGTCGCCACCGCATCGAAGTCGTCGATCCCGAGTCCCGAGCCGAGCGCGATCGGTGTCCCGCCGCGCGGGACGGTCGTGTCTGAACCGCCGTCGTCGTGTGACTCGGTTTCGTCGCCGGCCGGCACTCGGAACCCTCCCGGAACCGGAGCGTCGGGGCGCTCGCGGCCGGCCGCGCGCTCTCTCGCGCGCTCGACGCCGAGCCCCTGCGCGCCGTCGAATTCGCGGGCCTGCCAGCCGCGAGTCGGCAGCACACCGGTCTCGTGGCCGAACTCGACCGTTTCGAGGGTGTCGCCCGCGGCGAGCCACCGCCCGGCGCCGCTGTCGGCGAACGCCTCCTCGCTTCGCTCGCGGAGCGCCCGGAGCGCGGCCGGGACCTCCGGCGACCGATCGCGGGCGACCACCGCTTTGAGCCCCTTCGAGCCCATCACCGCGCCCGCGCCGCCTCGGCCAGCGTGATGATCGCCGCCGTCGGAGGCGATCGTCGCGTACCGGACCCCCGCCTCGCCAGCCGGACCGACGCAGGCGACGGCGGCGTCCGGGAACCGGGAGTCGGTCTCGGCCGCGTCGAGCCCCCGGAGGTCGCTCGCGGGCTCGATCGTCGCCTCGCCGCCGCTGAGCGAGAGCACGACCGGCTCGTCGGCCGCGCCCTCGATCACGACGCCGAGGTGGTCGCCGAGCGAGCCGGCCAGCCGGGCCGCGAACGACCCGCCGCCGTAGGAGTCGAGGAACGCGCCGGTGAGCGGGGACTTCGTCACCGCCGCGTAGCGGGGCTCGCCGGGGAGGTAACCGGTGAGGGGACCGACGACGAACGCGAGTCGGTTCGCCGGCGAGGCCGGGTCGACGCCCGGTTCCATCTCGTAGAGGTACCGCGCGCCGAGCCCTTTTCCGCCGACGTAACGCGCGAGCCACTCCTCGGGGACCGGATCACTGCGTACGCGCTCCGCTGAGAGGTCGACGCGGAGCATCCGGTCGGGAACGGTCATCGTGAGACACCTCGCCGGCGAGCGTGATTAAACCACACGCTGGAGGCAGGCGGCCTCACCCCGATCGAACCCGACACCCCGACCGACGGGCTTTCGCCCCCGGCCGACCACGGGTTCGAACATGAACGAAGTCGTCGACGCCCTCGGCGCGGCCGCGGGGACGACCTGCCTCGTCGGCGCCGGCGGGAAGAAGACCACCCTCTACGCGCTCGCCGGCCGACTCGACCGGGCCGTGCTCACCGCGACGGTCCGGATCCCCATCTTCGACCGCGAGGTCGCCGCGGTTCGCGTCACCGAGGATCCCGTGGCCGCGCTCAACGAAGCCGCGGCGAGCGGAGGGGACGAGCCGGCGGGAGGCGCCGAGTCGATGAGCGACGCCGAACCGGCGGGAGGCGCCGATTCGTTCCCGCTCGGACTGGTCCCGGAGCGCGAGCGCGACGACCGGTATCGCGGGTACGATCCCGCGATCGTCGACGAGATCGGGAGCGCGCACGACGGACCGGTCCTCGTGAAGGCCGACGGCGCCCGAACGCGGCTGATCAAGGCACCGAACGAGCGCGAGCCGCAGATCCCCGCGAGCGCGGACACCGTGGTTCCGGTGGCGAGCGTCGGCGCGGTCGGGGAGCCGCTGACGGCGGAAACGGCCCACCGCCCCGAGCGGGTCGCGGCGATCGCTGACGCCGCGGTCGGCGACGAGATCACGGCCGAACTGATCGGTCGCGTCCTCGCGCACGAGCAGGGCGGTTTGAAAGGGATCCCGAACGGCGCGACCGCTGTCCCCCTCGTGAACGCCGTCGACGACGACGCCGACGAGAAGGTCGCACGGGAGATCGCCCGAGTCGTCCACGAGCGAGCGGACGTGTCACGGGTCGTCCTCGCGCGGATGATCGAGGGAGAGATCGTGGACATCGCCGAGTGAGAGATCGTGGACATCGCCGAGTGAGAGATCGTGGACATCGTCGAGTGAGCGCCGTCGGGATCGGAGCCGTCCACGCGGGGGCGCCTATCCGTCCAGTTCGTCCACGATCCGCTCGCGTATGTCTCCGGCGTCGACGGGCGCCCAGGCCTCGATGTCGTAGGTCACGTCGGCGAGGACTTCGAGCCGATCCGCGTCGCCCGCCCCGATCGCGGCCACCGCGTCCTCGGACAGTCGCCCCAAGACAGCTTCCGAGAGGGTCTCGCGGTCCACGCCGCGCTCGGGCACGTCGAGGATGTGTGGGAGGTCCTCCGCGTCCGGCGGCAGCGAAGGGAACGCCGCCGGGCCGACCGCGAGCGCGACCGCGCCGCTCTCGGCGTCGCGGTCAGCGGCGGCGGTGAGGTCGGCGAGGGCCGCGCCTCGGTCACCGCTTCCCCCCGCCTCCGAGAGCGCCGCGGGCGGCGCGGGGACGAGCGCGTACTCCGCGACCGCGACGTCGATGCCGGCTGCGATGGCCTCGTCGTCGACCTCGGCGCGCTGTTTGAAGGCGAGCTCCGAGAGCGCTCGCGACAGCTCCTCGCGGGTGAGCCACTCGAACAGGTCGACGACGCCGGCGAGGTCGTCGCGGGCGGCGACGCTGGGGGCGTCGTCCTCGGAGCCCGCGGGTCCGTCTCCCATCGTCAGTCCTCCCCGGGCGCGGCATCGACGCCCGGGTCCGCGGGCCGCGGGCGATCGGGCTCTCGCGGCTTCCGGCTCGGTCTCCCCGAACCGCCCTCCCGAACCGCCGCGATGTCGGCCCGCGCCGCGTCGGCGACTTCCGCGGGCGTGACGGGGGCGTCGCGCCACGCCGGCAGGCGGGTGTCCGGCCCGGGCTCGCCGAGGGCGTCGACGTACGTCTCGACCTGCTCGCGCTCGGCCGCGCGGTCGTAATCGAGGCCGTTGAACGCGGCGTCCGTCTCGTAGCCGCGGATCAGCCCGTCGGCCGCCTCGCGGTAGCGGTCTGCGAGCGCGTCGTACTCGACCCCGACGCCGGCGTTTTCGATCGCGCGGAGTGTCGCCTCGCCGACCGCCCGGCTCATGTCGGCGAGCCCGGTCGGTCCGTCGACGGAGCGGTGTTCGTGCTCGTACCGCCCCAGGTCGACCTGCGCGCTCCCCGCGAAGCCGGCGTGCGTGAACGTCTCGCCGAGCGTCCCGACCTCTAACCCCCAGCCGCGCTGGATCCGGAGCCGCGAGACGAGGTCGGTCGTCGCCGCGAACTCCCCGGCGAGCGCGTAGCGGAACGCGTCGAGGTACTCCAGAATCCCGGCTTCGCGTCGCTCGGTCGCGTCGGCGAGCGCGCGGACCAGCGGTCGGAAGAACAGTCGGAACAGCCGCCCGTACAGCGATCCGTCCTCGACTCGGGCGTAGTACCCCTTCGAGAACTCGTGACCGTGCGCGAGCGGGAACAGCAGTCGGGTGACGAACGCGGGCGAGTACGTCTTCGTGTCGGCGTCGTGGACGACGACGAACTCCTCCTCCAAGGCGCGGCCGAGTCCGAGCCACACGTCCCGGCCCTTTCCGCGCTCGCCGTCGAGCCCCCGGGCCGCGAGCAGTTCCGTGAGCCGCGGACCGCCGCACCACAGGGGCTCCACGTTCACGTCGAACCCGTCGAGCCAGTCGGCGAAGGGCCCGACGCGCTCGGCCGGGGCCCGGAGGGGGACGACGACCCGCGCCGGATCGACCGACTCCAGCGCCGTCAGGACCCGGTCGGCCGCGAGCGTCCCGTACTCGCGCTCCGTCATCGGTACGACGACCGCCGCCCGTCCGGTGGGGGCCTCCGGCCGGTGGTCGGTCAACGCGTGCAGCGTGGTCACGCGCTCTTGTACGTACTCCATCTACCAGTCACACGGGCGCGAGGCCCTAAACAGATGCGATACCCGTGCTCCCGTGCCGGTCCCGGCGTCAGAGCGGACGACCGACCCCGCTCACCGCGCCGGCTCCGAGCCCGCGGCGCCACCGGGGACCCGCCCGACGTGCTCCAGCACCGCGTACGCGACGACGACGAGCGCGAGCCCACCGGCGAGCGAGAGGAACACCGCGTCGTAGCCGGCACCGGCCTCGATCGCCTCGCCGACGACCCACGAGCCGGCCGCCTGCGTCGTCATCATCCCGGCGGAGAAGACGGCGTACGCCGACGCCCGCGACTCGTCCGGCAGCGAGGCGAGGAGGTAGGTGTCGCCCGCGGGGAACAGCATGTGGATCGCGAACCCCACGACGACGCTGGCGGCGACGACCGCGGCCAGTCCCGAGGAGACGACCACGAGGACGACCCCGACGAGGAACGTCGACACGATCCCGAGCAGGTACGGGACGTGCGGGAGTCGGTCGGCGAGGTCGCCGGAGATGAGAAACGCCGGGACGCCGGCGGCGAAGATCACCGTCAGCAGGTTCCGCGCGGTCGCGTCGGGGAGTCCCTTATCGATCATGTACAGCTCGTAGAAGTTGAACAGGCCCTGCCAGACGAAGCTCGTGAGCCCCATCAACACGACCCCGGCGAAGATCAGCTTCCACTCCGAGAGCGCGCCGGCGACGAAGTCGGTGTCGCTCGCGCCGGCGTCCGGGAGGTCCGTCCGGCGGGCGAAGGCGACGAAGACGACCGTCGACGCGGCGGCGGCGAGCGCGAGCCCGTAGAAGGCGAGCCGCCAGTCGTACCAGAGCGCGACCGTGACGACCGGCGCGGCGGCGACGGCGGCGAGTTGGCTCGCCATCCCGTGGACGCCCATGACGCGCCCGACGCGGGTCGGGAACAGCTCCGCGATGAAGGGGTTGGCGGCGACGAAGTAGACGCCGGACGCCAGGCCGATCGCGAACGTGGCGAGCATCAGCGTCGGCACGCCCGGCGCGAGCGCGACGCCGAGCGCGCCGAGCGTCAGCATCACCCCGGAGACGAGGATCACGAACTGCCGGGAGAAGCGCGTGAGCGCCCACCCCGCGGGGAGCCGCGGGGCCGCCGAGCCCAGCCACGCGAGCGTGACGATGAGCCCCGCCGTTCCCTCGCCGATCGCGAACTCGCCGATGAACTCGCCCACCAGCGGCGCGAACACGACCCGCGCGAAGTTGACGAGGAAGATGATCGCACACAGCGATCCGAACAGCCGGCTCCGTGACACAGGCGGCGTTGACGGCGGCGGGAGACAAGGGTTGCGAAAGCGACGCGTCCGACCGGCGTCGTACGGGGTTTTTATACAGTCACGCGATCAACTTCGAGGCATGAAATCGACGCGGAAGGGGCTTCGCGACGGCGACCTGTTCAAGGACACCTACGAGCGGCTGAACTGCGCCGACTGCGAGAAGGTGCTGAAAAAGCAGAACGACCCGGACGAGGTGTTCTCCGTGCGCGTCTGTCCCGAGTGCGAGGCCGAGTTCAAGGAGCTGCGCTAACCGTTCCCCGTCTCATCGAACCGCGGCTGAGAGCGGTGTCACCGCGCCCCCGCCTTTGTTCCTCCCTTCGCTTCCCGCGCCCGCTCCCGCGGCTCGTTCGTCTATCCGATAGCGTCAGTCACCGCCGCTGTCACGGGACTCGTCTCGTCGCCGACCAGCTCGACCCATCGGTACGTGGCGACCGCTCGGGCGACCGCTCGGGGGTCGGGATCGCTCTCCGCGAGCGCGGCGTCCCGTTCGGCGAACAGCGTCCGGAACTGCGCTCCGAGCCACCGTTCCAGCGGGTTCTCGCTCGTCACGAGGGCGTCCACCGACCGGATCGCGCCGTCACGGCCCTCCTCGACCGCGGCGGCGTCGGCCGGGAACAGCGTCTCACCGTCCTCGATGCGCGCGGCGAGGGCGTCGAGCGCGCGCAACCGGACACGGGCGAGCGCCGTTCGGGTGAGCGCCGTCGCCGGGTGGTCGGGGGTCCAGTCGTCGATCGGGACCGGATCGAACCAGAGGTCCTCGAACGTCCGGTAGCTCGCGCGCGACAGGAGCGAGACGCTCGGCGCGTCGCGCGGGATCGGTCGGTCGCCGAGGAACGCGTCCGTCCCGGGGTTCTGCCTGAGTCGCTCGGTGTCGCCCCCGTGGAGCTCTCTGAGTCGCTCGCCGACCTCGGCGCCGACCCGCTCGGCCGCCTCGCGAAGCGGCGCGGCGACCGCCTCCGGCTCGGCGAGCGAGCCCTCGTACCGGTCACGGAGGTGCCGACCGACCTCGACGTGGGACCGCACTCGCTCGACCTCTCCCACCGTCTCCCCGGCCCGCAGCGGGTTCGCGCTCTCGTCGACGCCCGCGGATCCGCCGACGAGGTCCCGGCGCAGCGCGGTGTCGAGCCAGCGCTCGATCGGGCCGTACACGGCCGCCCCGGCGAGAGGAGTCGACGCGCCCCCGGGAAGCGTGTCCAGCGTCGAACCCGCCCGATTCCGGACGGTCCCCACGCTCTCGGTCACCGCTCGCGGGTCGCCCTCGGTCGTCACGCCGGCCCACGTGCCCACCGCGGTCGCGGCGTGGCCGCGCGCGGTCGCGAACCGCTCCGCCCGCCGGAGCGGCGTGGCCGACTCACCGGACGCCGGGAGCGCCTCGCGGGCGGCGTCTCGACTCTCCGTGATCTGCTCGCGGGTCGCGCCGTTCGGGAGCGCTGTCGCCGTCAGCGGCTCGGGGATCGGTGCGAGCAGGCGGTCGACGCGATCGGCGAACGACGCCGAGACCTCGCCCCCGATCGGCACGGGGACGAGCCGCGGGCGGTCGGGAACGGGCGTCTCGATCGCCCCCGACACCCCGCTCGTGTCGAGGGACGGCGGGTCGTCCCAGAACCCCCGGTCGCGGCCGCGGCCGCCGTCGAGACAGCCGCCGAGCGCGAGCGTTCCGGCGGCCGCCAGCGCGCCGCGGCGGGTGAGGCGGCGCGTCACGAGCCGTCACCTCCGGCGTCCTCGTCGGCGCCCGCTCCGGCGGGTTCCGACCCTCCCAGAGCCGTGTCATTCCCCGGCACGGTCGCGTTCGCGTCGATCCGGTCGTACTCCGTCTCGACGGCTCGGCAGGGCGAACGCCCGCTCGACCCCGATCCGCTGAGCGGCGAATCGAGTGCCGCGGGGAGCCGGAAGAGAAGCCCGACGGCGTCTCGCGTGCCGGTCTCGCAGGCCGCGTCGGGCGGCCGGAGCTCGCGGCAGTACTCGTACTCGACGTGGCCCGGCTCCCACGAGACCGACCGGATCCGGTACCGGTAACACGACCTGATACCGGCGCGGGAGACGAACACCGTCTCGGTGTCGTAATCGGTGTCGTCGAGGAACGATCGGACCCGCGAGCGGTCCTCGTCGGCGACGCCCGGAGCGACCGTCAGCTGGGCCGCCCGGTCGGCGGTCGTCACGAGTTCGCGCGAGAGCGAGACGGGACCGGTGTCGCTATCGCTCTCGGCGGCGAGGTCGAAGAGGGCCGCCTCGCCGCCGGGGTTCCGAACCTTCAGCACGGTCGGATCGCCGTCTCTGCCCGTGGCCGATCCCGGAGTCGATCCGGGTGCGGAGGTCGCGCCGTTACCGAGACAGCCGCCGAGCGCGAGCGCGCCGAGCGACGCGCTCCGGAGGAGGGCTCGCCGCGTGGGGGACATGGGCACGGCTTGGGCCGGTCCCGACAAACGTCTTTTGCCGACCCGGTCCCGCCCGCCGCTCACTCGAACACCGCGTCGAACGCCGACGCGCCGAGGGGGTCAAAGGTTCCGGCGGCGACGTTCTCGCGGAGGTGGTCGAGGTCGCTCGCGCCGACGAGCGACGAGGTGACGCCCGGCGCGCTCCGCGCGAAGTTGAGCGCGCGCTGGGCCGGCGTCTCGCCTGCGAGCGTCGCGTCGACGTCGGTCGGGACCGCGCCCTGGGCGGCGAGTTCGCCCTGTCCGATGCTCGCGCTCGTCACCACGGAGAGCCCGGCTTCGTGGGCGAACTCCAGCGCGGAGACCGGTTCCGCCTCGGGGTCGTCGGCGGCGTCGCCACCGGACGACCGCCGGGTCTCGGGCGGGCGCTGGTTCCGCCGCGTGAACGCGTCCGCCATCGCGACGTTGAAGGGGAGCTGGATCGCCTCGAACCCGTGGTCGTCGTCGGGTCCGACCGCCTCCCCGGCGGCCTCGGCCCGCGAGAGCACCTCCGCGAGCGAGAGGTATCGCTCGTCGCCCTCGGCGACGCGGAACGCGTCCCACGTCGCGACGCCATAGGCCCCGACGTCGCCCGCGGCGCGCCGGCGCTCCAGGAGCTCGAAGGCCGCCTCCAGTCGGTCGTACACCGCGGCTCGCGAGCGCGTCGCGAGCTGCGTCTCCGGGTTGTGGACGTAGTAGCAGTCGACCGAACCGAGCCCGAGCCGGTCGAGCGATCGGTCCAGCGACCACTCCAGGTAGTCGGGATCGATCGCGTGCGCCCCGTTCGCGAGGTCGGCCGACGCGACGATCCCCGGCTCGACGAAGCGCTCGCGGACGAACGCGCCCGGGTCGTCGGGGCGGTCGCCGTCGAACGGGAGGAACCCGCCCTTCGTCGCCACCACGACCGCTTCGCGGTCGATCGGGGAGTCCCGGACCGCCTCGCCCACGACGCGCTCGGCGCGCCCGCACCGGTAGTTGACGGCGGTGTCGACGTGGTTCACGCCGGAGCGGAGCGCGAGGCCGATCGCCTCGCGGTACGCCTCGTCGACTGCGGGAGTTGGGTCGCCGAGGTACGTCCCGAGCCCGATACTGGAGACCACTCCGGGGCCGAACCGCCGGAAGTAGGTGCGGCCGAAGGCGTCGCCGAACTCGTCGCGGTAGTCCCAGAGGGCCTCGCGGGTCGCCATGTGCGTCCGACCGATGGCGCCACGGGGGGAAAAGTCGCGCGGCGCCGGGCCACCGAGCGCGGGGAGCCGATCGTTTCCGGCGCGCGCAACGTGTCAGACGTGCGCACGACACTGACGCAACGACTATACGTCGTCCGAGAGACCCAGAACCAATGGCCTCGCTCACCGACCACCTGTCCGATCTTGTCGCGGACGCCGACGCGGTGCTGCTGTTCTCGCCGACCAGCTCGTTCCACGATCGGTTCGAGGACGGCGACACGGAGGTCGTCGTCGTCGCCCCCGACAACGACGTCGACGCCGAGGTGTTCGTCGAACTCCCCCTCCCGTTCGACAACGTCAAAGACCGGATCCGGTTCGGCATCGAGGGGGCGATGGACGCCGACCTCGTCTCGGCGGGCGACGAGGTGGTCTGTATCGCGTCCGTCTTCGACGGCGGGTCGGACGCGGTGATCCGCGTCACCGTCGACGACACGGTCCACACCGGGATCTACGACCTGTTCGTCAACTCTCGGGCTGAACCGAGCGTGATCCGCGACGTGTTCGAGGTCGCGATCGAACTCGGGCAGAAGGGGCAGAAGGGGAAGCCGGTGGGCGCGCTGTTCGTCGTCGGCGACGCGGGGAAGGTGATGAACAAGTCCCGCCCGCTGTCGTACAACCCCTTCGAGAAGTCGCACGTCCACGTCGGCGACCCCATCGTCAACGTCATGCTCAAGGAGTTCTCGCGGCTGGACGGCGCCTTCGTCGTCTCCGACTCCGGGAAGATCGTCTCCGCGTACCGCTATCTCGAACCCGGCGCGGAGGGCGTCGACATCCCGAAGGGGCTCGGCGCGCGCCACATGTCCGGCGCCGCGATCACCCGCGACACCAACTCGACGTCCATCGTGCTCTCCGAGTCGGACGGGCTCGTGCGGGCGTTTAAGGCGGGAGAACTCGTCTTGGAGATCGATCCGGAGGAGTACTGATCCCCATGTCAGCGGTACCGACGCGCCTCTCCGAGTTCGCCACCGCGGTGCCGGACCGGTTCTGGCTCGCCCTGTTCGTGCTGCTGTTCGGGCTGGTAGCGGCGTACGTCGTCGGCGTGATCAACCGCCGCCTGCTGACCCGCGCCGGGGTCCCGGAGGTGATCGAGGGGACCGCCTTCGAGCGCACCGCCCGCGAGTTCGACACCTCGACGGTACGGATCCTGGCGCAGCTGTCGAGCTACTTCATCGTCGCCGTCGCCCTCATTGTCGCCCTGACCGTCGCCGATGTCAACTACCTCGAGCAGTTCTGGTCGGGCGTCGCCGCGTTCCTCCCGCGGCTGTTCGTCGCCGCCGTCGTCCTCATCGTCGGGATCGTCGTCGGCGACAAGGCGGAGATGCTCGTCGCCGAGCGGCTCCGCGGGATCAAGCTCCCCGAGCTCGGCGTGTTGCCGCCGCTCGTGAAGTACAGCGTCGTGTACGTCGCGACGCTGGTCGCCCTCGGACAGGTCGGCGTCCAGACGCTCGCGCTGATCGTCCTGTTGGCGGCGTTCGCGCTCGCGGTCGTGCTGTTCGCCGCGCTCGCGACGAAGGACCTCGTCGCCAGCGCCGCCGCCGGCGTCTTCCTCCTGCTCCGGCAGCCGTACGGGATCGGCGACGAGGTGCGGGTCGCCGGCGAGCGCGGCATCGTGCAGGAGGTCGACCTGTTCGTCACGCGCATCGAGGCCGACGGCGAGGAGCACGTCGTGCCGAACCACTCGGTGTTCCGCGACGGGATCGTCCTGATTCGGGAGTAGCGACCGTTCTATGCCGTCCGTCGCCCGCCGCCCGGTGCGGAACGCATTTAGCCGACTGTGTTTTAGGCTGGCCTAAAATGAAGCAACACGAGGAGCAACTCGTCGGGGCCCTTTTCGACGCACTGGACACCGAGGAACACGGTGTTGCCAGACGACAGCTGTTGGGTGCGTACGAGTCGAACGCGGCCGGCGGCCGCGACGAGCTGATCGAGGGGCTCGTCTCGGAACTGGTCGCCGTTCTCAACGACCGCCTCACGCGGCGCGAGGGCGTGGACGCGCTCACCGACGCGATAGGGTTCCTCGTCGATCGGTTCACCTCGGTGGTGGAGGTCGCGCCCGTCGCGATCGTCGTCGTCGACCCCGACGGAACGGTGCAACTCTGGAACGACGGGGCGGAGCGGCTCTTCGGTTGGTCGGAGTCCGACGCGCTCGGACATCGGTTGCTCTCTTCGGAGTCGGACGCGTCCGACGCGTTCGTCTCGTCCCTCTCGCGGCTCGCGGACGGTGAGCGCCTGACCGGTATCGAGGCGCGTCACCCGCACCGCGACGGGTCGTTGATCGACATCCGGTTCTGGGCGGCGCCGTTACACGATCGCGACGGCGAGTTCACCGGCGCGACGTACGTTGCAACCGACATCGGAGAGCGAAAGCGACGCGAGCAGCGACTGACGGTGCTCAACCGTGTGTTGCGACACAACATCCGGAACGACGTGAACGTCGTCACCGGGCACCTCGAAGCGCTCGCCGCCGACCGTCCGGACGACGACCCGCACGTCGAGGCGATGGAACGACGGCTCTCGAGCATCGTCGATCTGAGTGACGCCGCCAGACACCTCGAGCGACTCGACGGGCCCGAGGCGGAGGCGAGCCGGACGGCGTACGACCTCTCGTCTCTCGTTGCGGAGCGAGCCGACGACCTCCGAACCGTTCGTCGACCGGTCGATCTCACGGTCAGAACGCCGGACGAAGTCGAGGTCACGGCCCACGAACTCCTTCCGTACGCGCTCGACAACTTACTGGAAAACGCGGTCGAACACAACGAGTCGGCGTCGCCTCGCGTCCGCGTGACGGTCCGTGAGAGCGGCGACCGGGCGTCGGTCACCGTCGCCGACGACGGTCCGGGGCTTCCGTCCCACGAACGCGAGGTGTTGACGAGATCGGAGGAGACCCAACTGACCCACAGCACCGGGTTGGGGCTCTGGCTGGTCCGGTGGATCGTCCGCGCCTCCGGCGGCGAGTTCCGGGTCGAAGACAGCGACTTCGACGGCACCGCGGTGACGGTGATTCTCCACGGATGACCGCCCTCTCGGACCGACCTCGCCGTTCCCACGCCGTGGGACCAGCTATCACGATATAACTCCGTTGGGGACCGACAGCTACCTATGAGCCACGATGCCACCGCCGCCTGCGACGGCTGGGACGGCAGCGAGTGCGAGGGGACGGTCCACTGTCCGCCGCGCTGTCCGCGCTTCGTTGACAAGCAGGGGGCCCGGTGGACGCTCCGCCCCGCGGCCGACGAGGACGCCGCGGCCCTCGCGGAGATGTACGAGGCGTTCGGGACCGCCGACCGCGCGCAGGGGCTCCCGCCGGTGACCCGGAGCCGCCGCGCCGACTGGATCGAGTCGATGCTCGCCGAGGGGAGCAACGTCGTCGCCGAGCGGGACGGCGAGCTGTTCGGCCACGCGATGTACACGCCGACCGACGCGGCCCGCCCCGAACTCGCCGTCTTCGTCCACCCCTCGATGCAGGGGCGCGGCGTGGGGACGGAGCTCTGTAAACACGTCATCGCCGACGCGGCCGCCGGCGGGCGCGAGGGGCTCGAACTCCACGTCGAGAGCGGGAACCGGGTCGCGCGGAGCGTCTACCGGACGGTCGGCTTCGAACTCGCCGAGCGTAGGGGGGACATCCGGATGGCGCTCGACCTCGACGACGCGATCGCGACCGAGGTCCGCTGGCCGCCGCTCGCCCGCGAGGGACCGGACGACCCGCTCCCGCGGGAACCGGTCCCGATCGAGTTCGACGGGCCGCGGGTCGCCGGCGCCGACGATTAGGAGCGATCGGGAGTAGATATCCCGAGTTGGCTGAACGGTTATTTATAAGTGGTCGATGGTGTCGCTGTCGGCTGTTTATAAGTGGTAGTCGGCTCTCCGGTGACCACCGCCAAAGCCCCCGCCTCGCCGGCTGGGGGGTTTGCGTCCCGCCCCGTACCGCACGCTTCCCCGGCCTCGTCGCCGCACTGCCGGTTTATAAGCGATCGTCGCCATCGCTCAGTATCACTTAAATATCCTCTTGCCACCGACGATCTGCAACACTCCCGCTGTCGATCGAGAGTCGCGCTTCCGTGACCGGTTTAGCAGAGACAGTAGGTGACGAAGGGCGTTCGCCGGATCCGAGGGAAACTCCGCGCTCGGCTACAGCCGGAGCCGCTCGACCGCCGTCCCGGCGCCCGAGAACGCGCCGAGGATCGAACTGGCGTCGATCGTCTCGGCGTCGGCCGCCTCGGCGTCCGCGGCGGCGTCGGTCTCGTCTGTGTCCGCCGCGGCGACGACGATCGTTTTCGCGCTGAGCGCCGGATCGAGGTCGAACTCGTACTCGCCGCCCTCCGGCGTGACGATATCGGAGCCGGTCGGCGTGTACACCGCGACGGTGTCGGCGGTCGTCTCGCCGGAGACGACGAGGGCGTCGTCGACGTACTCCGCGGTCGCGTTCAGGTCGGGCGACGCGGAGCGGTCGCGCTCGACGTAGCGGTCGCGGACGACCGTGGGCGTCTCGACCGGTTCGCCGGCCTCGACCCCGTGCGCGAGCCGGATGAACCCGGCCATCGACCACGCGAGCGGGGTCGCCCCCCCGGTCCCC
>ENA-ORDC01000817-ORDC01000817.1-marine-metagenome-genome-assembly--contig:-NODE-817-length-26758-cov-3.452494_pt1 | contig 26758 bp, 15 predicted proteins | sample MGYA00237783_ERZ508515 | MGnify/ENA primary metagenome ERZ508515 (study PRJEB26186, sample SAMN06268792) | marine metagenome | isolation source: Eden Landing Ponds, San Francisco, CA, USA | place... | reverse complement strand
CTACGAGGAACTGAAGCATTCGCACGAACTGCTCCAGGTCGGCGGCGACGAGACCTGCGACCTCCAGGTCACGGCCCGCCACGCCGACCGCCTCGCGACGGTCGCACTCGAGGAGGACACCTCGATACTGCTGGACGTCTCGAGTTACCTCGACGAGTCCGCCGCCGAGGCGGTCCTGGCCGCCGTCGCGAGAAGCCTGTACGCGACGGCCGACAGCCACGACGAGCCGTACCTCTTGCTCGTGGACGACGTGGAGTCGTACTTGCCCGAGCGCGGCCCCGTGGGAGAGTGTGGAAGACTGCTCCGGACCATCTGTCGGGACGGCCACCTCCGGGGGCTGGGCATCTGTGGTGCCAGCAGCGAGCCCGCCGCTGTCGAGCGGGAGTTCGTCTCGGCGTGTGACTGGCAGTGCTGGCACCGCCTCGACCCCGACCGGGACGGGTCCGTCCTCCAGCGACGGCTGGGCGAGCACTATGCCACCACGGTCGGGGAATTCGCGGACGACGAGGCACTGTTGCGAACCGAGACCGGTGGCCCGCTCCACCACATCCGGGTCGATGCGAGCGGGATGGACGAGGGTGGCCAGACCGACACCGCGGCCACTTCCCCGGAGCCCACGCCAGTGCGTCCGTCGGTCGTCACCGCCGTCGCCGGCGCCAGCGGGACCGGCCCCGACGGCGAGGACCGGGTCGAGGCGATACGGGACGAACTGCGCAGGGCCACGGAGCGTATCGACGCGCTCGAGGCCCAACAGGAGGCGATGCGGGAGCGCCGTCACCTCGCCCAGCGCGTCGTCGACCGGCTGTTCGACCAGCTCGGCGGGACTGCGGCAGAGGGCCTCGACGCCGGTGACCTGGCTGGTCTCCGGGAGACCATCGAAGCCGCCAGGCAGGAACGAGACAACGGCGCTGTCGCCTCCGGGACCCGGAACGAACGGCCTACAACGGGAAGCGAGACGGGGACGGACGTCCCCATTTCCTCACCGGGTGAGGGGGACGATGGGTCCGCCGAGGAGACCGACGTCGACACGACGGCGGAACTGGCGAGCACCGGCGACGTAGCAGACGAGTCGGCCGACGAGGAGACAGCGGTCGACGGTATCTTCGCGATGGCTGGGGACACGCCGTTCGGGACCGACGACGATGGAGACAACGCCGCAGAGTCGGGTTCGGCTCCCTCGACCGAAGCCACTGCGTCGAGCGAGGCAGAAGACTCGGACCCGACAGCCGAGGACTCACCCACGGGATTCAGCGCAGACGACGTCCTCTCGCGGCTGAACGCAGTCCCCGAACACCCACCCACCGAGGACGAGGAGGGGACACAGGAGGAAACTGCTGGCTCGGTCGACAGTGACACTGCGGAGTCCTTCGAACTCACGCTCCGGGCCGACATCGAGGCGTCGGCGGGCGAATCCGAGGGGACAGCCGACGGCGAGGATGGTGAGGAGGCGGCCGAGGACGTGGTGGTTCCCGAGACCGAACCCGATGCCGTCGCGGCAGTTCGGGGCGCCATCGAGTCACTCGACCGCAAGCCCCGGTCGATGCTCGCATTCTACCGCGAGGACGGGCCGTCGACGCCACAGCGGGCTCACTTCGCCGCCGGCGGGGAGGACGACCGCCAGCGTGCCTACGCCTACAACCGGCGACTCAGGACCCGCGAGTTCATCGAGCACGTCGGCCGCGGGCGGTACGACTACTGCCTGCGCGACCACCTCGGGTCGGTGCTGGGCGACCACGTCGACGAGCGCGTCGTCGATGCCTTCGCAGACCGCATCGAGTCGGCCGTCCTCGCGGAGGAAGACAGCCAGTCGACCGCCGGGGAGCCTGATTCCGAACCGGCCCCCTGAACCGACCGGGTGACGGTCGGGTGAGGATGCCGCTACAGCGGGTCGACGAGTGACCGGAGCGCTGCAGCGGGGTCCTCGGCCTTCGCCACGCCGCTTGCCAGCAGGACGCCGTCCGCGCCGAGGTCCTGCGCGGCGACGACGTCCTCGCCCGTCGAGATGCCCGCGCCACAGTAGACGTCGATGCCCGGGTCGACCTCGTGGGCCGCCGCGACGGCGTCGCGGACGATGTCGGGGTCGGCCGTGCTGACCGGCGTGCCGGTTCCAATGAGTTCCGGCGGTTCGACGGCGACGGCGTCGGGGCCCAGTTGGGCGACTGCGCCAATCTGGTCGGGGTCGTTCGCACAGACGACGGTCCGGAGACCCGCGCGCTCGGCGGCCGCGATGCCCGCGTCGATATCGGCCAGTCGGAGGCGGCGCTCGGAGTGGTTGAGCAGCGTTCCCACGGCACCGGCGTCGGCGGTGGCCTCGGCGAGCGTGCTGCCCGTGTGGCTGCCCGGGTCGACGCCGTCGACGTGCTGGGCCCAGGTCTCGACGCCCGTCTCGGCGACGGTCTGGAGGTTGGCGGCCTGGGGGGCGACGGCGACCTCTGCGGGAGCGTCCTCGGCGACCGAGTTGGCCGCCCGGGCGACCGCCCGCGGGTCGCAGGGATAGGCCTTCAGGTTGACGAGTACGAACATACCCGGAGCGGGGACCGGCAGCGGGAAAGGTGTTCCGACCCCGGGTGGGTGGCGTTCGAAACCTTCAATTGGCCCTGTCGAATACTGGGTGATGCAGGCGGGTTCGTGGTCTAGACCGGTTATGACACCTCCTTGACATGGAGGAGGTCGGCGGTTCAAATCCGCCCGAACCCACTCGACGTCCGTACGGTCTGCAACCGTCCGAATTCTTGGGTTCTGGGGCTTCTATTGTCTGTTTAGTCTCGCTTGCCATCTTCGACTGACAGGTTCGGCCAGTCGAACCCAATCGATTTCTCACGGACCCCGCCTTCGTCCCGGGATTCCGTGATTCGATGGTGTGGGCGGGGGTATCAATGTGTCGGAAGCGCAGCTGTGGAAATTCGAATCAGCATGATTTTGAAACGTGGCGTTATCTTTGAAGCCAGAAAAATCCCTGACCCAGGTATCGAGTATATGTCCGGATAGCAAAAGGAGGTCAGACAGCATGGAATTTCCGTTTTTCATGAAAATAAGGAACGGCTCGACCGAAGGGTTGCAGGATTGTTGATTGTATTCCGGCCCCTCATCCCTTCCGCGCCTTCGTATGCTCTTTCTTCTATGATATCCCCAGCTTTAAGATAGCTTGAAACCACGTCTTGTCATAGTATGAGTACACAAAAGGAGGAGGTGACTCCGCTCTTCGAGGCCTGCCAGCCTCGTTCCGACGTTATCGATGGGACGTTGGAGGAGGAGCAATTCGCCGCGAACCTCGCGACTGTCGCGCACGAGCCTGATGAAGCTGCCCCAGTGTATCGAGACGCGGAGGAGTTTTTCGGAACAACCTATCCAACCGAAGGGTTGACGACGCTTCTCAGTAATCTCTCCGGGCGGTTCCTGGCTGCTGCAGATAGAGAGACCTATGGGTACAAGAGTAGCATCCTCTGTCTCGATACGACCTTCGGCGGTGGGAAAACACACGACCTCATCGCCTCCTACCATCTCGCGAACAACCCGACCGAGATCGGGAATCTCTCCAAGTTTGTCGATAAGGACGACCTGGCGACAGAGTATTTGGATGCGGTGTCCGGGGGACTCGAAGCGAATTCAGCCGTCTTCGTCGGGGGACACGTCGACGCCAGAAGTGCCCGAAGTAGCCGAACCGACCCGAACGCCCCTGATACCAATACAATGTGGGGCGAAATAGCGTACCAGTTGTTCGGTCTCGACGGCTACCGTGAAATCGAAGACTACGACCGCGACCGCCAGGCTCCCGGACAGAATACGCTGAAGGACCTCCTCGAGCAGAGTGACCAGCCCTCTGTGATTCTTATCGACGAGATTGCGGAGTATCTCGAGGACGCATCGACCGAAGAAGTCGGAGGGGCAACGCTCGCCAGTCAGACGGTCTCCTTCATGAAGTCGTTGCTGGAGACGGCAGCACAGGTCGACACGCTCACAGTCATCTACAGTATCGCGGACTCGGCGTTCGAGGAGGAGGCAGAAGACGTCCGCGGTCTGATAGACGAACTGGATGCAGTCGTCCAGCGTCAGCAGAAGGTAATCACACCGACCGGCGAGACAGAAGTCGGCGCTGTTCTCCAGCACCGACTGTTCGATGAAATCGACACGGATGTCGCAGCGACGGTGGCTGAGCAGTACTTCCACTTCTACGACGAGGCTCCACGCCAGTTCCCACAGGAGGTGAGTGACGACAGTTACCGGTCGAAACTCGAGCGGGAATACCCGTTCCATCCCACCGTCATCGAAACGCTCACCGAGAAGATAGACACGATTCCGGACTTCCAGCGGACCCGTGGGGCGCTGAAACTGCTCGGACGGGCGATTCACTACCGCTGGAATCACCAGCCAGGGGAGTACGACCGTCACTTCCTCCGACTCTACGATCTCACGCCGGCGGATGATGCCCCGGACGGGAGCATCCGATCGACACTCAACGAATCCCTGTTCGAGTTCGTCGACCTGAGTGCTGCGGTGACCGCTGACATCTACACGCGTGACGGGACCGCACACGCCCAGCTCGAGGATCAGAAGTGGACTGAAAAAGGCATTCCAGCCCTCGGGTCACATATCACTACGACGGTTCTCTGGAACAGTCTCGCCTTCGGGGAGCAGGCATCGGGCATTGCTCGGCGCGGTCTCAACGAGGCCGTGGGCCATCCTGCCATTTCCTTCGACCACTACGACAACGCGCTGAAGAACCTCGGCGGCGACGACATGAACGTCGCCTGCTACTACCTCTACGACGAGGACCAGATTCGGTTCAAAGCAGAGCCGAACCTCATTCGAATTATTGACCAGCGGATTCAGAACACCGCCGAGGAACAAGCCCGAAGTCGGTTCGAAGCTCGCCTGGAGCGGGAGGTCGGGAGCGGTGGATTCAACATCGAGATGTTTCCCGAGGAGCCCGCCGACGTCAGTGACACAGCATCTCGGCCGACACTCTCCGTGATGCACATGCTGACGGCACCGGTTCGAACGGAGCGCGGGGGAGACACGGAGATTCCGGACAAGATTCAGCAGCTCTACGAGAAGACGGCAGCGAAACACGGCGGGAAGATACAGAGCCGGTCGTACAAGAACTACGTCCTGTTTCTTGCACCGGACTCTGAACTGTTGGAGAACGCCATCGACCAGGCGATTCGTCTGGAGGCCATTGAGGACCTCCGCGACGACTCCCAACAGACTGCAGACCTTTCAGACGAACAGCTTCAGGAACTCCGCGAGCGCGAAGACGAGGCACGCGGGCTCCTCGGAGAGAGCGTTCGTAACGTCTACCGGCACCTGTTCTACGTCGGCGACGACGGACTCACGCACGTGACGATTACCTCGGTGGACGCGGGTGGCGGCACGAAACTCGTCGATGCGGTCCGAACGACGATGGAGGACATGAACCGCATCATTCGGGACGACGACCAGCCCAAGGGAAAGGTCTGGTTCGAACAGAAGCTCTGGCAGAGCCAGAAAAATCGGATGACGACCGATGCTCTCGAAGCCCAGTTCGCTCGGAAGCCGGGGCTCCCCTTCCTCCTAAGTACGAAGCCGCTACGAAAGACCATTGCTCGAATGGTCTCCGATCACGGATACGCGTACTGGGACAGCGAAACGGGAACCGCCTACTGGAACGCACAGACGCAGCCCGAGAACTGGAACCACGACCATCCACTCCCGGACTCGCCGGACGTTACGACCGCCATATCCGACTCTCAAGTCAAAATCGGCGAAGAGTACGAACTGTTCGAGAGTATCGACGCCCTCCTTGAACAGCACGGCGAGGAGATTGAGCCCCCGAAGGCCACGGAGTGTGACAACTGTGGCGCGGACCTTCCGGAGACCAGCCCACACTCCCTCTGTGAGGAGTGCCGGTCGCAACCCGCGACGTGCAGTGAGTGCGGGACATCGATTGAGGGCAAGATCAAATCGGATGAGCCTATCAAGTGTGAAGAGTGTAGGAAATCCAAGACCTGGACCAAATCGAAAGGTTCGATGGCGGCGAAGCGGGCCTTCACGGAGATTCGAAGCCACGCAGTCTCACAGGCAAGAGGCGACTTGACGCCCGGCGTATCGTCAATTATCATCGATGTCGAAGGCGACGAACCGTTCAAACACGGCTCTTTCGTCGCACAACAAACCTCCATTAAATCTCGATGTGAAAATGTCACAGTAGATCTAGAGTATAGGAGCCGCGCGACAATAGGGGGCGGCGACGCTAACTTTAGTGTTAAATTCAGTGGCCCTCTTGAGGCCTTTACGACACTGGCTCAAAGTCCTGAAGGGTTTAGTGATCGTGCTGACGGTGAGAAGCGTATTGAACTCAAGTTTAAGTGGGAAGTGGACGAACCCGAATCTATCACGGACACAGAAAACGATATACTGGCGGAGCTTGGGGACGACCTGAACGAGACAAATGTTACAGTCCGTGCCCAGGCAAAGGGACCAAGCGATATTGAGGTGAGCGACCTATGAGTATCCAATATGATGAGGAGCAATCTGAGTCATTTTCATTAGGAGGGAGTATCTATGGCGGGAGACCAACATTTGCCATTATTCGGGACGAGGACGGCGGTGATGTTTCGCTGACACTGCACGAATTGCTCCCAACAGAACAGGCGAATGCCCGACATCGCCGGCTTGAACGTCGTCGACAACGCATTTCAAAAACACAACCCTTCGCGGAGGTCATCGATGATGAAATAGATGGTACAGAAGACTGGACTTGGGGTGGGTGGGTGACAGTCAAAGTTCGGCGATTGAGGGGTACCCGCCTTCGGAGCCTACTTCAGTTAATTGATGAGGTACTCAGCGAGACTGATCATGATTCCACAGTTATCACCGGGACGGGCGATGCAACGTTGCTTCTCCGGGAAGAAGCTGGTATTCGTTTATCACTTGGGTTTATCGGGATAAAACCCCTCCAACGAGTTGATCGCATGAGGGCACTTTCTCGTGGTGTAGCTAGAATGAGCCTTGAGGAGTGTTACTACTGGCACGCGAAGTGTCGGTCTCCCAAAATTCCAAGTGGTGCAAAAGCCCTTAGAACGCTATTGACCGAACATAAATAACAACTATGTCAGAACAAACTCCGACCCAAGACGCCGATGATGAATTGAAGAAGTTAGCTATTGAAGGCGAGCTCCCTCTGAAGGCCGTAGGTATTGAAAACCTGAAGGAATCCAATCCGAAGCACAAACCACCTCAGATATATCTGCATCCGTGGTTCGCTCGTCGCCCAACTCCCGTTTCGCGATTAGCCGTTCTTGCTTCGATTCTACCCGAAGACGTGAGTTCAGATCAGTTGCTGGAGTGGATGCAAATCGGACCAGACCATTTGGAATCTGGGATTGCAGAATATGTCGAATCAAAAAAGGCGACTGAAGCTTCACGCTCTGGGAATTTTGAAGACCACTATGGGTACCCTCGTCCTTTCAGGTTGTCTCCCTCGAAATCTGAGATTGGTGAGCTTCACCAAGAGCTGAGGGAACACTGGGATGGTGAGTTGCCAACTGTATTAGATCCTACAGCAGGTGGAGGAGTAATCCCGTTCGAGGCACTTCGATACAATCTACCTGTGAGAGCTAACGAACTAAATCCGATACCTGCCTTAATTCTGAAGGTAATGCTTGAGTATGCCCCTGACGTTGGATCTCTAGAGGATGAGCTTGAGCATTGGGGTACAGAAATTAACGAGATCGCAAAAGAGCGCATAAAGCCGTATTTCCCGGCCGAGAGTCCCAGCCACAAGGTTCTGAGTGCCGCGTGTACATTTTCCGTCCCTTGTGACGACTGTGGCTGTGATATCCCTCTCGTTTCAAAGTGGTGGCTTTACAAGGATAGTGCGCGGGAAGGTATTGCAGTCCAGCCTTTTGTTAATGAAAAAGAGAACACGGTTGAGTACGATGTTGTACGTCTGCCAGATGATGTATCAAAGGACGAGTTCGATCCGCAGAAGGGTGTCGTTGATGGTAGTGCGACATGCCTCAACTGTAATGCCCCTATGGATGCGGATCGGTTCAAAGAGAAGATAGCCGATGATGACTTCGAGTATGAACTTCTGGGAGTTAAATATGAAAAGCCAGGAGAGTCACAAGGTAGCTATCGGTCATCTACTACCGAGGATGAAGAGGCGATGGAAGCTGCCGCAGAGCATATCAAATCCGATCTAGACTTAGCCACATTCCTTACTACAGAGATTCCAGAAGGGCAAGAGACGGACCGACTCTTCAACTGGGGATTCACTGAGTGGAGGGATATTTACTCCCCCCGCCAACTCGTGACTCATTACGAGTTCCTACAGGCGTTCGAAAAGTGTAGAGATTCAATTGAGGAGAAGCACGATGAAGAAACTGCAGAAGCAATTCTAACACTATTATCTATAACCGCAAGCAAATCATTAGACCGCAATTCAATTCTCTCCCCATGGAGTACTAAAAAGGGCTACCCCGAGAATGCGATGGGAGGGAAGAACTACCCAGTTCAACGGCTCTATGTTGAAAATAACTTGACCGAGCGAGAACAAGGCTACCTGGACATATTGGAAAAGATAACTGAATCATATGAGGAATTAGTCCAATTTGCAGATCAAGTTGAAGACCCAGACGTCTCGTTGTCTGTCGGAGATGCAGCACATCTCCCCTATGAGGCTGGCGAGATTGATGCAGTCGTCATTGATCCTCCGTATTATACCAGTATCATGTACTCCGAGCTATCGGACTTCTTCTACGTGTGGCTTAGAGAGTACCTTGAGGACATCTACCCGAACACATTCAGAGCACCACTGACGAACAAGGAAGAAGAGGCCGTTGCAAATCCCAGCCGGTTTGAATCTGTTGCAACTGGCGACAAGACAAGCAAAGACCTGGCTGACGATTACTATGAGCAGAAGATGAGCGGCATCTTTTCGGAGATCTACAGAACTCTGGAGCGTGGTGGAGTAATGACGGTTATGTTCACGCACAAGGAGACAGACGCGTGGGACACACTTACGATGTCCTTGATAAATTCCGGATTCAAGATCACCTCCACACATCCCATAACCAGCGAGATGCCCCAACGACTGGATACCCGTGGGGGAGGGTCCGCCGACAGCACTCTATTATTGACGGGGAGGAAGCCCCTAGAGGATCAGGACCCTGAGTCTGGTGAGCCCACTCTCTGGGATGATGTAAAAAGTGAAACCAGAGCAACTGCAAAAGATGCGGCACGGGATCTATTGGACTCTGGGCTCAGCTTAACGAAAACAGACGTAATCATTAGTGCCTTCGGGCCAACCCTTGGCGTCTACGCTGACCGCTATCCAGTCGTCGACGACGAGGGGAACGAAGTCCGACCACGTAAGGCATTGACCGAGGCAAGGGAAGCGGTAACCCAGGTCTTGGTAGATACCTATTTGGAAGGGGGAGCGGTTGAGGATCTCGACGAAGTCACCAAATGGTACATCCTGTCGTGGCTGGTCCATGAATCAGCTACGTTCGAATACGATGACGGTCGTCAACTCGGTTTAGGTGTGGGAATCGACATTGACGATATCAACAGCAAGATGAAGATCTGGAGGAAAGGCAGTAATAACAACACAATTCAGCTCCGGTCTCACGATGACGTAAGGGTTCAGGACATCAATAAATCTCCAGGCGACCGCTCCAGTAGTCGTCCCATTAATCCGGATGACATGTCGTTCTCGGTTGCTCTAAACGCAGTTCATGCTGTTATGCACGTGTATGAAGCGAAAGGGGAAACGGAGGCCTGGAACTGGATTAAGGACCGAAACCTTCACTCCGACTCTGATTTCCGGTCAGTGATTACTGCACTACTTCAGGTCCTCCCGTCGGACCACCACGACTGGGAACTCGTCCGAAACCTGGCTGTCGGAAAGACTGGGGAATTACTTGATCTAGACTTGGATGCAAGCGTATTCCATGACGATGAAGACGATGAAAATCGGCAAGGAAATCTAGACGACTTCTAGTACGGCTGGATGCTTTTGGCTTTCGGGAGTATCGACCTCTGTATTCCTGAGGGAGCTAGATAGAAGGACAAAATCGAGATTCGACATCGTCGAAAACCCCGACGGCGACAACGGAACCATCGTCTTCGAGAAGCGATTTCTACATCCCAATCACGACCGGGGGCTTCCACGAGTTCGATTCCGAGCGCTCCTCCATGCATTCAAAGAGATAGATGACGGCAACATCGAACCAGGCATAATTGCATCATCAGGGGATGAGGTAGACGAAAGGTTGGGAGAGATCGAATCCCATCTATGAAGACCGGATTGTCTCTCTTTCGTGCCGGTACTCCCGGTTCCGATACGGCCCGGCTATCGCATTATCACAGACGGGATTGGGATAGGTCGTGTGGGGAGTCCAGTTGAGGGTATCGCCACAGATGGAGCAGTGGTTCGGGTAGTCGTCTGGGATTTCGCTAGTCATTGTTTGTCGATTAATTTAAATGAAGTCGTCGAGGCCAACCTGAGAGTCCGAAGTATCGTCTATCCACTCATCCACAGGCTTGTCCGCCAGATAATCTTGAACCGATACTATCGTCCCCATGTGAGCGTGTGTGAATTCATACTCGCCGTTGTCAGTCTTCCGGCAAGCACCAATCTCGTCTAGAAACCGAAACACAGTCCGTACCCGGTCCATCGGTATTGACCGATTTTGATATCGCTCTCTTACACCAGACGGAGAAAGCGACAACCTTCCATGGGCCATATTGTTGACGACACAATCATGACAAACAGAGAACGCCAAGCACTCCAGTTCGACCCCTTCCGTTAGATAGATATTCTTGTCAGGTGCTTCCGGCAACTGAAGACCGGACGAAAGTGTGTTCTCCAGTTCCTTGTCAACGACCGGTCCAGAGTCGAGTTGAAGTGTGTCGCCCTTCTGCTGCGTGAGAATAGCCGCGTGTTTCTCAAGTTCATTTAGCGCTTCTACGCAAGACTCGTGCTTACGGCACTCCTCAATATTATCATCGTAGTATACGATGCAAGACTGGATATTCCGGAGGTCATCCGGATCGCGATTTGGACTATTGAATGAGGATTCCTTCAAGAAATCCTGTGCTGCTTCGATGGAGAGGTTGTTACATCGCTCCATCTGTTCAATCGTTCTATTACTGATGTTGTTCCCGGACTTCACTTCGACAAGTAATAGCGTCGTACCGTCATAAAGCACGAAATCGGGTTTGGCTTTTACGTCATTTCTGAGGTCCGGAACTGTGAGAAACCGCCCCACTAAACGATACCCGAGGTCTAGAAGACCCTCCCCCGTGATTTCCCCCTTTATGGCAGAGTAGAACGTATTGTAGGAGTCGATCTCTAACTTCTGTCTTTCCCACTGCTCGTTCATAGATTACGCATTCACCTTGGCACTTGACTTCTCCATCCGGTATGTGGAGTTAAACTCGTCTAAGATGATGTGACAGAAGTCACGAAAGGTACCTGACGACGTGGCTTCCTTAGCATGCAGTACAATATCCTGATTCTCAATTCCTATCTCAAACGGTTCGTTCGTCTCCTTATCAAAAACAAGGAAGTTTCCTGAATCCCACTCGCTGTATTCGTACCTCCGCTTCCGGTCGAGGATGTCCTCTTGTAGCTCTGTAATGAGCTCTCGCTGGCTGTTTCCATTCTCTTCGAGAAGTCGAAGCGTAGTGAACCCTTCAAGAGAAAACCCATCTCCCCTCGGTTTCTTCTGGGGCACAAATTCGATTCCGAAATGTTGCCTATCGTGGTTTTCGATCTCTTCGAAAATCTGTTCCAAAGTCTCCCGTCCATGTTGTTCGTAACCCTGGAGAACACTAGTGTATTTGAAATAGCCCTCTCTGTCAACAGAGCTGTGAAGTACGGCTTCAGGGCTGTTTGACTGCTCGAATTCCAATCGTGTGGGCTTTGCCCCAAATTCTTCCTGCACACGCTCTAAGTCTTTTTTTGTCCCACCGTGAAATTGGATCGTTGCGTTCTTTTCGGTATGGTATGCATGGTATTTCGCAGTGAACCCGACGATAGTTGTCCCAGGTAATGTATCAACTATATCACGAAGATCTTCAGATGAGAGAAAAAGACGATTAAGGCAAGGGAGATACTGAATAAGTTTCTCTACCGTCTTTTTCGTCCATTCACGCCGCTCGGCAGTGATTACCTTCAGGTACTGTTCTTCGCTGACAAAGATGAACTGGTCAGTACGCTTATAGTTCGGTGTGGTGATTTCAACGAACGATACCTCCTCGTTCAGAGATTCCTCCGTAAAGTTGTGTTCATCAATGAAATCAATAGCGTGCTGAGTTGCACCGTCTAACTGAGAAAGTGTTTCAATCTCTCGGTTGAGTGTACCCAGTTCGAACTCCTGAGTTTCGGCGACGAAAACTTTCAGTTCTGTCGTTTGGGGTCTCTTGGATTCTCGTTCAACGGCGATCTCTTCATCAGACTTCACCACGTGGTCAATGAGTTCGGAGACAATCTTCTGGGTCTTCTCTCCTTTCAAATCGTGGCTGTCTAGGTCCATAGTTCTAATTCAAGTTGCCGTGCCAGTTGAGTTCTACAATCGGACGACCATTCTATCTCACCACTTGATTACCTCTCCGTATAATAGTTTACCCCTTGTGGTGGGATATTGTTCAAATCCGGCAGACTTCTGTCTGACGACTCAATCCCAATACTGAGTTAGAACCCCACATATAATGCCGGATAAGACTCCGAAATGTGGCGATTGGTTGTCGAATCCCGCGGCGTAAACACTACAGCGAAGGGAGAATCCTATCGGGGCAAGACATAGAGTGGCGAGCTCCCACCCTGTCGAACTACTTCCGATCAAAAATAACAGTGACGGGGAATTTATTTATGATATCCGTACAATTCCCTGCACATGGAACCGCCCGATTCACTACAAGGATATTCTGACCCCAGACCTCTAGCAAAGATCGAAACCAAAAAGGATTATGTATTTACAAGAGAGGGGAGAAGTACATCGATTGCGTTTGTATTCCTGGCTGCACTTTCTCTTTATATGTTATGTATAATAGGGAATTTAGAGATACCCTCAATTGAGATTAGCCTGTTGGGTTTATTCCTCGTTGTGGGGTTAATTGGTATGGTTTTTCTCAGCACATTTCTCCACGAAAACACCCATCGTATTGTTTTTGAATATTTTGGATATAACACAAATATCAAATATGGTGGGCAGGCAGAAGTAACCTATCCAAATCAATGGGTTGATACAAAGCATTTCCTGACTGCCGTAATAGCTCCCCTGTTGGTACTGTCTCCGGTTCTTTACATACTTTTTTTCTTTTGGACAAATATGTATATGGAGGTCTTTCTGGCAGAACTGTTTCTACTCAATACTGTTGGGTCCGCAAAAGATATAATCGATTTTTTGACTCTAAAGGAATATGGCACAAGTACACTAATCTATGTCAATGGAATTGAGGAAGGTGATCCTACAGCCTGGGTCTCCGAACCAGATATTCCAAATGTGGAGGAGAATGCTGAACGAGAAATTTGATATCGGGTTTGACTAAGATTAACAAATTTCGGGCGTCAGCTCACTCACTCTCAGTCGACCGTTGATGCCATCACGGACCACTGTGTTTTCTTCATCAACCTCCCAGTCAATCTCTTTTGGATCTTGTGTAATATTTATTTCCATGGATGTGATATTGACAATATGGGTAATGAACGTACAATTGCGGAGCGTATCGAAGACCAGACAGATGATTTTCCGAGCGATATCGATCATCATCCTGTTCAATCATTCTTTGTGGGTTGGAATTTAGGTCGTCTACAGGGTATGATTTTAGGGAATGTTCTCAAGGATGATGTCACGATTGACCACGTATATCCACATCTCCATCACACCCAACTGATTTCGTACGATTCTGCTCAAACATTCCAGATCACCGAATCCATCAATGACGCGATGAGTGATATCCAGAAAAGATACTCTGGAAAGGACGATGTAATGGATGACGAGGAGCTACCTGAGTTAGTTGAAATGATTAGTGAGTGGAGAAATGAATACACCTCGGAACTTGGCGAGATGGATTTCGTAAGTATCGTTGACAAGGGGCTAGTTGATACTAGGCAGATATTCAGGCAACCACAGTCGATTTTCGAGGATGAGGTGTGGAATTGGTTGGACGATCATCCTCGACGGGACCTCAAACATGCTTGCAAAACTCTGGCCCTTGATATGCGAACGGCAAGCAGTTTCTTGGCTCTACGCTCTGTTGAATACTGTCTCAGGGAGTGGTATTCTGAGCAAACAGACGAGGTAATCGAAGATACGGCTTGGGGAGGGGTGTTGAGAAAGTTAGAGGGTGAGTATGAGGACAAGGACGAGCCTGCAGTCCTTTCAAACTTGGATTATTTGAAGGAGAAACGAAACGGGATCGCCCATCCTGATGACCAGCCGTCTTGGGATGAAACAGAAGATACCCTCTTTACGGTTCGCAGGACTATCACCGAAATCTACGAGAGCGTTTGATCAATGAGGTCCAAATTCTTTGCACTAATTCGAACGGCTAATCTCAATTAGTATCTGATGTTCCTACACATTCATCTAAGTATCGAGCGTGGGGGCATACATTTCGTACTCTGCCTCCATTTATCTCGGAGCCGACCGTGAATCTCTTTCGTTGGTGGCAAGGGGAAACCACGCCAGTAGTTTATAACAAATAGGGCGCAATATGGATTCAACAAATGACCGGATCCCTACGTGATTATAATTGGCAGTCGATATACGAAAGCCGTCCGAGTGAGGACGTTACCCATCTCATCGACGAATTCTATACCCCTGCCCTCAAGCGAAGCGTCCAGTACGACCGTATCGCGGGCTATTTCGACAGTGGCTCGCTTGCCGCCGCCGGGAATGGAATCCAAGCACTCGTCGATAACGATGGGAAGATGCGTCTCATCGTCGGTGCGCAACTCCAGCCGAAAGACCGACCCGTGATAGAAGCGCTCGCCGACGACCTCGACGAGAACCTGACGGACTTGGACGACGAAACCCTCGACCAACAACTCCAACTGCTCGCCTGGCTGCTTCGGGAGGACCGTCTCGAACTCAAAATCGCGGTCCCCAGTCACGGTGAGTGGGGAATCTTCCATCCTAAGCTAGGCATATTCCGTGATGAGGTGAAGAACCGAATCTCGTTCGAGGGAAGCATCAACGAGACGGCTGGCGGCTGGACGCGGAATTACGAGCGGTTCAAAGTCCACCGGTCGTGGGACGACGGCCAAGCACCATACGTCGAAGGCGACAGGGACTCGTTCAAGAGACTCTGGAAGGACGAGCACGACCACGTCGACGTCTACGACCTTCCGGAGGCTCTGAAAGAGGAACTCATCGAGTGGAAGGCTCCGGACACCGATGTCGAAGTGTCCCAGATCGTGGAGAAACTCCGCGAAGACGAAGCGCCGACCGACGGTGACAAGGGACGAATCCTCGCCGACGGGGCACAGGCCCCCGGTGGCCTCCAGCTCGCTGAGGAAGCGAGTACAATCGACCCGTGGCCCCATCAGCGGGTCGTCTCCGATACGGCAGTCAATACGTATCCCAACTCCTACCTCCTCTGTGACGAGGTCGGCCTCGGAAAAACCATCGAGGTTGGACTGACGCTCGCACGACTCGGCCTGACCGGCGAACTCGAGAACTCGCTCGTTCTCACGCCGGCCAGCCTCGCCGTCCAGTGGCAGGAAGAGCTCTGGGAGAAGTTCAATATCAACGCCTATCGCTACGACCGAGGGAGTGACTACGAGTACGTCTTCATCGACGCATTCGGGGAGGAGCATTCAGTTCCTCACGCTTCCGACTTAGAAATCGACGCGGACCGGCGGGACGAGGCATGGACGAACAGCCCGCTGTGGCGGTTCGCCCACACTCGCAAGGACGACCCCACGTCGACCGTCATCATCATGTCCTGGCACACGGCCCGGCTCACAGGCCGCTGGGACCAGGTCGCTCCGGCAGACGAAGGGACCGTCCGAACGAGAAACGACATCCCAGCAAGCTGTCGAGGACGCAATACAGACAGGAGGGAAGGCGTCTGGGACGCAGTCGTCGTCGACGAATCGCACAATGCTCGTCGGGGCAGTAACTTCTATAACTTCCTTGAGCGACTCCGCAATCACACCCAGTGTTATTACCTGCTCACCGCGACGCCGATGCAACTCCACCACCGTGAGCTGTACGATCTATTGACCCTCCTTGATATCCCGGAAGCGTGGGACGACAGGAGTCGGTTCGTCGAGTACTTCGAGACCCGGCAAGCCCTTTCGGCCGTTCTCGAAGAAGGAACCGACCTCTTGTCTCGGTCGACGTCGAACGAACCGTCGCAGGCAACACTTGAAGGGACTATTCAGGATCGCTTTGGGTCCCCGATAGAGTACGCAGACGTCGTCCTCGAGGGAGTCGTCAACGAACTCGGGCTGGAAGACCAGGGGCGAGGAGTAGCAAAACAACGCCTGCTCCAGGCATGCAACCTTGCACGGGGGTACGGTCAACAGTACGATGACTACCGGCGAAAGGTAGACGCTGCAATCGACGAACAAATCGATCCGTTTGGCGCAGATGAAGATACGAAGCTCAAGCGGCTCTTGTACCCAGAATCGGTGCTGAACGAGGAGATGATTATCTCCTCCCGAAGTGACCGGCTCGATGCGCTCGACGAACTCAGCGAGGACGGGTGGGCCGTACTAGAGGATGTGTTCACGTGGGCCACTCCCATCGACGCATGTATTCATCGAAATACGCGAGATACGCTCAGAAAATACCGCAAAGCAGGCCTACTTGAGGCGACCGTCCCCACACGAAAACCCGAGCGCCGGCGGATCGAACTTAACGACCAGACGCGTCGGGTCTACGATCGAATCGACGAGTACACGAGCACATTCTACAAGAAGGCCCAGCAGTCCACTGAAACAGAAGCTCGGGCCATCGGGTTCGTGATGACAACGTACCGGCAGCGACTCACCAGCAGCGTCTACGCGATTTCACAGAGTCTCTCCACCCGACTGGAAAAGCTCCGAAGCCAGCGGAAGTTGCTCGAACGACGAAAGCGGATCCGGGACGAACAGGACGATAATCGGCAGGCAGCTCTCGATGCATTGAGCGAATTTGACGAGGAAGAAATCGCCGAAATGGAGGACGCTGGCGAGGATGTTCTGAATGTAGACCTTACCGAGCTCGCACCGAGCCTTACAGACGAGGGCATCAACCTGCTCAAAGAGGAAATTGCGGAACTGGAGTCGTTCATTCAGGAAGTAAAGCAGGTGGACGACGACCCGAAGATGGATCAGCTCTACGAGGACCTGGATATGCTTGACCGGAAGGGGCGGAGTCGGATCATCGTCTTCACGCAGTACAAGGACACGATGCATTTCGTTCGTCGAGAGCTTCGCTGGAAGTACGGCGAGAATATTGCCTGCTATTCGGGTGACGGCGGCGAGATGTACGACGAAGATGCGGATACCTGGCGGAACGTTGGGAAGGAGCGCGTCAAGCGAGAGTTCTCCGATACCGATGGAGAGGTCGATATTCTCGTTTGTACCGACTCGGCGAGTGAAGGGCTAAACCTCCAGGAATGTGGTGCAATGATTAACTACGACCTCCCGTGGAATCCGATGCGAGTAGAACAGCGGATTGGTCGTATCGACCGCATCGGGCAGGAGTACGACGAAGTCTATATACTCAATTACAGCTACGAGGACACCGTCGAATCTGACATCTACGACCGGCTGGATGACCGCATCGGTCTCTTCGAGTACGTCGTGGGAGATATGCAGCCAATTCTGTCCAGTGTCGGGTCGAAGATTCGAGAGGCGACGATGGAACAGGGCGTGAAAGCCGACAGCGAGGAATATCAAGACCTGGAGCGGGACATCGAACGAGATATTGATGAACAGCAAGGTGAAGACGACCCGGTGGAACTCAAAGATTCACTATCAGAGGTCGACAGCGATCGGCCCTTGCGTGAACAGGTAATCCAAGAAGCCCGCTTAGACGCTTGGGAAACCTACTCCCATCCTGACCTCGGGAAGGTCGGGAATCCAGACGAAAATCGAAGCCCCGTCTTCACCGTAGAATCTATCAAAGGAGTCTTCCTGGAGAATGAAACCCTCAACGAGGCAGGAATCACCTTCGATTCTCTGTCTCAGTTAGATACCGAGTTCGACCTCAGCGAAGGAGAGGACTCGGAATCCGTTTACTGTCTTCAGCATTCCGGGGGCGCGCCAGTAACGTGGGAAGAAAATGAGGACTCTCTCGCAGCGAGCATCGCCAACCAGTACGATGGTATCGGTGTAACGTTTGACGCTGAAATTGCCGATGAGTACCCCTCACTCAGGTTTCTCGCCCCGGGAAGTCCGTTGTTCAACTGGCTGGCGGTGACCCTCGTTGAAACATCGGACCGAATGAATCTTACTCGACTCGCATATACAACAAATGTTGAAGGGGAAGTTGTCGACACCACTGAGAAACCGTGGGTTGTTACTGGCTGGTCTACAGAAGACGACCCAGAGAGCCCTCTTGTCTGTCTCACTGACAATGGTTCAATTGGTGAACAGTCCGATATTGCTGAGTTTCTCAATCGATGGACCCAAGCGTTTGTTGAAAATCGCTCCCACTCAGACAGTTAGTAACAAATTCCAGGATTAGAGTTACAAACTGCATAGAGCCAATAGCTACGACTAACTCATCCACACCTCTACATACCTATTACCACTCATCAATATGCCCGCCGTCAGTCGCGTAGGTTTCCAGGGACGCTTCGAGCACCTCCCGCCGCCGCTGTGACTTCCGCTCCTCGCTCCGCTGGTCGTAGTGCTTGTCCAGCACGGGCACGGACACGTCCACGCGGTCACTCAGCAACTCCTTCGGCACGCCAGCATCCAACTGACTCATAATCGCCCACTTCCGCAGGGGATGGGTACTGAACCGGGAGGGACAGTCGCCCGCGTTCGCGTTCTTCGTCGCCTCGCACTCGGACACCGCCCGCCCCTCGTGGGGACAGTCGCCGCAGTACACGCAGGGCCGGGTCATCTTGTAGAAGTCCCGGCGGATGGTCGCCGTCGACGGCCGGCCACTGGGCGTCGTGAACAGCGGCTCTCGGTCGTACCTGTCCTCGGTCTCGTTCCGGGTGTGCTCGATGTAATCCTCGACGAACCCACACAGTTGCTCGGAGACGTTGACCAGACGCTCGCCATCCCGGCCGTTCTTCAGCGGCGTGCCGTAGGCCTCGGTCCCCTCGGGCCGATGCCGGAGACGGACGACCAGTTCCTCGCAATCGACGTCCGTCAGGTCAATCGCCCGGACTGCACCGAGTCGGAGGCCGACCTCGGAAATCAACTCGAACGTGACGTGCCGGCGAGAGGCGTACTCGAACTGGCGGAAGTACGACTGGATGCCCTCGACTGCCGAGTCGGCCGGCACCCAGTCGTCGACTTCCTCCTCGGGCGGGACGTTCGGCAGCGGCACCTTCTCGGCGAAGTCCTCGGGAACCGCCTCGACAGTTTCACAGAAGCGCAGGAATCGCTGGAGGATTGCGAGGTTGCCGTTGAGGCTCACCGTGGCGAGGTCCGACTCGGTCTTTCGCCAGGTCTTGAACTCGACGAGCCGGCGGCCCGTGAGGTCGGTCATGTCGTCGAGACCGACCCGGTCAGTCCACTCGACGAACGTGCCGAGCGCGGACTGGTGCTTGCGCCGGGTCGCCGTCCGTAACTCCTCCTGCCGGTGCTCGACGTACCAGTCGAGGGCGGCTTGGGGCGCGAGTGTTTCGAGGTCGGTTCCGGTCATGGTTGGGGGCCGGCCGTGGTCCCGCGGGGCGGGATTGGCCGGTGACGACGAATATCTACAGGAGTGTCGGGTACTTATAGAATGGACTCGCATGGGGCCATTGTAGGGCGATATTCCAGAGGGGGCGAAAATAAGTGAGGATATTGTAGTTTTGGACCGGAAATGGGTTTCGATACGAATAGGAAGGGTCGGTCGTCGGTGCGGGGAAATGATTGTTTGCCGGTCGGGTTGGTTGCTGTTCGGTCAGTTCTGCGAAGCCATTCGTGGGGCCATGAATGGGGTGGGTCTAGGGTCTCGTCGCCGGTATCGGAGGGTCGATGATGGAAGTTCTACCAGTATAGGTCGGGAATGTATGGGGCGGGTGTCCTGGGATCGCGGGAATCGATATTGTTACCCAGGTCGTACCGACTCGGTCATTGTCTCCTCACCGACTCGGTCGTTGTCTCCTTACCAACTCGGTCGCTGTCTCCTCACCGACTCGGTTATTGTCTCCTCACCGACCCGGTCATTGTCTCTTCACCGACTCGGTCGTGGTCTCCTTACCGACTCGGTCGTGGTCTCCTTACCGACTCGGTCGCTGTCTCCTCACCGACTCGGTCGCTGTCTCCTCACCGACTCGGTCGCTGTCTCCTCACCGACTCGGTCGCTGTCTCCTCACCGACTTGGTCGCTGTCTCCTTACCGACTCGGTTGTCGTCTTCTCCCGGCAACCTTCCTTCCCGGACCGGTGGTCGACTCTTACCGACTCGGTAATCGTTCCTTCTCGGACCAGAGATCAAGCCTGCGAAACCGTTGCCCGGGTCGACACCGGAGTCAACCGTTACGGACCCGGTCGGAACGGATTCGGTCGTCGGGACTGAAGGACAGACAAGAATCGACTCACGGCATGGCTTTCATGGGCCCATTCTAGTCGCCATTTCCGACCCGGATCTTTTCACCGCTGGGTCCGGCGTGGCGTCCGGGGCCGGAGTCTATTTTCCCGGGGAAGTGTTTATCACGGTTCTCCGTGACTGGTAGACCAGTACATCGATGAGTGCGAGTTCCTCAAACTCTGCCACGGAAACTCGCTCCTTTGGCTGGGGTTCGTAGCCGTACAGGTCCATTGCATTGCTACAAAGCTTATTGAGCATATCGATATCTTCAGTAAACTGTTTTCGGACTGTGAGAAGGCGGGGGGTGTGCTTAATGCCAAATTCGTCGAGAAAATCAAGTCAGAGACAGCCAACCCGTCGGGTTGATTGGTCCGTACTCAACGACGAGCGTGATACCCCCGAAATACCACTCGAATATGACAAGAAGCCAATGAGTTAGCTGCATGAACTCCTAAATAGTCACCGCAACAAATATGTCGGTTCCGCCGTCCGATTGAAATAGGTATGACAAACTTCTGGAAGTGTCCGGCAAGAATATTTCAGCCGCAGAGCCAAGTTCTCCAGACGACACTTCGGAGAGATTCAAAGAGGAATATTGGCAGTCAAGGGGTAGCGAGATGACAGAGTTTCCTATTGAGCGGCGCGAGTTGGTACGGATGACCGGTGCAGGGATGCTTGCGACTGCTACTCTCCCTGAAGTGAGTATTGGGCAAACTCAAATTATCAGAGGTGTCAACAACTTAAACTCCAGTTGGACAGTTGAAGGGTTTGAAACCGGTTCTCTTGAAGACTGGGAAGGTGTTGACACTGCAAAGATAACTAGCTCCAAAGCCTACACCGGCCAGAAATCCTTGGTAATCACTGACCAGAACGATGATGGTATAGGTAATTTTATACACCTTTCATTTGCCCCATCGTCGCCTGCAAGGATAGGTGCAGCCCTAATGATAGATGATGGTGACTGGAATAGTGTTCAATACAGATTAAAAGATCAGCAAGGCAATAAAATACATAAGTTCGAGATTAGCCACAGAAGAGAAAATGAAACGAAAGACATACGTTACGGTGGATTTGACGGTGTAACTCTCCGCAGTGATATTTCAACTTATAAATGGTATTATATTGAATTAGTAGATATACAGTGGAAGCAAAATAATATTGGTGAAATTCGAATTAATGGGCAGGTCGAAGCTACGGATATCGATTTTTACAATAATAGTGATACAGTATCTGAAGTTTCATTACGGATCCACGATGGTGGGACCGGATCGAAGGGGTATTTTGATGATGTGTCTATCAACACTCCAAAAAATATACAAATTTCACCGCCAGTTTCAATAATTAATGAAGAGACACGGTTCGAAGTATTGCAATCATATGGGGAAGCCAGTAATTTTAATTGGGACTTTGGTGACGGAGAAACCGCAGCAGGCGAAGTTGTAACACATACCTATAACGAGACGGGGAACTATCAAATCGAGCTTACTATTGAACAAAGTGATGGTACCATAACCAAATTCGAGACTCTCACCGTAGCAACCGAGGATCAAAAAGGCGACGCTGGCGTGACAGCAGTTTTCGATTACACGCCTAACCGGGTGTTTCCCTCCGAACAGGTTGTGTTTGACGCGAGCGCCTCAAGTGGAAACATCGGCGAATATGCTTGGGAGTTTGGTGACGGAACGACTGAAACAGGTCCGAATCTAATTCAGCCGACACACATGTACGATAGCCCAGGCGAGTACGATATCGAGTTGCGTGTACTTGATCCTAGCGACACGGCAGTTGTCGATATGCAACAGGCGACGATTCGCGTTGAGCAGGGCGAGTCGACCGGATTCACTATCAGCGACGCCTCGCCAACAACCCTAGATGCGCCTGTGTTCGACTCTGGACTCAACCCTGACCGCGTTGAGCAGGGCGATCTCGATGTCCAGTGGAACTTCGGTGATGGCGAAACCGCCACCGGAGCAACTGCCAGCCACGAGTACGATTCACCGGGAACCTATACGGTCGAACTGACCGTTGACGGGACAACCACCCAGCAAGAGGTAACCGTCGAGTCAGCACCGCTGGAGGTCGGCGACGTCAACCGAGAAATCGGCGGGACGCTCCTGCCGCAACTCGACATCGAAGAGCAGGTTGAGGCGACTGTCGTGACCAACGACAATCGGGATGTCGACAGCGTCGAGTTCATTTTCGACGGGTCAGAGTCGAGCGATTCCTCCGCTCCGTATGACGAAACGCTCCAGATTGGTGATGTGCAAGCCCCCAGCGTACCACTCACCGTCCGCGCTGTTGCGACAGACGGTGCAACTCACGAGGCAGAGCAGGAAATCCCGATTCAGCGACTTCCGGACTGGCTAACGACTCTACTCGACATTGCGGGTGATACACTCGTTGTCGAAGTGCTGGAGGAGGACGGCGAGCCGAAAATCAGAGTCGCCTACGACCCGCTTGCGGCGCTCGTCGACGAAATTGGGTTACCCATTCCCGACGAGCTGCTCGGTGGCGCTGATGCCGAAGTCCAGGATGAGGACGGCGGCGACGGTACCTACGGGTTGAATGTCGACTTCGGAGGTCTCTACGAACCACTCGATAACGAGTTGGAACTCAAGGCTGCCGGCGGCATCAGCGGCAAGGTGTTCGGCGTCGGGTTCGAGTTCTCCATCGAACTTGAGGGCGATATAAATTCGCAGTTCGAACTGACTGATGTACAGGCCACACTTCAGGGACTGATAGAGGTCGATATTGAGCCGCCAAAAATTCCGGTCCCAATTGCAATCCCCATTCCGGGCACTGACACTGCAGTCGGTGTCGTGCCGACAATCATCTTCGAGGGGACTGGCACCTTTGATTTCGACGGGCAATTGCGCTTCGAGAGTGCGACAATCGGTCCGGGTGTTGGTCTCAACGTCACGCTTGGATTCACATTGGACATTCCTGCTCTGCCCGACGGAGAGCTCATCGGAGAACCGAGCGGCGGTATCGAAGGCGCGTTCGACATAGGAGACGAATTGGACCCCAGGGCCAGTCTTCTACTCGGGGGTCGGGTAGCACTTTCGCCACCGCTTGTACCGATAGAAATCGGGTTCGAAAACGATTCAATAATCGATGTACCGCTCCTCGGCGGTGGGACGAACGCTGGGATGATGATGGCGCAAGTCGCTACCGTCCGCAAGCAATCACGTCGCGGGCAGCAGCCATTACCTGCCGTCGACAGCGTCGATGTCATCGGGTCACGAGCAGACGATATCCCCCCCCGCGAGCGCTTCCGTCTCTCGGACCGTCCCTACGAGGATATCGAACCCGCGATTGCCAGCACCGACAGCCGCGACCTCGTCGTCTGGGCTCGACAAGACGAGAACAAGTCCGTCGAAGCGGGCCACGACCTCGTCGGACGCTGGTACGACGGTACGTGGAGCGACCCCGTCCAGATTACCGACGACCAGACCGGCGACAGCGACCCCGTCGCGGCAGTCGCCGACAGCGGCGAGATACTGGTCCTGTGGAAGACTCTCGATACCGACCTCACAGCTTCCGACCAGGAAATCACCACCCCCGAAGACTACGACCAAATTCGCGATGAATCCGAAATTGCCTACGCCATCTACGATGGCTCCACATGGTCGACGCCCACGGTTCTGACCGATACCGGAAACGTCGAGCGCCGCCCGACCGTCGCCGCCGAAGGCAACTCGTGGCGGCTGGCCTGGGAGTCACTCGACCGCGAAACCGGGAATCCGACTGTTCGTGTTACGACCGTCGCAACTGACGGGACGACCAGCTCGATTACAGACCGCGCCAACGCTGCCAATCCAGACGCCGGAACTCGGCAGGACGGCCAGACCGACCTCGCGTATCTTACCTTCGATAACGGGTCGATTGCCGGCGTCACTCACGAGACGCTGAGCGGTGACACAGTTGCATCGACGCAAAACTACCAGGCCCAGAACGTCATCGATGTGGTCACGTCGAACGGCCGGACGGTCTGGGTGACTAATCCCGGCCGCCAACCGACCCTTACTGAGGCCACAGACGAGAGCGAAACGACTGAGACGCTCTCGTTGCGCGAGGACGTCATCGAAGCGCGGGAGTTGGCGCTGACGACCCGTGACGGGCAGGCGCTGCTGTCGTACATCTCGACGCTTGGAGACAGGTCGAACCGGGATCTGGTCTACCGGCTGGACACCGGCGACGGCTGGATTTACGACCGCGCTGTCGCCGACCCCGAGGACGAGGACCTCCGGCTCCGGTACACAGATGCAGAGTTCACCGGCCCGGGGTCGTTCTTGTCTGCGTACGCGATGCGCGATCCGACCAGCGACTCGGACAGCGACACGGTCAGTGACGTCTTCGTGACAGAGCAGACATTCGCACCGGCCTATGCCATCGATGGCGATGTCGATGCCGGCGTAGCCGGCGAGGAGACGACCCTCACGTACCACCTTGAGAATCGGGGGGACACCGACGGCAGCGAATCTGTCACAGTGACGATTACCAGCGACGGTGAGCAGATTGACTCGGTCGATCACGACCCACTCGCCAGCGATGAGCTCATTTCGCGCGACCGGACGGTCACTATTGGCGACAGCGGCCGGTTTACCGTCACGGTGGAGACAACGGAGCAGACACTCGGCACGGAACCGACGAGTGTCGAATTGGTCGCAGCCCGACCGAGTCTCGCCATCGCAGACGTCAGCGCCAGTCGAACGGCCGAAACGGCGGCAACAGTCGCAGTCACCGTCGAGAATACGGGAGGCGCTGTCGCCGAGACAGTCCCGGTCGAACTGGCCGATGCGACGGGCGTGGTCGCAACGAAGACTGCCAATCAGGTCGGCGTCGAGGGGACTGCCGTCGTGGAGACAACCGTCGACCCAACAGCGCTAGACAAATCGGAACGGCATACAGTCACGCTCGACCCGGACGACACACTTCCCGAGGAAGCTATCGCCACAGGGTTCACCCGGACGTATCTGGTGCGGCCCGATCTCGCTGTCGAGGACATTCAGTACCGGCGTGATGCCGGCGGGCCGTTCGTGCAGGTGCTGGTCTCGAACGCCGGTGCGGGCGATGGCGTTGGGACGCTGACCATACACGACAGAGCCGATACGCTACTGGCGTCGACGGATATCACTCTCCCACCGGCGGAAACCACCGGTGACGCGGACGTGCCCGCCTATCAACTCGTGGAATTGCGTGTGCCGGAACTGGGAGAGGGAGACACGGTCGTTGCAGCTATCGACCCAGTAGTGAGTAACCTGCGCCAGGAATCGCTGACGCGCGTAGACCAGGTCGAAGCGTTACTGACTGGCGAGTTCGGCAAACTGCCTGCCATCGCTGGAGATAGGCCGCCCAAGGATCTCGACCGCGACGGTCTTTACGAGAACGTGCGCGGCGACGGGGAGGCCGACATCTTTGACGTGCAAGCGTTGTTTGCCAATCTCGACAACGAGGCGCTGCAGAACAACGCGGCGCTGTTCAACTTCCAAGGGGAGAATCCCGACGAAGTGACTATTTTCGACGTTCAGACGTTGTTCAATGACCTGTAGGATTGATAGATGCCGAATATTCATTCACAGTTGGTGGATATATTCATTGTAATCTGGGGTCAATTTTCAATCCAGATGCGGCCGGCCTGATATCCCTATACCTTATCCAGATACCCCCGACGCTGTTCCAGTTTCACCTCCTCGGACCGCTTGTCGTAGTGCTTATCGAGCACGTCACGACTCACGTTCATTCTATCACTAACCACCTCGACAGGCACATCTTGCGTCAGGAAGTGCGTGATACTCCCGCGCCGGACCGAGTGCGGACTCACCGCCTCTCCGCACTTCCGCTCGGAAGTCCCGGTGCAGTCCGGGCACGGCTCGCCCCGGAAACACGGGGCCGTCACCCGATAGATGAGGCACCGGAGAGTACCCCGGTGCATTCGTCCGTTCGTCGTTGATAGCAAAGGGTCCCGTCCGTGGTCGTCCTGCAGGTCGTTCCGCGTCGTCGAGATGTAATCGTCGAGCATCTCGGCGAGCGCGTCCGATATCGCAATCGGTCGCTCGCCCCGTCGCCCGTTCTTCAA
>ENA-ORDC01000815-ORDC01000815.1-marine-metagenome-genome-assembly--contig:-NODE-815-length-26867-cov-3.055394_pt1 | contig 26867 bp, 26 predicted proteins | sample MGYA00237783_ERZ508515 | MGnify/ENA primary metagenome ERZ508515 (study PRJEB26186, sample SAMN06268792) | marine metagenome | isolation source: Eden Landing Ponds, San Francisco, CA, USA | place... | reverse complement strand
CGCTCGCGTACGACGTCGACGAGATCCGCCGGCAGGGCGAGAAGTACATGGACCACGTGATGGCGTACATCGACGACGACACCGTCGAGGACACCATCACGGGGCGCGAACAGGAGCCCGACGAGAAGTTCCTCCGCGACGTCGAGAGCCACCTCGACATCCCCGAGGACCGCAAGGACGACTTCAGACAGGAGGTCGCCAACTGGGTCTCCCGGCGCGCCCGCGAAGGGTCGTCGTTCGACCCACAGGACAACGACCGCCTGCGCCGCGCGCTGGAGCGGAAGCTCTGGGAGGACAAGAAACACAACATCAACTTCTCCGCGCTCGTGTCGAGCGGCGATCTCGACGACGACGAGCGCAGCGCGTGGATCGCCGCGCTCCGCGAGCAGGGGTACTCGGAGGGCGGCGCCAAGGAGGTGCTCGAGTTCGCGGGCGCGGAGGTCGCCCGCTCCGAGATGGAAGGATGAGTCGCGGACGCGACTACCTCGCGGCCGCCGACGAGACGCTCCGCGAGACGTACGAGCCGCCGATGGAGCTCGACGAGTACGTGGAGTACCTCCTCGAGAATCCCTCGACTGCGGCCCACGCGTCGAAGTACCTGCTCGACGCCATCGAGAGCCCCGGCACGCGGACGGTCGTCGAGGAAGGTGAGCGCCGCGAGCGCTACCGGTTCTTCGACGACCCGTACAACGAGGGCGAACACGCCGTACTCGGCAACACCGAGACCCTCAACGACTTCGTCGCGGACCTCCGTGCCATCGCCGCCGGCCGCGGCAAGGAGGAGAAGATCATCTGGCTCGATGGGCCGACGGCGACGGGGAAGTCGGAGCTGAAGCGCTGTCTCGTCAACGGCCTGCGCGCGTATTCGAAGACCCCAGAGGGACGGCGCTACACGCTGACGTGGAACGTCCAGGGTGAAGCCGCCTCGCCCGGCATGACCTACGGCGACGTGAGCGAACCGGACGAAGACGACTGGTACCGCTCGCCGGTGCAGGTCCACCCGCTGTCCGTCTTCCCACCGTCCGTCCGGTCGCAGTTGGTCGCGGAGCTGAACGGCCGGCTCGATGACCACATCCCCATCCGAGCGCCGGAACGCCTCGACCCGTTCTCCCGGGAGGCGTACGACCACCTCGAGGAGCAGTACCGTCGCCGCGGCCGCGACGACCTGTTCTCTGCGGTCGCGGCGTCCAAGCACATCCGGGTCGAGAACTACGTCGTCGAACCCGGCTCCGGCGTCGGCGTGCTCCACGCGGAGGACGACGGGACGCCGAAGGAGCGACTCGTCGGCTCGTGGATGCCGGCGATGGTGCGGGCACTCGGCTCGCGGGGGCGCAAGAACCCACAGGCGTTCTCCTACGACGGCGTCCTCTCGCAGGGGAACGGCGTCCTCACTGTCGTCGAGGACGCGGCCCAGCACGCGGACCTGCTCGGGAAACTGCTCAACGTGCCCGACGAGTCGAGCGTGAAACTCGACAAGGGGATCGGGATGGATGTCGACACCCAGCTGCTCGTCATCTCGAACCCGGATCTCGACGCCCGGCTGAACGAGCACGCGAACGCCGGCGGCTCCGACCCCCTCAAGGCGTTGAAGCGCCGGCTCGAGCGTCACGAGTTCGGCTACCTCACCAGCCGTTCGCTGGAGGCCGAGCTTATCCGCCGCGAACTGACCGACGAGACGGCCATCGACGTCGACCATGACGAGCAGGAGCCGGACGAGCACGCCCGCGAACCGTTGACCGTCTCCGTCCGCGTCGGCACCGACGAGGCGGTCCGCGACCGGGAGTTCGCGCCACACGCCATCGAGGCAGCGGCGATGTACGCGGTCGTCACGCGGCTCGACGCCGAGGACCTTCCACACGAGCTGTCGCTGGTCGACAAGGCGCTGCTGTTCGACCAGGGATACCTGCGTGACGGCGACGAGCGCCGGGGAATCGACGAGTTCGACTTCGCGGACGACGCCGCGGACGGCGAGCGGGGCATCCCCGTCACGTTCACGCGGGACGTGCTCGCGGAGCTGCTCGCGGAGCCGTCCGACCGGAGCCACCCGACGCTCCCCGTCGAGGACGTGGTCTCGCCCGCCGACGTGGTCGACGGGATGGCCGACCGGCTCTCCGACGCGCCGGTGTTCTCCGAGGCCGAGCGGCGCGACTACGCGGAACGTGCGGAACTCGTCCACGAGTACGTGTACGACCGCGAGGAGGACGACGTGCTCGCGGCGCTGTTGCGGGACGACCGGCCGGACTCGGCGGCCGTCGTCTCGTACGTCGAGGGGGTCCACGCGTGGGCCGAAGACGAACCGGTCGTCAACGACCGCGGCGAGCGGGTCGACCCGGATCCGCTCGCGCTGAAGGTGTTCGAAACCGACGAACTCGGACGGTTCGACGAGTCCGACTACGACGGCACCGAGCCGCTGGCCGCGGTCGAGCGGTTCCGCCGCGAGCAGGTCGTGACCGCGCTGAACCGCCACGCGTGGCAGCGGCGCGACGACCGGTTCCGCGCCGACGAGCTCGCGCTCTCCGAGATACCGGCGCTTCGGAGCGTCCTCGAGCGTGACGACTGGGACGACGTTGCGCGCCGCTACGAGGAGTTCGACCCCGAACAGTGGGCTGACCCGCCGGCGAACACCGTTACCGCGCGGCTCAAGCGCGAGACGATCGAGAACATGACCGACCTGTTCGAGTACAGCGAGGCGTCGGCCGAACTCGCGAGCCGGCGGGTCCTCGCCGAGGTGGCCGACCGATGGGACTGAGAGAAGACCTCGAGCGGTTCCGCGAGGTGGGCGAACAGCGCCGGCAGGACCTCGCAGACTTCATCCAGCACGGCGACCTCGGGGAATCTCGCCCCGACAAGGTGCGCGTCCCGATCAAAATCGTCGACCTGCCGGAGTTCGAGTACGACCAACGCGACGCCGGCGGCGTCGGGCAGGCCGAGGGCGACGTCGATCCCGGAGACAAGGTCGCCGAGGGTGAGCCCGATGACGGTGAGGACGGAGACCCCGGCGAGGAGGGGGGTGACCACGACTACTACGAGATGGACCCCGAGGAGTTCGCCCGCGAACTCGACGAAGAGCTCGGCCTCGACCTCGACCCGAAGGGGTGCGAGGTCGTCACGGAGCGCGAAGGCGAGTACACGGACACGAGCCGCACGGGCCCGGCGAGCACGCTCGACTTCGACCGGCTGTTCAAGTCCGGCCTGAAGCGGAAGCTCGCGACCGACTTCGACGAGTCGTACGTCCGCGAGGCGCTCCGCGTCGACGGCTGGGGACCGGCACACGTCTTCGAATGGGCCCGCGGTGAGGGTATTCCCGTCTCCCGCGCATGGCTCGACGACGCCTACGAGGACGTTCCGGCCGACGAGCGAGGGCGGTGGGGCTCCATCGACGAGATGGAGGCGACCGTCGAACGAGAGCCGACAGCGCGACGGCTCCGCCGTGAAGGAGTCCAGAGCGTCCCGCTACGCCGCGAGGACGAACGCTACCGTCACCCGGAGACGATCGAGGAGCGGGAGACGAACGTCGTCGTCGTGAACATCCGCGACGTGTCGGGGTCGATGCGGGAGACGAAACGCGAACTCGTCGAGCGGACGTTCACACCACTCGACTGGTATCTCACGGGAAAGTACGACCGCGCCGAGTTCGTCTACATCGCCCACGACGCGGACGCCTGGGAGGTGGAACGCGAGGAGTTCTTCGGCATCCAATCGGGTGGCGGCACCCGCATCTCGTCGGCGTACGAGCTCACCCGGCGGGTGCTCGACGAGCGGTACCCGTGGAGCGACTGGAACCGCTACGTGTTCGCCGCGGGCGACTCGGAGAACTCCTCGAACGACACGTCAGAACGAGTGATCCCACTCATGGAAGCGATCGACGCGAACCTCCACGCGTACGTGGAGACACAGCCGAGCGGTACCGCCATCAACGCGACCCACGCCGAGGAAGTCGAACGACACTTCGGTGACGACGACGGCGTCGCCGTCGCGTACGTCGGCTCGGCCGACGAGGTCGTGGACGCCATCTACACCGTCCTCTCGACGGAGGCGAACGATGCGTAACGACGACCGGATACGGAAGCGACAGGTCGCCGGCGAGCTCGAACTCCACGTCGAGGCGGCGGCCGAACTCGCCCGGAAGTTCGGCCTCGACCCCTACCCGGTGAACTACTGGATCGTCGACCACGACGAGATGAACGAGCTCATCGCCTACGAGGGGTTCCAGGAACGGTACCCGCACTGGCGGTGGGGGATGAACTACGACCGCCAGCGCAAGCAGCGACAGTTCCTCGGTGGGAAGGCGTTCGAAATCGTCAACAACGACGACCCAAGCCACGCGTTCCTTCAGGAGTCGAACTCGCTGGCCGACCAGAAGGCGGTCATCACGCACGTCGAGGCACACGCCGACTTCTTCAAGCACAACGAGTGGTTCCGGCTGTTCACCGACGGGAAAGAGGAGGGTAACGCGGGCGACGGCCCTGACGCCGCGGCGATGCTCTCCCGGCACGCAGAGACCGTCCGCGAGTACCTGAACGACCCCGACATCGACCGCGAGGAAGTGGAAGTGTGGATCGATCACGTCGCCTGTCTCGACGGCTGTATCGACCAGCACCGGCCGTTCAGACCGACCGACGAACTCGCCGACGACGGGGAGCCGCCGGCGGACGCGGACGACCGGCTCGGCGAACTCGACATCTCCGAGGAGGTACGAGACGAAGTGTTCGACCGGGGGTGGCTCGACGAACAGGAGAGGGACGAGGACGGGCCGGTCGGCGAGAAGGACCTGCTCGCGTATCTCGCCCTCAACGGTCGCGCCTACGACGAGGAGACCGGGAAGGCCGTCGAGTACGAGGAGTGGCAGCGTGAGCTCCTTGAGCTCCTTCGTCGCGAAGCGTACTACTTCGCGCCACAGCGGATGACGAAGGTGATGAACGAGGGGTGGGCCTCGCTGCTCGAATCGCGGATGATGACCGGCGAGCGGTTCGCCGGCGACGACGAGTTCGTCGCCTACGCCGACCACATGTCGCAGGTACTCGGCTCGCCGGGGCTGAACCCGTACGCGCTCGGCGAGGCGCTGTGGACCTACGTCGAGAACCGCGCGAACCGCGAGGAGGTACTGGAGAAACTGCTCCGTGTCGAGGGCGTCACGGCCGAGACGTTCTCGCAACGCGTCGACCTCGACGAGGTGCTCGACCTGCTGGAGCCGGACCCAGAGATTGACGACGTGGTCGGCCACCTCGACGCGCTCGATCCTGAGGACCCGCGTGTCGACGCCGATGGGCTGGCTGCGGCCCATACTGACGATGTGGACGTCGAGGCGTACCCGTGGAAGGTGCTCACCCACGAGGGGCTCGTCGAGCGGCACTACTCGCTCGTCGACCCGGCGAACCGCGGCTTCCTCAAGCGGACCGACGCGGGGACGATCGAGCGAATCGAGCGCTACCTGTTCGAGACGGACCGGTACGCGACGGTCGCGGAGGCGATCGCCGACGTCGACCGCGCGGCCGGCTGGGACCGGCTGTTCGCGGTCCGCGAGAGCCACAACGACGTGACGTTCCTCGACACGTTCCTGACGCCGGAGTTCATCGAACAGGAGGGCTACTTCTCGTACGAGTACAGCCATCGCCACGGAGACTACCGCGCGACGACGACGGACACGGAGGCGGTAAAGCGCAAGCTACTGTTGCGGTTCACGAACTTCGGGAAGCCGACGATCAGCGTCCACGACGGCAACTTCGGCAACCGAAACGAGCTGCTGCTCGCCCACCACTACAACGGCGTCGCGCTGGACGTGCCGCAGGCGAAACGCGTGCTCGAACGCGTCTTCGAGCTGTGGGGCCGCCCGGTCCAACTGTTGACCGTCGTGAAGGAGCTCGACGAGCAGGACATCGAGGTGGCGCGCCGGCGGGGTCGCGAACCGGAGCCAGACGAGGTCGGCACCCGCATCCGGTACGACGGCGAGACGTTCGACCGTACCGAAGTCACCCGCGAGGAGTGGGAGCCAATCGCACCGGCTGCGCTCAGCTACGACACCATCCCCGACGAGTGGCGGGAGTGACCGCGATAGCTTCAATACGGGCCCGGCGGTAGCGAGCCGCGTGTCGACACAAGCGTCCGAGTCGAGGGGGGAACTCGACGCGACCGAGATCCACGACGTGCTCCGGAACGACCGCAGACGGCTCGTTCTCCAGTGCTTACAGGAGGCTGACGAGGACGGGCTCACCGCCCGCGAGCTGTCGGAGCGTGTCGCGACGCGGGAGACCGGTGAGGACCCCGCCCCACGGGACAAGCGACAGTCGGTGTACGTCTCGCTCCACCAGACCCACCTGCCGAAGCTGGACGACCTCGACATCGTTGGCTACGACTCGACCGAGAAGGTCGTCACGCTCTCCGAGCGGGCGAGCGAGGTCACCGTCTACATGGAGGTCGTCCCCCGGTACGGGCTCTCGTGGGCGGAGTACTATCTCGGACTCGGGCTGCTCGGCGCGCTCACCACGACGGCCGTGCTGGTCGGCGTCCCCGGCGTCTCGCGGCTGGGGCTGTCGGCGGTCGCCATCGGTTTCTTCCTCACCCTGATCGGCTCCGCAGTGTATCAGATCACCACACAGCAGAACGGCTCGGTTCTCCGCCGGCTCCGCGGATAGGCACAACGGTTAGTGTGGGTCGGTTCGTCGGTCGACCGATGCGATTCGAGGTCGAGACAACGAGTGCGACGGAGGCCGTCGACGTGACCGACCGCGTGGCGGCGTGCGTGCCAGACGAACACGACGGAACCGTCACGGTGTTCTGCCGGCACACCACCGCAGGGGTCGTGGTCAACGAGGCGGAACGCCGGCTACTCGCCGACGTGGAAAGCTTCCTCGGCGAACTCGTCCCCGACGACGGCTGGCGCCACGACGAGATCGACGACAACGCCGACGGCCACCTCCGGGCGATGCTGCTCGGCGCATCCGTCACGGTCCCGGTGACCGACGGCACACTCGACCTCGGCCGCTGGCAGTCGGTGCTTCTCGTCGATTGTGACGGTCCCCGCACGAGAACGGTCGAGGTCCGGGCGTAGCGCTATCGGGTTCCCCGTTCGCGACACCTTTTGGTCCGCCGTCCCTCCTGCTGACATGGACACCGTCGTCGTCTGGTTCCGGCGCGATCTCCGGCTCCACGACAACGAGACGCTCGCCCGCGCGGTGGCGGACGCGGACGAGGTCGTGCCGCTCTACGTGTTCGACCCGAGCGAGTACGCCGGGTCCCGGTACGTCGATGTGCCGAAGACGGGCCCGTACCGCGCGTCGTTCGTCCGCGAAAGCGTCGCGGACCTCCGGGCGCTGCTCCGTGCCCGCGGCGGCGACCTCCTCGTGCGCCACGGCGACCCCGCGGAGCAGGTGCCGGCCGTCGTCGACCGGTTCGACGCCGAGGCCGTCTATGCCGGGACGATACCGTCGACCGAGGAGCAGGCGGTCGAGTCGGCGACTCGGGCGGCCGTCGCAGAGCGCGGAGCGTCGTTCGAGCGGTTTTGGACGCACACGCTGTACCACGCCGACGACCTCCCGACCCCGGTCGACGCTATCGACGATACGTACACGCCGTGGCGAAAGGAGGTCGAGCGGGAGGCGACAGTACGGGAGACGGTCGCAACGCCGACAGCAGTACCGACGCCGGCGTTCGATCCCGGAGACGTGCCGACGCTCGACGCGCTCGGCGTCGATGAGGCGACCGTCGCCGGCCGGGCCGTGGACCCATCGGTCGACGACCGCGCGGCCATCACGTTCCGCGGTGGGGCGTCGGCCGGCCGCGAGCGCCTGCAAGAGTACGTTTGGGAGGAGGACAACCTGCGGCGGTACAAGGAGACCCGCAACGGGCTGCTCGGCGCCGACTTCTCTTCGAAGCTCTCTGCGTGGCTCTCGCAGGGCTGTCTCTCCCCCCGGTACGTGTACGAGGAGGTGCAACGGTACGAGAACGACCGGGTTTCGAACGACTCCACCTACTGGCTCGTCTTCGAACTGCTGTGGCGCGACTTCTTTCAGTTTCAGTTCCGCAAACACGGCGCGGCGTTTTTCCGGCCACAGGGTATCCGCGGCGAGTCGGCGGGGAAGCGATGGCGCCACGACGAGCCGACGTTCCGTCAGTGGGCTCGCGGGGAGACGGGGATCCCGTTCGTCGACGCGAACATGCGCGAACTGAACGCGACCGGATACATGAGCAACCGCGGCCGGCAGAACGTTGCCTCCTTCCTCGCAGACGTGCTCGGCATCGACTGGCGATGGGGCGCCGCGTACTTCGAGTCACTGCTCACTGACTACGACCCCGCATCGAACTGGGGGAACTGGGCGTATCAGGCCGGAGTCGGCAACGACTCGCGTGACAACTACTTCGACGTGCTGTCGCAGGCGGATCGGTACGACTCGAACGCCGAGTACGTCACCCACTGGCTGCCGGAGCTGTCGGCGCTGCCGCCGGAGTACGCGCATCGGCCATGGCGGCTGAGCGATGGAGCAGCAGCGGAGTACGGCGTGCGGCTTGGCGTCGACTACCCCGAGCCGATGCTGGACATCGAGGAGTGGTACCGGACCCACTGAGCGTCGGCTCGGCACCACCGGTGGCCCGAGTTGTCCGTCCGCCCCCGGTTACTCGTCGCCGTTCCGACCGTAGATCTCCTCCACCTTGTGCTCGTAGCGGTCGAGCACGTTGCGGCGCTTGATCTTCATCGACGGGGTGAGCATGTCGTTGTCGGGCGTCCACTCCGTGCCGACGAGGCGGAACTCCTTGATGCGCTCGTGGGATGCGAGTTTCTCGTTCACGGCTTCCACCTCCTCGCGAACCCACTCGATGACGCGCTCGTCTTCGGCGATCGCTTCGGCGTCCTCGGGGAGCGACACGTCGTTGCGGTTCGCCCATCGACGGAGCGCCTCCATGTCCGGAACGAACAGCGCGGCGATGAACTTCTCGTCGTCGCCGACCACCATCGCCTGCTCGATGCGCTCGCTCGTCGCGAACTCGTCCTCGATAGGGCCGGGGGCGACGTTCTTCCCGGTGTCGAGCACGAGCACCTGCTTCAGCCGGTCGTGATAGACGAGGTAGCCGTCGTCGGTCGCCTCGATGATGTCGCCGGTGCGGAACCACGGGTCACCGCCGTCGTCGGCGTCGGTGAACGCTCCCTCGGTCGCGTCCGGTCGGTTCCAGTAGCCGTCGGTGACGTTCGGGCCACGCAACAGGAGCTCTCCGATCTCACCGGTCGCTTTCTCGGCCTGTTCGGCAGGAACGACCGACCCGTCGAGCTTTCCTTCCATGCCGACGACGAGCGGGCCGAGCGTCCCCGGACGCGGGTCCTCCGGCGGGTTCGTCGAGGCGACGGGTGCGGTCTCCGTCAGCCCGTACCCCTCGTGGATGGGGAGCCCCATCCCCTCGAACAGCTCCGCGAGCCGCTGTGACAGCGAGCCGCCGCCGGAGATGAACATCTCGATGTTGCCGCCCATCGACTCCTTCACGCTGGAGAAGACGAGCCGGTCGGCGACGGCGTGTTTCGCACGGAGTACGGCGCCGGGCGAGTCGGTGGTCGCCCACTCCCGAGCGACTTCGACGGCCCACGAGAACACCGCCTCGCTGACGGGGGAGCCGCCCGCTTCCTCGCGCATCGACGCGAAGATACGCTCGTAGACCCGTGGCACCGACGTGGCGGACGTGGGGCGAACCGTCTCGATGTCCTCGGCGATCGTATCGGTCGACTCGGCGTAGGCGACCGTCGCGCCCGAGGCGAACATCACGAAGTGGCCGGACGTGCGCTCGTAGACGTGTGCGAGCGGCAGGAAGGAGAGAGCGAGACTGTCAGTGTCGAGCACCGGGAGCTCCTCGTCCCGGTCGGGGCGCGGCCCGAACCGTCGGCGCACCTGATTCACGTTCGCGCGGAAGTTCCCGTGCGTGAGCTTCACCCCCTTCGGTTTGCCGGTGGTCCCCGACGTGTAGATGAGCGAGGCGAGTTCGTCGAGCGACTGTCCGTCGACCCACGACTCGAACTCGTCGTCGTCGTAGGCCGCCTCGCCGAGCTCGTACACGTCCGCGAGCGTGTACACGTCCTCGCGGTCCTCGTACCCCTCGTACTCGTCGATGACGACGACGAAACCGAGGTCGAGGTCTCCTTCGACTTCCGAGAGCGTGTCCAACAGATCGCCGTTCTCGCAGACGACGCCGACGGCGTCGGGGTCGTCGAGCAGGAATCGAACCTGGTCGGCCGACGACTCCGTGTACACCGTCGTCACCGTCGCGCCGGTGGAAAGCAGCGCGAAGTCGGACTGTGCCCACTCCATGCGGGTGTCGGCGTAGATTCCGACCCGGTCGTCCGCCTCGACGCCGAGCTCCCGGAATCCGGCCGCCAGATAGCGGACGATCTCTCCCATCCGGTCGTAGGTGAGCGACGCGTACTCGCCCGAGGGAGCGGCCGGCAGGACGTCGGGCGTCAGCGACCGCTCGTAGACGCCGCCTTTGTACCACTGTGCGTCCTCGGTGCCGTTCCGCTCGACGCTGTCGAGGAACAGCCGTGGAATCGTCGTTTCACCGATGACCTCGTCGGTGTGTGCCTCCTCCGCGTGGAACCACTCGGTATCCGTGTGAATCATTCGTTACCAACCGATGCTCGCGAAGGGTCTTGAATCTAAGCTATCTGAGAGGTACAACTGCCGAAAACGTGTTCGGGGTTGTCCGCGGGTCGGGAAGATGAGTGAGCTACAACAGCGATAGAACAGCGGTCGGAAGGTCTACCGGTGGGATACTCCAACGGTAACAGGGTCCAACGCCTCGAGACGATGGTTACGCTACGTCGATACGGTGGCCGGAATCGTCGTCTGCTTCGACGGCCGGGAGCCGTACTTCGAGGACGCCGTTTCGGTACGTCGCTTCGATGCCGTCCTCGTCGACGTCGCCGGGGAGCCGGACGAACTCGTGAACGTGTCGCGAGCGGGACATCGCGCCGTGCTCACTCGACTCGGCAACCTCGTGGGTCGCTTGGAGGACGAGGGTCCCGTCGTCGAGTCGGAGGTCGATTTCGGACTTCTCGAACCCCGGCAGGTCCGCGAGGACGACGTATTCGTCGCCGTCGCGGTCGACGGTCATGTTCACGCCCGAGCCGCCGCGGATGTCGCGGACGTCACCGAGCCCATCGAACATCGAACGTCGCATCTGCTCCAGCATTCGGTCCATCTCGTCGAACGGTCGGATACTCATATCTCGTTTCACCAGGATTACGGAGGCGCTGTCAGGTATTAAACCGAGCGAGAGTCGTGATAGCGCGTCGCCGACGGCGAGGGGCGACTACGAGAGCAGGCTCCGGCGACGAGCGGACGGACTCTTAACCCGGGGTCGCCTATCGGGGCCCATGCTACACGAGCTCGTCGCCGATCCCGGTGACCACTCCGGGGAGTCGCTGTACGCGACGCTGGAAGCCGAACTCACGGATGCGGTCGAACGCGCCGGTGTCGACGCCGTCGTCGACGGGACCGACCTCGACAGAGAGACGGTGGAGGCGCTGGCTGCCGGCGAGGCGCCGGAGCTGACGCTCGAGGAGGCGGCTGCAGTGCTCGCGGTCGCGGAAGGTGATTCCGCCGACGACATCGTCCACCTCTCCCGGGACGCGCTGATGATGGGGATGTCACAGGCCGTCCTCGACGTGGAAGCACTTGCGGCAGAGGCCGGAGGAACGCTCGAACCCCGCGAGGTGCAGTCCAAGCTGGAGGGCCGGTTCCCGATGACGCTGCGGGAGTTCGCGCTGCTCCACGCGACGATACAGGAGCGGGTCCGATGAGGGTCGTCGTCCTCGGCTGCGGCTACGTCGGGCTCGAACTCGCCCGACAGCTAGCTCCCGAACACGAAGTGGTCGGCGTCCGCCGGTCCGAGTCGGGCGCCGAGGCGGTCGAGGCGACGGGCGCGACAGCCGTCCGGGCGGACGTAACCGACGCCGAATCGCTCGCGGCCGTCCCCGACGCCGACGCCGTCGTGTTCGCCGCGTCGTCGGGTGGCCGTGGTGCCGAGGCCGCGCGCCGCGTCTACGTCGACGGGCTTCGGACCGCTGTCGACGTGTTCGCCGACCGCGCGTCCCCGCCCGAGCGGCTGGTCTACACCTCCTCGACGGGGGTCTACGGCGACCACGACGGCGCGTGGGTGGACGAGGAAACGCCGATCGAGCCGACGACGGAGAAGACCGCAGTGCTCGCGGAGGCCGAACGGATCGCAACGGAACACGCCGCCGAGCGTGGCATCGACGGCGTCGTCGCCCGCTTCGCCGGCCTCTACGGGCCGGACCGCTACCGACTCGACCGCTACCTCGACGGGCCCGTCACGGCCGGCTACCTGAACATGGTTCACCGCGACGACGCGGCGGGCGCCGTCACACACCTGCTCGGCGACAGCTGCGGGGACGTCTCCGGTGACGTCGTCAACGTCGTCGACGACGAGCCCGTCGACAAACACCGCTTCGCGGACTGGCTCGCCGACGAGTGCGGCGTGGAGCGTCCCGAGAAGCGCACGAAACACGAGCGGATCGAGGCCGGCGACCTCTCCGAGGCCGCAGAACGACGGGTCCGCACGAGCAAGCGCGTCGAGAACGGTCGGCTCCGAGGCTCCGGCTATGAGCTCCGATACCCGACGTTCCGCGAGGGATATCGGGACGCCGTGACGGTATACCGGAACGCGGCGCGCGATTGAACGAGAGAAAGGTACTTGCCACTCCCGGGGGACGTAGGGACGATGGTACCGCTGGGGGCAGTACGCGGCGTGGACGAATTCCGGGCCACGCTGGAGTCGTTGGTCGGTGGCCGACCCGAACTCGTCGCCGGCGCCGTCCTCGCGACGCTCCTCCTGTTGCTCGCCGTTGGCTGGCTGTTGCGACGGCTCCGAACGACACCCGGCGAGCGCTTCCGAAGCCTGCTCGCGGACCGTGACGCCGTCACGGTGTTGATGCATCCCGACCCGGACCCGGACGCGATGGGGTCGGCCGTCGGCATCGCCCACATCGCCGGGTCGGTCGACACCGACATCCGGCTCTGTTACACGGGCGAAATACGCCGCCACGAGAACCGTGCGTTCAGAACGGTGCTCGACCTCGATTTCGAGCGAATCGAGGACGCGAGCGATCTCGGAGCGAGCGAGACGCGCGATGTCGTGCTCGTCGACCACAACGAGCCGCGGGGGTTCGTCGGCGCGGCGGAGGTAGAGCCGGTGGCCGTGGTCGACCACCACCCGGGCGGCGGTGAGGGAGGCGAGTTCACCGACGTTCGAACGGAGTACGGCGCTTGTGCGAGCATCGTCGCCGAGTACCTCGAGACGCTCAACGCCCGCCCCGAATCCGCTGCGAACGGCGGCCTCACGCTCGATTCGGGCGTCGCGACCGCGCTACTGTACGGGATTCAGGCGGACACCGCCTATCTCAGCCGAGGCTGTACGAGCGCGGAGTTCGACCGCTGTGCGTATCTCCACCCTGCTATCGACGCGGACACGCTCGACCGCATCGCGAACCCCCCGGTCGATGCGGAGACGCTCGATGTCAAGGCGCGCGCCATCGACGGGCGGCTCGTTCGGATGCCGTTCGTCGTCAGCGACGTGGGGACCGTCTCGAACGTCGACACCATCCCCCAGGCAGCCGACGAATTGCTGCGGCTCGAAGGCGCAACGGCAGTCGTAGTCTTCGGCGAGAAGGACGACACGTACCACATCTCCGGCCGCTCGCAGGACGACCGGGTCCACATGGGCCATGCGCTCGAACTCGCGGTCAGCGAGATGATAGACGACCCCGACCCGCCGGCCGGCGGCCACGCCCGGATGGGCGGCGGCCAGCTCCCCATCGACGCGGTCGGCAGCGAGGTTGACCGCGCGCGGCTCACCGACCGGCTCTTCACCGCCATGAACGGCGAAGAGGCCTGAAACGAACCGGCGGTCCCGTCGCTCGGCCGACCGGCGACGTTTTGCGCCCCCCGGCCGAACCACCGACCATGGCGACCCGCGACGCGACGTGGGCCTACCGGAACCGCTTCCACGAGGCCTTCGCACGCACCTACTTCCGGCGCTTCGGTGAGGGGCTCGTCTCCTCGGTCGGCGTCGGAACGTATCTCGGCGACCCGACGGACGCCGTCGACGAGCGCTACCACGAGGCCATCGTCGAAGCGCTCGAAAGCGGCGTCAACGTGCTCGACACCGCCATCAACTATCGGTGCCAACGGTCCGAGCGCGTCGTCGGACGCGCGCTCGCTGACGCCGACGTCGACCGCGAGGCCGTGCTCGTCGCGACGAAGGGTGGGTTTGTCCCCTTCGACGGCGCCCGCCCGGACGACCCGGGCGCGTACGTCCGCGAGGAGTACCCTGAGTACGCCGACGCGTTCGTCCGCGGCAACTGCATCGCGCCCGGCTACATCGACGACCAGCTCGACCGCTCGCTCGCGAACCTGGAGCTCGATACGGTCGACCTCTACTACGTCCACAACCCGGAGACACAGCTCGAACAGCGGGACCGAGAGGCCGTGTACGACGAACTCGAGGCGACGTTCACCCGGCTGGAAGAGCGCGCCGCGGCGGGCGACCTCCGCCACTACGGCGTCGCGACGTGGGAGGCGCTCCGCGTCCCAGATGACCACCCGTCGTACCTCTCCCTTCCCGAACTCGTCCGGCGCGCGAGAGCCGCCTCCGACGCGGCCGGCACCACCTCGACACATCTGCGGGCCGTCCAGCTCCCATTCAACGTCCGGATGGCGGACGCGTTCACCGTCGAGAGCCACCCCGGCGCCGACGGCCCGCAGAGCGCGCTGTGGTTCGCGGCGGACGCCGGGCTCGACGTGTTCACGAGCGCGTCCATCATGCAGGGAGAACTCGCCGAGGGGCTCCCGGAAGCCGTCTCGGCCCGGCTGGAAGGGGACACGGATGCACAGCGGGCGATCAATTTCGCACGCTCGGCCCCCGGCGTCACCTGCTCGCTGGTCGGGACGAGCACGCCGGACCACGTCCGGGAGAACGTCGCCGCGGGGACGTTCCCGCCGCTCGGTGCCGACGGCTTCGATACCGTCTTCGAGTGAGCGGGCTACCCGATCTGGCTGTACTCGCGTCCGCAGTCCGGACACGACCGGACCTGACCGACTCCGTCGGGGTTGTCCCGCGTGTCGAGCCGCTCGTCGCAGTGGGTGCAGATGAGCCGCTCGTAGGTGTCCTTCTCGATGTCGCCGGCGCGCAATCCCTGTCGAACGGTGTCCATATCGGCGGCTACGGCGGGAGGGACTTAAAGAACGGCGGCCGCGACCGGCGCTTCGACAGCCTCTAACGATTCGACCGTGAAACCCCGTCGTGTCTCGCCGTCGCCTCTTCGCCTCCCTCTGCGGGATGGTGTTCCTCGTCAACCTCGCTCGGGTGGTGTTCGCACCCCTACTCGAGCCTATTGCGGCGGACTTCGGTGTCACTGCCGGTTCGATCGGCGTCGTCGCCAGCGCCGCGTGGCTCGGGAGCGCGCTCCCCCGGGTGCCGACGGGCTGGCTGCTCACCCGCGTCGAGCGCCACCGCGTCGTCGTCGGCGCTGGGGTCGTGCTCACGGGGGCGGCGACGCTCGCTGGGGCCGCACCGACCGTCGCGACGCTGGCCATCGGCGCATTCCTGATGGGGCTCGCCTCCGGTGTCTACTTCATCGCGGCGAACCCGCTCGTCTCGGAGCTGTTCCCCGAGGGCGTCGGGCGCGCGCTCGGTATCCACGGGATGTCCTCACAGCTCGCGGCTGCCGGCGCCCCCGTCATCGTCATCGCCGTCGTGGCACTGTTCGGCGAGTGGCGCGCGACGTTCCTCGTCGTCGCAGCCGCCGCGGCGGCCACGACCGTCGTCCTGTATCTCATCGCCCGTCGCGCGGACCTGCCGGAGGCCGGGAGCGCGGACCGCGACCTGCTCGGCGCGACCCGCGCACAGCTCCCCATCGTCCTCACCGGCGTCGTCGTCACCGGCTCTGTCGGCTTCGTCTGGAACGGGCTGTTCAACTTCTACCCGACGTATATGGAGCAGGTGAAACTGCTCGACCGAGAGACGGCGAGCCTGATGCTGTCGGTGCTGTTCGCCGCGGGCGTTCCCGCGTTCCTGTTCACCGGACGGCTCGCCGACCGCATCCCCAACGTCCCGCTCATCCTCGGCGTCGTCGGCGGGTTCATCACCTGCCTGTTCGCGCTGCCGTACGTCACCGGCCTGTGGCCGCTGGTCGCGTTCAGCGTCGTGCTCGGCTTCGTGATCCACTCGCTGTTCCCGGCGATGGACACCTATCTGCTCGGGACCCTGCCGGACCACCACCGTGCGTCGGCGTACACTGCCTACTCGGCGACGATGATGCTCCCGCAGGCGTTCGGGAGCGGTGTCGTCGGCTCGCTCACCGAGGCCGGCATCGCCTTCGACGCGTTGTACACGGCGTTCGGCGGCGGCCTCGCGGTCGTTCTCGCTGTGCTGGTTGCGCTGTACGCGACCGGGCGACTCCCGGCGGACCGCAACGTTGCGGCTGGTGAAAGCGACGTTTGAGCTTTCCCCGCTTATATACGCCGTCGTGACGACGAGGCGACATGGTCAACATCGACTCGGAGACGGTGTTCAACGTCGGCGCCGGGGTGCTGGCGACCGTCGCCGCCCTCTTCTTCCTCGTCAACGTCGACCTCGGACAGTCGCCGTTGACGACGTGGCTCGTCGTTCTCGGCTTCATCGCCGGCGTGTTCGCCGTGACCCAACGCGCCGATGACAGACAATTGACTGCGGTCGGCTACGGGGTCATCGTCATCACCGGCGTCGGATTGCTCTTCGCACTCGTCAACACGTTCGATGTCGGCGACATCGGCATCGTCCTCGGCCTGCTCGTGCTGGCGGCGGCGCTGTTTGCACTCCGCGTGCGTCTCGACGACCACGCACACCTCGTGGACGGCCGCCGGGCGACGATGGTGTTCGGCGCGCTCGTGACGCTCGCTGCCATCGTCGTCGTCGTCGACGTCGCGACGGGTGCGGTCGCCTACGAGATTCAGCCGGAACCCGAGATTCAGGTTAGCGAGGAACGCCACGACGAAATCCGGGTCGCGACGCTCGTCGCGTCGAACCCGACGCCGCTCCCCCGGCGCGTCGAGGCTCCCCGGTACGAGGCCTGCGCGGCCGGGGACTGGAGCGAGTACCGGCCCTCCGAACCCGGCGGCCCCGAGGAGGAGGTTCGCATCAACCTGCGCATCGACGACGGCTACAACGAACACGTGATGAGCTTCTCGACCCGGCGGTTCCCGGCGACCCTCTACATGGGCGCCCAAAACGTCTCTGGCGAGACGTTCCCGGTCCGGATGACCGAGGAGTGCCCCGACGAGTCGACCGGGGGGCCGTACATCGCGCTGTACGAGGTCCCGGACCCGTACGGACGGCCGGTGTGATCGGCCGGCGCGACCGACGCCGGTGAGCACCGGTGGGAGCCGCCTGCCGGCGTGACAACCCCTAAACCGCGCCCGCCCTTCCGTTCTCCCGATGGAGTACGTTCAAGAGCGCGTCGCCACGCTCCACGATTTCGGCGACGCGCGACCCGACGCGCCGACGGACCGGGCGGCCGTCGTCGTGCCGATGACCGAACGGGAACACGCCTCGCTCGCCGCGGAGCGCGTGTTCGGCGCGCTCGAACGGGTCGACCCGGCACGGGTCGTCGTTCCGCTGCGCGCCAGCGAGGATCGGGTCGGGGATGTCGCCGACTGGCTCGACGGGTTCGCGCTCGATGTCGAACCCCTGTGGTGTGATGGGCCGCGCCTCCACGACCTGCTCGACGATCACGGGCTCGACGGCGACCGCGGGAAGGGTCGGGACGTGTGGCTCGGGCTCGGGCTCGCGGCCGATGCACCGTACGTTGCCGTCCACGATGCGGACGCGACGACGTACACCGACGCGCACGTCCCCCGGCTGCTGTTCCCGCTCGACCACGGCTTCGACTTCTCGAAGGGGTACTACGCCCGCGTCGAGAACGGTCAGCTGTACGGTCGGCTGTTCCGGCTGTTCTACCGGCCGCTCGTCCGTGCGCTCGCCGACGCGCATCCGGGTGCCGGCATCGTCGAGTACCTTGCAGCGTTCCGCTACGCGCTCGCCGGCGAGTTCGCGGCGACGACCGATGTGGTCCGGTCGCTCCGCGTCCAACGCGGCTGGGGGCTCGAGGTCGGAACCCTCGGGGACGCCTACGCGACGGCCGGCACCGACGGCTCCGCACAGGTGGACCTCGGACGCCACGAACACGACCACCGTGCCGTCTCCGGGCCGGCCGGGCTGTCGACGATGAGCGAGGAGGTCGCTGCGGCGCTGTTCCACGCCGTCGAGGACAACGGTATCTCCCCGGAGTACGCGACGCTCCCGGACCGCTACGAGGCCGCCGCGGAGACGATTATCCGTGGCTACGCGGCCGATGCGGCGTTCAACGGACTCGCGTACGACCGCGGGGACGAGCGCGCGCAGGTGTCCGAGTACGCGGACGCGGTCGGCCCGCCGGGCGGGGACACCCGGCTGCCAGCCTGGCGTGACGCTCCGATAGATCCGGAAGCGGTGCGGTCGGCCGCGGACGACGACCTGGAGGCGGTCAGATGACGCTTTCACACGACGAGGTCGCGGGGATCGTCGACCTGTTCGGCGCGCTCTCGCGACCGGAGCTCGACCGCGCGCTCGAAGAATACGGCTATCGGCAGGACGTGGAAGTGCCCGAGGAAGCGGTCGCGGCTGCCGTCGACGCGTACGCGCTCGTCGAGTACGACCCGACGGACGAGGACGCTGCCCCCCGACTCGCCGTCGGTCCGGCCGCCTTCCCCGAACTTCCCGAGGGGGCCGAGGACCTGCCGCACATCCTCGACGTCGACGTGCGCGCGCCGAACCGTGCGGCGCTCGAGCGTGCCGTCGAGGAGCGGTTCCGGGGCGACGTCGCCCGAGCCGTCGCCGACGGCGACGACGACGCGTGCCGCCGGCTCTTGGACGTGAGCTATGACCTCGAAGCGTGGGGAGACATCGAACTGCGGACGCTCCGGGAGCGGCTCGACACCGCGCTGTCGTAACGGGTCCCGGTTCGGCGAACGGGCGAAATCGGGGACAGACGGGCGACTTATGGGCGGGCGTCACCTGACTTGGCGTATGGACCTCGCGCTCGACCGCATCCGCGACCACGACCCCGTGGCGTCGGCTCCGGGGGATCGCGAGGCCGCGGTGCTCGTTCCGGTCATCGAGCGCGACGGGGAGCCACACCTGCTTTTCATCAAGCGGGCCGACCACCTCGGGGAGCACGCGGGACAGATGTCGTTCCCGGGCGGTGGCCGCGAACCGTCCGACGAGAGCCTCCTCGCGACGGCGCTCCGGGAAGCGAACGAGGAGGTCGGGATGGATGCGGAGGGCGTCGAGGTGGTCGGCCGGCTCGACGACATCGGAACGGTGTCGAGCTACGCCGTCCGGCCGTTCGTCGCGCGGGTGCCGGACCAGACGTGGGTGCCGGACGAGCGCGAGGTGGCGGAGGTGGCCGTGCTGCCGCTCGCGGAACTCACCGCGCTGTCGAACTACGAGAGCGAGCGCCGCGACCACCCGCACTACGGCGAAATCCGGCTCCACTTCTTCCACGTCGACGGCTACACCGTCTGGGGTGCGACCGGCCGGATGCTCGTGCAGTTCCTCGAACTCGCGGCCGGGTGGGAGATGCCCTCGGAGGTGGACCGAGTGGTCGACCCCGATGCCGAGTACCCGGTGTAGCCGTCGCGACCGCCGGTCGACGCCGACCGGTCAGCGACTGTTCCGATACAATGTTGCGGCGACCGACACGCTTAGCCCGGCGAGAACCGAGCGTGGAGACACGACCCGGCTGTCCAATCATGTTGCGTCACTCCCCTCTCGCCCGCGCCGACATCGACGGCGTCGCCCTGAAGCCCCGCGAACACGACCTGAAGCGCGCCGCCGAGCTCCCGACCGATCTGCTCAACGTCGACTACGAGGGGCGCGACGCGTTTCCGGCCACCTCCATCCTGTCGAACCTCGCGGTCGACCGACGCGTCCTCGCGACGACGCCGGTCCGCGCGGACGGGTTCGACCCGCTCGGCGACGACTCGCTGCTCCCACTCCCGGATGGCGTCGGCCGCGTGCTCGTCGCAGGTAACCCTGCATATCTCACGGACGACGAACGCAAACGCGCCGTCGCCCCCCGATTCGGCGCCGCACGGGAGGACGCCCCAGACGCGTGGGTCGGCACCGAGGGCGTCGAACGGGTCGCGTTGGCATCCGGCGGGCCGCAGTACGAGCTCCTCTCGCGGACCACCGTCCGCGACGTTCGCGCACTTCGTGCGGCTGGGTACTCCGGAGATATCGCGCTGTACGCGCCGGTCGTACTCTCCGAGGACGAGGACGCTGTTCTCGACGCCGTCGGCGCCTACGCCGCCCGTCGGGGACCGGTGAAGCGCGCGCTCCCCGACGACCCGGTCGTCGACGGCCGCGCGTCGGGGCGGGCCCGCGAGGTACTCTCACAGGCCGTCCGTGATTACGCGCTCGTCGGGAACGTCGACGACGTGGCCGACCGCGTGGGTCGGCTCCGGGAAGCCGGCGTCGACACCGTCGTCGGCTATCCCGCCCGCGGCCTCGACGAGTTCATGGCCTGAGACCACCAACCGGTCGCTCGCCCGGGAATCCGCACCGACAGCGCGAAGTGGCCGGCTCCGCTTGCCGGCGTATGGACATCGGAGTCGTCGGTGGCGGCGCGGTCGGCGTCACGGTCGCACACGACCTCGCGCCCGAGGCCGACGTGACGCTGTACGAGGCTGACGAACTCGCGGCCGGCGCGAGCGGTCGCGCCGCGGGGCTCTGCTACGACGCCTACGCCGACGCACGGGACGCCGAACTCGCGACCCGTGCGCTCGAACGGTTCCAGGAGCTGTCGGGCGGCGGTGGCTTCACCTTCGAGCCCTGCCCGTACGTCTGGCTCGCGAGGGAGGACGACGAGGAGTCCGACCGGAGGGCGACTGAGATTCGCGACGGGGCCGCCCGGATGCGTGAACACGGCCTCGACGTGACGACGCTCGACGGCGAGGCACTCACGGACAGGTTCCCGGAGCTCGTCGCCGGTGACGTCGCCGTCGCTGCAGTCGCCGAGTCGGCCGGCTACGCCGACCCCGGCGAGTACACCCGGACGATGGGCTTGCTCGCCCGAGCCCGTGGCGTCGACCTCCGAGAGGACACGCCGGCCCGGCTCACCGCGGACGGGGCCGTCGAGACGAGCGAGGGCCCCCACGACCACGACGCGGTCGTCGTCGCGGCGGGCGCACACACCCCGGAGGTCGTCGCGCCGGTTGCGGAGATACCAGTTAAGCCGTATCGCGTGCAGGCGCTCGTCACCGAGTCGGCCGACGTCCAGACACCGATGCTGTTCGACGCGTCGAACAGCTTCTACCTCCGCCCGCACGGCGAGGGGCTACTCGTCGGCGATGGGACGGAGCCGGTCGAGCAGGACCCCGACGGGTACGACAGGGAGGCTGACGAGTCGTTCCGCGAGGCGTGCGTCCGCTATCAGGAGCGCGCGCTCGGCTGGTCGTGGCCGGAGGCGCGCTCGTGGGCCGGGCTCTGTACGGCGACGCCGGACGGTGATCCGCTCGTCGGCGAACTCGCGGACGACGTCTACGTCGCGACCGGCTGGCAGGGCCACGGGTTCATGCGCGCGCCGGCCGTCGCCGAGCGGCTGGCTGCGCAGGTGCTCGGCGACGACGGAATCCCCGGGTTCGAACCGAGACGGTTCGACGGCGACGAGACGTTCGAGATCGTCGAAGTGGTTGCGTTCGACGGGTAGCTACGCGCTTCCCTCGTCGGGCCCGTCGTCGACCGCCCCCTCGTCGGCTCCCGGGGCGGAGTCGTCCGACTCCTCTGCTTCGTCGTCGGCGTCGGCGACGACCTTCGGCACCTCGACGTGGAGCGCGCCGGTGTCGGTCAGCGTCGCCTCGGCAGCTGTCGGATCGACCGCATCATCATCCGGCAGGGCCGCACTTCCTTCGAGCGTGAGGCCGCGGCCGGGGAACACCATCTCGTACCCCTCGTGAACGTCGCGGAACCGGTCCAACCGGACGCGGACGGTCCCCTCTTCGAACCGAACCTGCACGTCGTCCATCTCGACGCCGGGCGCGTCGAAGACGACGAGGTAGGCGTCGTCGCCCTCTAACACGTCCGCGCCGAGCGGTCGTTCCTCCTGAACCCGGGCGGATACTTTTCCCGCGCCGGAGAGCATCCGCTTTCCGACCGACTCGCCGAGTTCGCGCAGGTCAACCATCGGGTTCCCGCCGGCCTCGTTGTCGTCCATACACGACGTTCGGCCGGGAGATTCTTAGCGGTTGTGTCGCCTACGGCTGGAGTTCCTCGACGTCGGCACCACAGTACGGACACGAGAAGGCCTCGGCGCCCGTTCCGTCCGGCATGTCGTACGTGTAGTGGAGGCCAGCCATGTCGAGTTCACAGTCATCCCGCGTGCAGACGACTTCGATGGTTTTCGGCATGACCGGTGGTACGTCGCCGCGACTCTTCAACGTCCCGACCGTCGCAAGCCGGCCACGGCCGGGGTCACCCGACGAGTATCGCGTAGTTGAGCACGGCGGCGAAGGTGATCCAACCGAGATACGGCACACACAGCAACGCGGCCCGCCTATCGACCCGGTCGAAGGCGACGACCGTGCCGACCACGGCGACCCATAGCCCGACGATGACCACGAGGCCGAGGTCGGGTCGCCGGAGTCCGAAGAACGCCGGCGTCCACGCGAGGTTCAGCGCGAACTGCACCGCGAACGCGGCGTAAGCGACCAGCGTCCGTTCGCGGTCGGCGTCGGCCCGCCACACGAGAAACAGCGCGACACCGAGCAGCGTGAACAGCAGCGTCCAGACGACCGGAAACACGACCGTCGGTGGGAAGAACCAGGGCTCCTCGAACCAGTTGGTGTCCGCCCCGAAGAACACGGCCGGCAGCGCACCGACGACGTTGACGAGAAGGACGAACCCGGCGGCGGCTATCGCATCACGGGACACGACTTCACGGACCGTCGCTACCGGGGACATATCCGACGTAGGGGCGACCGGTACGTATCCCTTCCGTCGGCATGGGGACGTAGCGTCTCGTCATCGAACGCCGTCACGCCGCGCGGAGCCGGAGTTCGATGCCGTCGGCGTCCGTCACGCGGAGGGCGGTGCCGTCCCAGGCGTGTTCGACGCCGGCGTCGGCGAGCCGTCGTTCGACCGCGTCCAGCGTCTCGGCGTCGGGGACGATCAGTTCCGCCCACGCGAGCCCGCGCCCCGTCGGCGGCTCCGTCCGACCGTTCCACGTGTTCAACCCGACGTGGTGGTGGTAGTCGCCCGCGGCGACGAACAGCGCCTCCGGGCCTGCGTCCCGCGCCCATGTGTCGCGGATGCCGAGCCCCAAGGCATCGACGTACGTCGTCCGCGCGGCCGGGATCGACGACACTTCGAGGTGGACGTGGCCGACGTCGGTTCCGTCGGGAACCGTCGCTGCGCCGTCGCTCGCCGAACGGAGTACGTCGAGGTCGAGCCGGAGCGAGTCCATCTCCACGCCGCCGTCCTCGGTCCGCGGCCACTCCGCTCGTGGGCGGTCGCGGTAGATCTCGATGCCGTTCCCCTCCGGATCCCGGAGGTACAGCGCCTCGCTCACGAGGTGGTCGGAGGCGCCGTCGAGCAGCCAGCGCGCCTCGACGCGGTCGAGGGCTGCACCCAGCGCAGTCCGGTCGGGCACCCGGAACGCGACGTGGAACAGGCCCGTCTCGTCGTCGCCGCGTTCGGGCGCGTCGCTGGCGTGGAGTTCGAGCAACGGTTCGCCCGCCTCGACCCCGAGCAGCGCGAGGTCGTCCGTCCGTTCTCTCACCGTCAGGCCGACGACGCGCTCGTAGAAGTCGGCGAGCCGGTCGAGGTCGTCGACGGCGAGTGCGACGCGGCCAACGCGGGTCCCCGCCGGGAGTTCGTCTGCCATGCGAGAACGTACGTATCGACCGACGAAAAGTTCGCGGGGGTGCGAAGGCTCCCGGACCGGCGGCGTTTTACTCCTCGACGCGTTTCGTCCGGTAATGAAGGACCCGGCGACGCTCTCGGTCACGCTCGTCGACGGCTACGTCGACGAGCCGGCGCATTTCGGGGTGCCGCCGTACATCTCGACGTACCCCCGGTACACGGCGGGCGCGCTCGTCGACGCCGGCGTCCCCGAGTCGGCGATCACCTACCACACCATCGACGAACTCCGCGAGGACCGTCGCAAGTGGCGCGACGTGGCGGATGCGGACCTCATGATCTACATCGGCGGGATGACCGTCCCCGGAAGCTACGTCGGCGGGACGCCCGCGGAGCCCGACGAGGTGCGCGAGCTAGCGTGGGTCGCCGAGGGAGTCAGCCTGATGGGCGGTCCCGTCAGGTTCGGCGTCGGCGAGGAGAACGCCGGCGCACAGGACATGGAGCGGGATGACCTCGACTACGACTTCCTCGCGATGGCCGACGTGGAGGCGGCCGCGTACGACCTCGCACACAACGGGCTGGAGGGGTTCGAGGGCCGCTACCGCTCGAACGAGGAGGTCGCCCGCTGGGCGGCGAAGGGCGCGTTCGTCGTCGAGCAGCATCCGAACCACCCCGACTACCTCATCTGCGAGATGGAGACCTCGCGGGGCTGTGCGTACCGGTGTTCGTTCTGCACGGAGCCGATGTACGGCGACCCGGCGTTCAGGAGCGCCGAGGCAGTCGTCCGGGAGGTCGAGAGTCTCTACGACCGAGGGGCGCGCCACTTCCGGCTCGGCCGACAGGCCGATATCCTCGCGTTCGGCGGCGACGGCGAGGCGCCGAACCCGGACGCACTCCGGGCGCTGTACGGCGGCATCCGCGAGGTGGCACCGGACCTGAAGACGCTCCACCTCGACAATATGAACCCCGTGACCATCGTCGATTACCCCGAGCGGTCGCGGGAAGCCATCGAGATCATCGCCGAACACAACACCGCGGGCGACACCGCTGCGTTCGGGCTCGAATCAGCCGACCCCGTCGTTCAGGAGGAGAACAATCTGCTCGTCACGGCCGACGAGTGTCTCGAGGCTGTCCGGGTCGTGAACGAGGCCGGCGGCTGGCGCCCTGGGGAGGACCCCTCGGCCGCCCCCTCGCACGGGTCGGACGCGGCGAATCGGCTACCGAAGCTCCTGCCGGGTATCAACCTCGTCCACGGGCTGATGGGGGAGCGCCCGGAAACGTACGAGCACAACAAGCGGTTCCTCCGACGCGTGCTCGACGAGGGCCTGATGCTCCGGCGCATCAACATCCGGCAGGTGATGGCCTTCGAGGGGACGGAGATGGCCGAGACGGGCGCGGACATCGCGAAGGAGCACAAGCAGAACTTCAAGGCCTACAAGCGAGAGGTCCGCGAGGAGATCGACAACCCGATGCTGAAGCGTGTCGCGCCGGTCGGCACCGTCCTCCCCGACGTCCACTTCGAGTACCACCAGGACGGCCGCACCTTCGGTCGACAGCTCGGTACCTACTCGCTCCTCATCGCCGTCCCCGGTGAGCGAGAGCTCGGCCGGACGACCGACGTGGCGATAACGGGACACGGCTACCGCTCCGTCTCGGGCGTTCCGTACCCGCTCGACATCAACGCCGCGTCGATGGACGAACTCACGGCGGTTCCCGGCATTGGGTCGGGGACGGCGGGCGACATCGTCGTCGACCGTCCGCACCGCGACGTCGACGCGGTGAAAGCACCGGAGGTCGACCTAGAGGACTTCTTCACCGTCAGGTCGGACAGCGCCGCGGATTAATCCTCGTCGACAGGCACAAGTTCGACCGGCCGGCGATTCCCGTCGGCGCTGTCGTCCTCGTACTTGTACCGGGCGCCCGGCTCCTCGTTCTCCGTCGCGCGGTGGGAGCCGTCGCAGAACGGTTTCTCGTCCGAGAGCCCGCACATGCAGACGGCGATGTCGCCGTACTCCTCGTCGATGTCGGACTCGTCGAGCCGGACCGGCCCCGTCGCCTCGTGGGTGACCTCGCGCATACGTGGAAGCAGAGGTACAGCGACTTAAGCGGCCGGCGGACGCGGCTACGCGGCACGAGCGCCGGTCACCGCGTCCCAGAAGGTTCTTGCTCGGGGCTTTACAACCGACGGTAATGACAGACGTGGAGGTGAGCGTCGTCCTTCCCGCGTACAACGAGGAGGACACCATCGAGCACACCGTCGAGGTGACACTCGAGACGCTCGGCTCATTCCTCCCCGAGGACGCCTTCGAGGTGCTCGTCGCCGAGGACGGCTGTGACGACCGCACGCCCGAGATCGCGGACAGGCTCGCGGCCGGGGACTCCCGCGTGCGACATTTCCACTCGGACGAGCGACTCGGCCGTGGCGGGGCGCTCGAACGGGCGTTCGCCGCGAGCAACGGTGAGGTCCTCGTCTACTTCGACACCGACCTCGCGACGGACATGGCCCATCTCGAGGAGCTTGTCGACTCCATCCGCACGGAGGGGTACGATGTCGCCACGGGGTCGCGGCGGATCCCCGGCGAGAAGCAGGACCGCGAGCGGGAACGTGGCGTCGCATCCACGGGGTTCAACTCGCTCGTCCGCCTGTTCCTCCGGTCGGAGCTGTACGACCATCAGTGTGGCTTCAAAGCGTTCGAGCGCGAGGCGCTGTTCGACCTGCTCGACGACGTCGAGGACGACCACTGGTTCTGGGACACCGAGGTGCTCGTGCGCGCCCAGCGACACGGCTACCGGGTGAAGGAGTTCCCCGTCCGGTGGACACCGAAGGGCGACACGAAGGTCGACCTCGTCCGCGACGTGTTGGGGATGGGGAGCCAGATACTCCGCGTCTGGTGGGAGTTCTCCGTGCAGCCGCGGGCGACCCGACGCGTCGGCCTGCT
>ENA-ORDC01000814-ORDC01000814.1-marine-metagenome-genome-assembly--contig:-NODE-814-length-26884-cov-6.299399_pt1 | contig 26884 bp, 23 predicted proteins | sample MGYA00237783_ERZ508515 | MGnify/ENA primary metagenome ERZ508515 (study PRJEB26186, sample SAMN06268792) | marine metagenome | isolation source: Eden Landing Ponds, San Francisco, CA, USA | place... | reverse complement strand
AGTTTCTCGAACGCGCCGAAGAGGCCGCCGAGGTACATGTCTTCGGGCTGGTAGAGCCCGGTGATGTTGCCGAGCATGTGATCGAAGTACTCGTTCATGAGCGACCAGTCCCCGGCGATCCCCCTGACCTGGGTCTGTGCCATGTGGATGTGCGAGTCGACGAACCCCGGGAGGACGATGTGGTTCTCGGCGTCGATGACCTCGGCGTTGGACGCCGTCAGCCCGTGCCCGATCTCGACGATCTCCCCGTCCTCGATGAGCACGTCCGCCTCGTCGAGCGTGCCCACGTCGGGATCTAGCGATACGACTGTCCCATTCTGGATGATTGTTCGTGCCATCCCGCCTGTACGGTCTGACCAGTGTGATAAAAGTTTACTGGTCAGTAAACCGGACGGGTGGGGGCCAGGGGCCGGCGTCGCGGGGCGGTTCGCGGCGGACGCGGTGTATTAAATAGTCGTCGTCCGGATACGAGGTATGGAAAACCCCGGCGGCCCGATCGGGTCGAAAGACACCCGAGAGGTGATCATGGAGGCGACGTTTCGCGCGGTGCGCAAGCACGGCTACGCCGACCTGCGGCTGCGGGACATCGGCGAGGAGATGGAGATGACCAGGCAGGTGATCCACTACCACTTCGACGGGAAACACGACCTCCTCTCGTCGTTCCTGGAGTACATCATCGACCAGTACGAGGGGAGCGTCGACGGCGCGGCGGAGGCGGACCCGCGAACCGAACTCGACGCCCGCATCGAGCAGTGTCTCTTCGGCCCCGAGTTCGACGAGTTCACCCACTGGGACCGGATGAAGGTCTACCACGAACTGTTCGCCTACGCCCAGAACGACGAGCGCCACCGGGAGATCTTCAACGACCACTACGACCGGATCCGCGGGAGCATCGTGGCGGTGATCGAGGACGGCGTCGACCGGGGGGTGTTCCGCGACGTCGACGCCACCCGACTCGGCCAGCTCATCACGGATCTGATCCACGCGGCGAGGGGGCGCCGGATCTCGCTCGGCCACGGGGACGCCCCCGAGGAGACCCGCCGGGCGATCGACGAGTTCGTCATGGAGTCGGTGTACGTCGAGGACGCCTGAGCCCCGCACCGGTCGGGGAGGCCTGTCGACGCCGGACGCCCGGACCCCGGGGTGGTCGCCGGCCTACCCGACGCGCCGCACGTCGACCGCGACCTCGTTCGTCCGGAGGAACGGGGGGACCCACGGTCCCTCGTAGCGCAGGAGGAACGGATCGCCGACGACCTCGAACCGCTCGTCCGCGTCGGCGAGGGCCGAGCGCAACTGCGCGGTCTTCCGGGCGACGCGGCCGTCGGTCGCCCACCACGAGAACGCGAGGACGGCCAGCGTCCGACCCGGCCGTTCGACCAGGCGAACCGAGTCGTCGGTCGGCCGCGGCGCCGAGCCGTAATCGTACTCCGCGGGCAGGTAGAAGGCCATGCGGACGCCCTCATCCCCGCTCTCTGATTCGACAGGGGCGGTCATGGAGACGGACGCCGACTCGGCGGCGGACGGCGCGGGAGCGGACTCGACCGGGGCCGTCATCGCGACCGACTCACCGCCGGGCGCGCTCTCGACGGGCGCCGTCATCGACACCGCCGCCGCGCGTCGGTTCTCCCCCGTGATGTAGCGGAACAGCCGACGGAACGCCACGTTCTCCGAGGGGGCGACCGTCTCGACGACCACGGTCGGTGGATACCGCCGGATCTCCGCGTCCCCGATCCAGGAGACGGTCTCGTACTCGATCTGGGGTGTCGCCCGGTCCTGAACGTACCGGCGACCCGCGAACCCGAGTCCGAGGATGCCCAGTGCGCCGAGGGCGAGCGTGGTTCGGTTGACCATGTCCCCAGTACGGCTGCGACGAACGTAAACTCGCCGTCGGGGAGGCGACACGGAACGGACGTGACCGATCGCCCACCGCCGTCCGCCGTTCGACGCCGAGACGACGAAGGGGTCCGCGCGTCCCACCGCCCGATCGCCGGGAGGGCCGGACGACGCGCTTCCCTCGGCAGCCGTCGCGCAAACAGAATACATTGACCGAGTTCCGAAACTTCGTCCATCTAAATAGAACACAATAATATTATCTAATTTATGATCTCGAAATTATCCGTATATCACTCGTATTTCCAGTATATTCGGGAGATTTTCCGAGACAACACAGATTTTCCTTGGCGGTTGATTTGTGTAGTCCAATTACATCAGTACGATGCCGCGGCTCTCGGCGTCAGGCGACGGGGGCGAGGGAATCGGTTCCCGAGATTCGAACCGGACGTCAGGATCGAGGCGCCGTCCGGGTCGTGAGCGTGGGACCGCAGGGGAGGTGGACGGACGGTACGCCGTGGACCGCCGCTCGACCGGACGCCGGCGCGGGATCCGGGAATGACGAACGGGGTTCGGGCCGTCGCGCGCCGCCAGTGGGATCCACCGGCGACGCCGAGACGTCGACGGGTCACCCCCGCTGGGTCGCGACGGCGCGTCGTTCGCGCCCGTCACGGGCGACGAATTCGCCGCGGTGACGCGGTCGTACGTCCTTTACAGGCATAGGCCTGTAATCTCGTTCCCACACCGGCGCGTCCGTCGAACCAGTGACCCGTTCCGGAACCGACGGGTCGCGGGACGCGGCGCGGCGGCGAGGGGCGGGCAGGTTCGCCGACGGCTCGATTCCTATATTCCGAACCGAGGCTATAAGTCGGCCGGCAAACATGCCCGTCCATGAACGACGAACGGACGCTCAACGCCCCCGTGAAGACCGCCCAGCGGACGTTGCGCGTCGTCGAGGCGCTGAAGGAACTCGACGGGGCGACGATCAAGGAACTCTCCTCGCACCTGGACATGTCCAAGAGCAGCACCCACGACTACCTCAAGACGCTCGAACACGAGGGGTACGTCGTCCGGGACGAGTACACCTACCGGGTCGGCCTGCGCTTTCTGGACATCGGGGGGTACGCGCGGGTCCAGCACCGCCTGTACCTGGAGGCGAGCCCGAAGATGGAGGAGCTAGCGCGCGAGACGGGGGAGCTGGTGAACCTGCTCGTCGAGGAGCACGGGCGGGGCTGTTTCCTCTCGCGGAGCCGAGGCGCCAACGCCGTCAACCTGGAGACGTACGTCGGCGAGTGCATCGAACTCCACACGACGGCCCTCGGCAAGACCATCCTGGCGTACCTCCCGCGGTGGCGGGTCGAGGAGATCGTCGAGCGGCACGGCCTCGAAGGGCGAACCGAGAACACCATCACCGACCCGGAGGAACTCTACGAGCACCTCGACGGGATCCGCTCGGAGGGGACGGCCGTCGCGATGGAAGAACGCATCCACGGCCTCTGCGGGGTCGCGGTACCCGTCGTCCCCGACGACCGGATCGTCGGGGCGATGAGCATCACCGGCCCGCTGAACCGGATGAAGTCCGAACAGGTCCGCGAGGAGCACGTCGCCCGGTTACAGAACGTTCGGAACGTCGTGGAACTCAACCTGCAACACGACTACAAGTAGCGCACTGCGGACGAGCACCCGGCGACGTACCTGCCAGGATGGCCCGCCACCGACGCGAGGTGACCGGGCGCCTCGAATGCGCACATTTATCTAGGGGGATTGCAAATCGGTGCCCGCATGCCACTGCTAGCGGGTGACAACCTCACCAAACGGTTCGGTGGGCTGGTCGCCGTCGACGACGTCTCCTTCGAGATCGAGCGCGGGGAGACGGTCGGGCTCATCGGCCCGAACGGGGCCGGCAAGTCGACGCTGTTCAACCTGGTCTCGGGGACGTACGAGCCGACGGCCGGGACGGTCACGTTCAGGGGCGAGGACGTGACGGGCTGGCCGCCATACCGGCTCTGCGGGCGCGGACTGACGAAGAGCCACCAGATCGTCCGCCCGTTCGAGGGCCTCACGCTCCTGGAGAACGCGGCCGTCGGCGCGGAGTTCGGGCGCGGCGAGGGCGACACCTACGGGCGCGCCCGCGAGGCGCTCTCGTTCGTCGGCCTCGACGGGATGGCCGACGCGACGCCCGACGAACTCAGCATCGGCTCGCTGAAGCGCCTCGAGATCGCCCGCGTGCTGGCGACCGAGCCCGACCTGGTGCTGTTCGACGAGGTGGCCGGGGGGCTGGACTACGAGGAGACCGAGACCATCGTCGACCTCATCGGGGAGATCAGCGACCGGGGGACGACGGTGTTCCTCATCGACCACGTGATGCGCGCGCTGATGTCGGTGAGCGACCGCGTGCTGGTGCTCGACAACGGGCGGCTGATCGCCCGGGGCACGCCGGCGGAGATCCAGAACGACCAGCGGGTGGTCGAGGCGTATCTGGGCGAGGGGCAACCGGGCGATCGGGGGGAGGAGCATCCGGGCGATTCCGGGGAGGGACTGGTGTGAGCCTGCTGTCCGTCGAGGGGATCGACGTCGCCTACGGCGACGTGCAGGTGCTCTGGGACGTGAGCCTCGCCGTCGACGAGGGCGAGACGGTGGCGCTGCTGGGCGCGAACGGCGCCGGCAAGTCGACGGTGCTGAAGACGATCTGTGGCGACCTGACGCCGTCCGCGGGGAGCGTCCGCTACCGGAGCGAGGAGATCGGCCACCTGACGCCCCACGAGGTCGTCCCCCGGGGGATCGCCCACGTGCCCGAGGGACGGGAACTGTTCGTCGAGAGCACCGTAGCGGAGAACGTCGCGCTCGGCGCGCACGCGACCGCGGGCGGCGCGGCCGACCGGCGGGAGTGGGTGTACGACCTCTTCCCGCGACTCGGCGAGCGGCGTGACCAGGTCGCCGGCACTCTCTCGGGCGGCGAACAGCAGATGCTCGCCATCGCCCGTGGGCTGATGAGCGACCCGGACCTGCTGTTGCTCGACGAGGCCAGCCTCGGCCTGGCCCCCGTCCTCGTCGAAGACGTGTTCGACGCCATCGAGGAGATCACCGCGCGCGGGGTAACGGTGCTGCTCGTCGAACAGGACCTGCACAACGCGCTCCGGGTGGCCGACCGCGGATACGTCCTGGAGAGCGGCCGAGTGGTCGTGTCCGGCGACGCCGAGGCCCTTTCGACCGACGACCGCGTCACCGAGTCGTACCTCGGCGGGTGACGCGCCAGGAGCGGGGCCTGCCGATCGAGTGATCCACGACAAAGCGATCCACGACCGAGTGACCCACGACGAAGCGATCCACGACCGAGTGACCCACGACGAAGCGACCCACGACCGACCCATGGCTAAGCGATCCACGACCGACCCATGGCTAAGCGATCCACACGGCGAATCGTGACGGAGAGCGACCGACGACCGCGACAGACGGGAGATCAGAGCTACCGATGACGACCCACGACCCGACGCACGCGAACCGACCGAGACGACCACCGAGCGCCGCGACCGCCGGCCGGCCCCCTCGTCACCCCGGGCGGGCGGCGGCGCTCGCCCGACGCGGCGAGGGAGGTGAGCGCCGGTGCCGTCGCTAGACCTCCTGCTCGGCGCGACGGTCAGCGGCCTGTTGCTCGGGGGCATCTACGCCCTCGCCGCGCTGGGACTGACGCTCGTCTTCGGAATCATGGACATCGTCAACATCGCGCACGGCCACCTGTTGATGATCGGCGGATACGTCGCGGTGATCCTGGCGATCACGCTCGGACTGTCGCCGCTGCTCGGGATGGTCGCCGCCATGCTGGTGCTGGTCGTCGTGGGGCTGTTGCTCCAGGAACTGCTGCAGTACGTCGTGGGGGAGGGGCTCGAACAGCCGATCCTCCTGCTGTTCGGCGTCGCCCTCGCCCTCCAGAACTCGTGGCAGTTCGCCCTCGACGCCTACCTGTTCGGGAGCGACGCCCAGACCACGGACCTGCGAATCGTCTCCGGCAACCTGGTGCTCGGGGGCGTCTCCGTCTCCTCCTCGCGCGCGGTGACCTTCGTCGTCGCCGTGGCGCTCGTACTCGCGACGTGGGCGTTCCTCCGGTACACGCGAACCGGCCGGTCGATCCGCGCGACGGCGCAGAACCCCACTGCGGCGGGATACGTGGGCATCGACACCGACCGCATCTACCGGGTGACCATGGCGATGGGGGCGGCGCTCGCCGGGGCGGCCGGCGCGCTGCTCTCGGCGCTGTTCCCCTTCGACCCGTACGTGGGGTGGTCCTACCTCCTGAAGGCGTTCGCGGTGGTCGTCCTCGGCGGCGTCGGGAGCGTCCTCGGGACGCTCGCCGGCGGGGCGGTCATCGGCGTCTCCGAGAACGTCGGCGCGCTCGTCATCGGGGGGAGCTACCGCGACATCGTGAGCCTCTCGATCTTCCTGCTCGTCCTGCTCGTCCGACCCCAGGGGCTGTTCGGCGGGTCGGAGGGAGGTGAGTGACCGTGAGTGTACCCTCGGACGGGGACGGCCCCCTCGGGCGCCGCGCGTCGCTCGCCCTGGGTGGCGGCTTCGTCGTCGCGGCCCTGCTCGTGCCGAGGTTCGCCTCCGGGTACGTGGAGGATCTGATGCTCCAGACGCTGGTGTTCGCCATCCTGGCCATCTCCTGGAACCTGCTCGCGGGCTACGCGGGACAGATATCGCTCGGGCACGCCGCCTTCTTCGGCCTCGGGGCCTACGTGAGCGCGTGGCTGACGACGCCGGCCGCGGCGGGATTCCCTGGGTGGCTGGCGACCCACGCGGTCGTCGCCATCCTCGTCGGGGGCGTCGCCGCGACGCTCGTCGCGCTGGTCGTCGGCCCGGCGGTGTTCCGGCTCCACGGCCACTACTTCGCCATCGGGACGCTCGCGCTCGCGGCCATCGTCCAGTTGGTGCTCAACAACGCGAGGACGATCAGCGGGGGCGCGACGGGGTTCTACGTCCAGAACGAGTTCGGAGAGGCGGGCGTCTACTACCTGGCGGTCCTCGCGCTCGCGGCGGTCACGGTCACCACGTACTACGTGACCCGGGGGCGGCTCGGGCTCGGCATGCAGGCGGTGCGCGACGACCCGCGGGCGGCGCGCTCACTGGGCGTCCACCCGCTCCGGTACAAGATGTGGGCGTTCGTCGTCTCCTCCTTCTTCGCGGGGATCGCCGGCGGCCTCTACGGTCAGTACACGCTCTACCTGAACGCCGGGTCGACCCTCGGCGTCAACTGGACCATCGACTCCCTCGTGATCGTCATCCTCGGGGGGATGGGGACGCTGTTCGGGCCGCTGTTCGGCACGGCGGTCTTCATGCTCATCGACAACCTGTTCAGCCAGGTCGCCGGCGGGCTGGCGACCACGCTCGAAGGGATCCTCATCGTCCTGTTCGTCATCTTCGTCCCGCACGGCCTGTACGGCTTGCTGCAGGAGCGCCGCTCGACGAGCAGGGCGCCGGCCGAACGGGACCGGACGAGCGCCGAGTCGAACCCGGGCGGCGACGCCCGCGAGTGAGCCGGGCGGCCGACCGCCCCGACGCCCCGCCCTGGGGAATCCGAACCCAAATCTTTATCAGTGGAGAGTATGACGGACGATCGTGGTAATCCGATGACGGACCCAGGTAGACGGAGATTCATCAAGGCGAGTGGCATCGCGGGACTGGCCGGATTGACGGGACTCGCGGGCTGTTCCGGGGGGTCGGACGGCGGGGGCAGCGCCGACGGCTCGGACGGCTCGGGGGGATCGGACGGCTCCGGCGGATCCGACGGCTCGGACGGAAGCTCGGGCGACGGGTCGAGCGGCGGGACGGCCGGCGAGTCGGGCGGGAGTTCGGGGACGTACACCATCGCGGCGACGCTTCCGGAGACCGGGCCGTTCTCGTCGATCGCGCCGGACCTGCGGCGCGGGTACGAGATGGGCGTCGCCCGGATGAACGAGAACGGCGGACTCAACGGCCAGGAAGTCGAACTGATCGTCCGGGACGACGAGAGCAGCCCGGAGGTCGTCCGCGAGAAGCTCAAGCAGATCACCAGCAACAACGACGTGGACATGATCTGGGGGAGCTTCGCGGGCGTGCTGGTCACCGCGACGGCCGCCTTCGCCGAGAACCAGGAGATCCCGATGCTCGGCGTCGCCTTCTCGGACGACAAGCTCCACGAAGAGCGCGGCTACGAGTGGACGTTCGTCCCCTTCCCAAAGAGCAGTGACCACGTCAAGGGGACGAAGGCCGTCCTCGACCTCATCCCCGAGGGGGAGCGCCCGACGAAGGTGGGCCAGTGGGTGCCGAACACCGCCTGGAGCATCGAGATGGCCGACATGTGGGACCAGACCCTCCAGGACGCAGGCTTCGAGACGGTGTTCCGCGAGAAACACCAGCTCCACGCGAGCGACTTCAGCTCGCTCATCTCCCAGTCCGAGGAGGCCGGCGTCGAGATCCTCCTCGGGACGCCGGCGCCCGACGGCGGCATCACGGCGATGAAGCAGCTCAACGAGTCGAGTTTCACACCCGACTTCATCCAGTTCACCCGGGCCGCCGACACGGCGGGATGGTGGAACGCGCTCGGCGAGGCCGGGCAACACGTCGTCATGGCGCCCGGGTGGGTGCCGGGGCTGACCGGAAACGGCAACGAGCAGCTGATGCAGACCTACTACGACCGCTACGACGTCCCGGAGGACGACCTCCCGGCCGTGATGACCGGCGCGAGCTACAACCTCACGCAGGTGGCCGAACAGGCCGTCAACGCCGCGGGGAGCACCGAGAGGACGGCCGTCCGCGACGCCCTGCGGAGCGGGTCGTTCGAGACCGTCGCCGGGGAGTTCGAGTTCGACGACGTCGGGCGGCCGGTGGGCCTCACCGCGCCCATGGGCCAGTGGATCGAGGGCAACCAGCACCTGGTCTACCCGGAGACCGACCACGAGGCGTTCCGGGAACTGGTGTTCCCGATCGAACGATAAGCGGACAGACGCGAGCGTCGTCGCGAGAGCGACAGGGGGGTCACCGACGGAGGAGCCGTCGGCCCATCGACGCGGGAGCGACCTCCCCGTCGCGACCCCTCGACCCGACCCCTGACCGCTCCCGAAAGGGTGCGTATCGCGATAGCGGGTTTATCTTTCCCCGCCCGACCGTCCGGACGGGCCGGAACGGCGGGAACCGGGGCACACCGGCGACCGACCGGGCCTCCGTATCGACGCCGAGCGTGCCGGCGTAGCCCGCATCGGCCAGCGCGCCCCGCGGTCCCCAGCCCTGCGTTCAACGAGTGAACCTCGGCCGTCGAGTCGACGCGCCGGAGCGCGCCCCCAGAGCCGAATCGAGGGGGCCGACGCCGGTTGGAGCGGCTGACGGACCATTCTCGACAGATAAAACTGTATCCTCCGACGTCTACAGACGGGGATCGATCGCGTCGTCGCCCGTTCGATATCCCTGGACGGGTGTACCGACGACTAGACGGTCCGACGAGCCACGTGTGACGGTGTCGTTCTCAAAAAACCACTCCGGTGGGCCGAGTGACCGTTGAGGGTAGCCGAACGCACCGCGGGGCGAATTAGAGCGATGAGACCTTTAAGAGACGCTTGAATCGCGGGACTTTCGAGACTGGGCGTCGATCGTGACGGGCGCTGTCCTCCCGTGACGCGAGGTCCAGTAGCGCGCGCCGTTTCGTCCAATTACATACGTTGCGAAGAATGCGGCGCCGCGTCGGGTCCACTGCACGGGAGCGTATCGAGGTGTGCGCAGCCGCCGGCCGTCGGAGGCGACGTCCGGGCGGGATCTCCAGGAATCGACCGTTCGGGCGGCCGGGTCCGGTCGTACTGTCCGAATAAATCCCATATCACGATACGAAGCGTACTCTTCGACACCGGATGGACACGCTCGCCGGTCGGGACGGGTGAGATAGTTCTCTCTGCTCGACAGATCCTCCGCGTTCGACGGCTCACCCGCCGCTCCGTCGCCGGCTTCCCGCGTCGCCCGGCCCGAACGTGTTCGCCGCCACGCTCATGGCCGGCCGGGGCGTCGATCGACTATGAGCGACCTGCCGAGCCACGGGGTGCCCGACGACGTCGACCCGACGGGGTGGGAACTCGCCGTCGACGGCCGCGTCGGGCAACCGCGGACTTACGCCCGGGAAGACCTCCGGGCGATGCCCCTCGCGGAGCGCACGGGCGACTTCTCCTGCGTCGAGGGGTGGACGGCGTCCGGGCTGACGTGGCGCGGCGTCGAACTCGACCCCCTCCTCGACGACGCGGACGAAGACGCCTCGTTCGCCCTCGTCCACGCGATGGACGGCGAGTACGCCTGCGGGTTCCCGCTGGCGGCCCTGGACGGCGCCCTGCTGGCGATCGAACTGGACGGGGAGCCGCTCCCCGTCGAGCACGGCGGCCCGGCCCGCCTCGTGCCCGCCGGCGACGGGGCCGACTGCTGGGAGAGCGTCAAGTGGGTCTCGCGGCTCGAACTCCTGGCCGAGGCGCCGACGGCGGTGGCCGACACGGCCCGGGACCTGGCGCTGTCGCGCGTCGAGTGACCGACCCGGTCAGCCTCGGTCAGCCCGGGGTTCGACGACGTCGACGCCCCCCACTTCGAACCGCGCGCCCCCGGCGTCGCTCTCCGTCAGCGTGATCGTCCAGCCGTGGGCCCGGGCGACCTCGCGGACGATGGCGAGGCCGAGCCCCGTGCCGGTCGCGGTGCTGGAGTGGCCGGCCTCGAACACCGCCTCCCGTTCCTCCGGAGGGATGCCCGGGCCGTCGTCGGCCACGTAGAACCCTTCGTCGGTGTCCCCGACCGTCACGGTGACCCCCCGGCCGCCCCGTGCCGCGGATTCATCCGACGCCGACTGATCGGCCGGCGAGCCGTGCTCGACAGCGTTGTACAGGAGGTTGTCGACGAGGTGTCGAAGTCGCGTCCGATCGGCGCGCACGCGCCGGTCGGTCTCGACGCGAATCGTCGCCGCGTCCGTCCCCACGATCCGCCAGCTCTCGTCGACGATCGATCGCAGGTCCACCGCCTCTCGATCGTCGACGGCGCCGCCGTCCCGGACGAGATCGAGCAGGTCGTCCACGAGCGCCTCACACCGGTCCAGCGCGCGCCCCACGGGGTCGAGATGGTCGCTGTCGCAGTCGTCCATCGCCAGCGAGAGCCGGCCCGCGGCGACGTTCAGCGGGTTCCGGAGGTCGTGGCTGATCATGCCGACGACCTGCGAGAGCCGTTCGTTCTGCCGTTCGAGTTCCGCCTCGTAGGCCTTCCGCTCGCTGATCTCGCGCGAGATGGCGATAAAGCGCGCCCGGTCGCCCATCTCGATCTTCGTGATCCACAGCTCGACCGGGTAGGTCGACCCGTCCTTCCGCCGGTGGACGCCCTCGATTCGGTAGCGGTCGCCCACGTCCATGCGCTCCCAGTTCTCGTAGATCCCGTCCGGCGGCCGACCGATCGAGAAGTCGGTGACGTTCATCCCGTACAGCTCCTCGCGGGAGTAGCCGAGCCGGTCGACCGCCTCCTGGTTCGCCTCGACGATGTCGCCGGTGGGCGTGTGGACGAACAGGGCGTCGGGCGAGCGCTCGAACAGACCGCGCCACCGGGCGCTGACCTCGGCGTGGTACAGCGCGTGGGCGACGTCGTCCCCGAGCTCCGAGAGCAGCGCCCGCTCGCGCTCGTCGAAGGCGTCCGTGCGGTCGGCGTAGAGGTTCAGCACGCCGTAGAGGACGTCGTCGTGCACCAGCGGGACGGCGGCGCTGGACCGGTAGCCGCGCTCGAGCGCCTCTTCGCGCCAGGGTTCGAACCGCTCGTCGTCTGAGAGCTGCTGGGCGACGGCCAGTTCTCGGGTGCGAACCGCCCGTCCCGTGGGGCCCTGGCCCGTGGCGCTCGCGTCGGTCGTGATCTCGAGGTCGTCGAGGTAGCCGCCGTCGGCGCCGGCCCCGGCCCGGGGAGTGACCGTCTGGGCCTCGGGATCGTGATCGCCGATCCACGCGAACAGGTAGGGGTCGGCCTCGCTGAGCAGCTCACTGACCCGCCGATCGATCTCGTCGGTAGTTCGCGCCCGGACCAGCGCCTGATTGACGCTTCGGAGGACGCGGCGGACGCGTTCGAGGCTCTCGGCCCGCGTGGTGGCCCGGCGCTGCGAGACGGCGTTGGCGAGCCGATTGGCCAGGAGGTCGAACTGCTCGGTCCCCGACCGCTTCTGGATGTAGTCCGTCACGCCCCGCGCGATCGCCTCGCTCGCGACCGCCTCGCTGCCCCGCCCCGTGAACAGGACGAACGGCAGGTCCGGATCCCGCTCCCGAACCGCTTCGAGGAACCCGAAGCCGTCGGTCCCCGGCATCTCGTAGTCGGAGACGACGCAGTCGTAGGACGCCGCCTCCAGGCGGTCGATCCCCGTGGCCGCGTCGGTCGCGGTGTCGACGGCGAAGCGATCGTCCGTCCGTTCGAGGAACGTCGCCGTCAGGTCCCCGAAGTCGGGGTCGTCGTCGACGTGGAGGACGCGGATCGGCCGATCCGCGTCCGGGTGTGTCGTCTCCGGGTCGTCTGCGTCCGGATGGCAGTCGTCGTCCGACGGGGAGTGTCCGGTCATGACGTGCGGTCCGAGCGCGCGGGCGTTCGGCAGCGGTGTTACAGGTTCTCGGGCGGAATGGTAAATGAATGTTCGGGGGAATTTCGTCGCGCTCGGGACGATGCCGGGCCTCCGCAGGTGGGACGCGTTGGGGGGTCCGTCGCGAGGAGCGATCCGTCGAGGGTGGGGGCGCCGCCGTCAGAACAGCAGCGTGAAGACGGCGAGCTGGAGCGGGACCAGGATCGCGATGGTGGCCAGCGAGCACCACGCGGTCATCCTGATCAGCTCGGGCGCCTCGATCACGTCGTACGCGAGGATGGCCACCAGCACCGCCGACTGGTAGGGGAAGAAGTACGTCCCGAGCCCGATGGCCTCGGTCATGACGAGGGGGACGAGGGGGAACCCGGCGCCCTGGCCGAAGGAGACGAGGATCGGGGTCACGACGCTGGCGACCGCGAGCCCACCCATCAGCAGCATCAGCGGGAGCGTGACCAGGAACACGAGTCCGAGGACGACGAACAGGGGCGCGTCGGCGGGGATGACACCGAGGAGGCCCTGGGCGAGTTCCTTGGCGATCCCCAGCTGGGAGAGCCCCTCGCCGATGGCGAAGACGGCGCCCAGGAAAAAGAGGATCGAGAAGTCCACGTCGCCCGTGACGTCGGCGAAGTCGACGACGCCGACGCCCGGGAGGAACGCGAGGACGACCACGAACAGGGCGCCGTAGACGGGGTGGAGGCCGTGGACGGAGTCGGTCGCCCAGAAGGCGACGCCGACGAGGAGGAAGAGGAACATCCGCCGGTCGGAGGGGTCCATCGGGCGCGCACCCAGGTCGTCGCCCGCGACCGTGAGCGCGTCGGGGTCGGGGCGGTAGAGGAAGTACGCGATGCCGACGACGAGCACGACGCGGAGGAGGCTCATCACGGGGAACATCACCGTGGCCCACTCGGTCCAGGAGACGGTCACGGCAGCGATGGACTCCAGGATCCCGGTGGCGATGATGTTCGGCAGGGCGGCGGTCAGGACGCCGACGCCGCCGTAGTAGGTGGCAAAGAGCGGGCCGAGGAAGACTCCCAGTCGGGCGGTCCGGTCGTCGAAGCGCTCTCCCACCTCGATCAGGAGCGGGGCCAGGATGAGCACGCGGGCGACCGTGGCGGGGATGACCAGCGCGAGGCCCAGCCCCACGGCCGACAGGCTGACGAGCAGCCGGCGGTAGGTCCGAAGCGGACTCGCGGTCCCGCCGTCAGGCGTGCTGCGGGCGGTGATCCAGCGGCTCGCCCACCCCGCGAGGCCGCTGCGGCGGGTCGACTCGCCCATGATCAGCCCGAAGGCGACCAGCCAGGTCGCCTGCGTCCCGAAGCCCACCAGCGCCAGGTCCGCCGAGAAGGCGACCCCGATCACGCCGATGGCGATCACGCCGGTGTACGACGGCGGGATCAGGTTGCCGATCCACATGACGATACAGAAGGCGGTGATGCCGAGCATGGTCGCGGCGGCGGGGTCGAAGGGCGCGCCGAGTCTGACGGCGACGGCGACGACGACCGCGGCCGGGACGGACAGCAGCGAAAGGTGGCGCGTCGAAACGCCGGAAATCGGTGACATGTGACTAGACGTGTCCGGCGACCGATGGAATCGACTTACCGCTATCGGTTCGGGCCCGAATCGCGCCTGCGGTTCTCGACCCGGTTCGCGGGGTTCGACCCCCTCCCGCGGCCCGAACGCCCGACCTGCGGTGCCGGCCGGGTTCCACTCGATGGTCCGCTCTCCGGTCCCGACCTCCCCCGACCGTGGTAAGCGTTGTCGTGTCGTGCGGAGCGGTACACGCGCACACGACCCCGGTATCGAGATTTCCCTGGTCGCCGTCGGTGGAACCATGTCGACGACGACGGAGACGGCGCGGCCGACGGACGTATCGAACGGGAACTGGCGTGCGGGCGTCGTGAGCGGTATCGCCGGCGCGTTCGTGATGGGGCTGTTGATCCTGGCGATGAACGCGGCGACGCTCGCGGTGGCAATCCCCTCGCTGTACGGGCTGGCGCCCCCGCCGAGCGTCGGCGCGGGGCTGGCGGTCCACCTCTCGCACGGCGCCGTGCTCGGGGTGGCGTTCGCCGGGATCGTCGGGGCGCTGGACCGCGACGACGCGGCGGGCGTCGTCGGCCTCGGACTGGTCTGGGGCGCGGTGACCTGGGCCGTCCTCGCGGCGCTCCTGATGCCGCTGTGGCTCGCGGCGGTCGGGTCGCCGGCGTCGCCGCCGTTCCCGAACTTCGCGCTCCCGTCGCTCCTGTGGCACCTGGTGTTCGGCGCGGTGCTCGGCGGCGGCTACGCGGCGACGATGGATCGGGTCTGAAAACGAGGGTCGATGCAGTCGGGAACGGGCGCGGTCAGTCGGCCTGCGACGTGGCGGCGGGTTCGCGGCCCTCCTCGCGCATGGCGCCGATGGCGCTCACCACCACGGCGCCGCTGACCAGCAGCGCCGAGCCGATGATCATCACGAAGCTCACGGTGTCGAGGACGGGCATGCCGACGGCGTCACCGACCTGCCGGACGGCGACGGCGACCGCGCCCCCGAGCAGCATCAGCCCGAAGTACACCTTGATGCCCTCCTCGTCGACCAGCGACGTCGCCGCCGAGCCCAGGCGGGCGCCGAAGGCGCTCCCGGCCAGCAGCGGGGCGACGATCGAGAGGTCGACCCCGCCGGACTGGGCGTAGAGGAACGACCCGATCCCGCCCGAGAAGACGATCTCGAACAGGTCGGTGCCGACCGCGATGGGGACGGGAACGCCGATCAGGTAGAACAGCGCCGGCATGCGGATGAACCCGCCGCCGACGCCCAGGAAGCCCGACAGCAGGCCGGTGGCGAAGGCCACGGCCAGCACCAGCCACAGCGACACCTGGACGCCCCCGCGCAGGGTGAGCATCGGGGGGATCGCGTACGACTGGAGGCGCTGGGCGAGCGCGGGGACGTCGTGTGACTCGTCGGCGTCCTCGACGTCGTGGGACACGCCGCCGCCGCCCTTCAGGGACTCGTAGGTGACGAACAGGCCGATCCCGCCGAGCAGGACGACGTACGTCACCGAGATGATGTTGCCCGCGAGCCCCAGTTCCTCCAGGTGCAACACGATCTCCTTGCCGACCTCGATGCCGAGGGTGGTGCCGATGATCATCGACACGCCCAGTTTGTAGTCGACCTGCCCGAGGTCGCGGTGTTTCAGGGTCGCGATGACCGACGTCCCGAAGACGAAGGCCAGGCCGGATCCGACGGCCACCCGGGAGGGATAGCCCATCACCAGCAGCGCTGGCGTGACGAGGAACGACCCGCCCATCCCGAAGAAGCCGAACAGGATGCCGATCAGCAGGCCGAAGCCCGCGAACATGCCCAGCAGCGCCAGGCTCACGCCGAGGAACTCCATCGTCACTGCCCCCGGATGAACCGGTCGACGTGCGGCCCGACCAGGCGCGTCAGCGCGCCGTAGCCGACGTACAGTACCGCCGCCTCGACCAGTACCATGCCGACGAGGGCGACGGCCTGCGCCGTCGGCCCCAGTGTCTCTACGCCGAACATGGTGCAGTCACCCGATTCGATTCGTCCGTGTATGGTTGTGGGTAGATCATACGTTTCTGCTCACTCCATCGTACCCGGCCGACGCGTAAAACGGTTTTGGATGTAGCGCACAAGACCGTATTCGGGGGACGGACCAGTAACGTACGTATCGCCACGCATACGTTACGAGAATATAGCGTCCGCCAAAGGTGCGCTCGAGCGGTACCGGCCGATCCCGAGGACCCGAAAGCGTCGATCGAGCCCACCGAGGGCGAGTGAGGCCCGCAACCCCCCGATGTCGCGAGAGCGACAGCGGGCGACGGCTCGACGTGCGAAAATCCGAGGAGTCTGCTGGAACTCTATGTTTGCAAGATTTCTACAATACTACTATCGAGGATCGAAGACGATTGTGGACCCCGCACAGGCCCGCGCGTCCGCGGACGGACGCGGCGGAGACGCGAGCCGAGGGGCGGTGGGAACGAACCGGAGCGGTACGCTGGAACGAAACGGGACCTGCAGCAGAAGGAGCCGCGAGCTGCGTACAGCAGGAGTCGACCGGCGGCCGATCCACGAGCGACCCGCGAGAAGGCCGGCGGTCAGTCGGCGGTCGCGGTGGCCGCGTCCGCGTCCTCGGCGCGCCGGGAGCGCCAGTAGCCCTGGGCGTAGGCGCCGAGGAACATCCCGGCGATGGCCCAGAGGATGGGGAGGTTGCCGACGCCGAGGCTGGCGTAGGCGGCCCCCGGGCAGATCCCCGAGACGCCCCAGCCGACGCCGAAGATGGCGCCGCCGAGGAGGACGTTGCGGTCCATCGATTTCAGCCGCCGGCCGTAGGCGCGGCCGGTGAGCGGGGCGCGCCCGCCCGCCCGGGAGGCGCCCCAGAAGGCGAGGCCCGAGACGACGGCCGCCCCGCCCATCACGAACAGGAGGCCGAGGTCCTCCAGCTGGAGGAAGTCGAGGACGACCTCCGGGTGTGACATCCGACTGACGGCCAGCCCCCCGCCGAAGATCAGCCCGCCGAGGAAGATGACGGGCATGAACAGCGGGTGGCGGTCGTCGGCGTCGTCGCTCACGGCGTCACCCCCGCGACGGCGAGCAGTTGCGCGGTCCCGATGGCGATCAGCAGGAAGGTGGCGACGTTGGTCAGCGACGCCCCCGAAAGCGAGCCGACGCCGCACACCCCGTGGCCGGAGGTGCAGCCCTTGCCGAGGCGGGTGCCGATCCCGACGAGGATGCCCCCGCCGAGCAGGCGCCAGGCGTCGACCTCGGTCGTGAAGCCGAAGTCGCCAGTGGCGACGGCGCCCGCGGCGGCGCCGAGGACGATCCCGCCGGTGAACACCAGTCGCCAGTCGCGCGACCGGAGGTACTTGGCGCGGTTGAACCGGGACAGGTCGGAGACGTACGACAGCGTCGACTCGAGGAAGGTGCTCGCGCCGGCGATGATGCCGGTGGCGAGGTAGATCGTCACCACCCCGAGGCCGATGAGGACGCCCCCGAGCGCGTAGTGGGCGATCCCGTTCGGGAACAGCGTCCCGACGAGCGAGAGCAGCGTCATCTCAGTCGCTCGTCATCGCGTCCCGGCTGGCCGCGCAGTTGTTGGGGCCGAGCTCGAGTTCGAACGCCTCCTCGTCTGTGGCGTCGTTCTGTCCCAGGTTGGTGGCGATGATGTCCTCGTAGTTCGCCGGGCGTGGGGGCATGTCCGAGAGCACGAACTCCACGAACTCCTCTTTTTCCATGTTGAGCGCGTCCATCGCACGAACGAGGGTCCCGATGGACTCGACGTAGGTGCCGTCCTCGCGGGGGTCGGCGGCGTCGCTGAAGTGGGCGGGCGCGACGAGCGTGTCGTCCGGGAGGGTAAGGACGCGTTCCTGGAGCGAGTCGTAGAGCGTCGCGGCGGCGTCGGGCGCGCCGTCGTCGCCCTCCTCCAGGTCGGGCCGGGCGACGCTCTCGACGAACAGGCCGTCGCCGGTCGCCAGCACCGAGCCGTCGATCAGGTAGGAGGTCATGCCGGTGGTGTGGCCGGGCGTGTGGACCACCTCGATCTCCACGTCGCCCACCGAGCGGACGTCGCCGTGGGCGACCGTCTCGTAGTCGACGTCGTAGTCGACCCCGCGAGCGACCGCCGGTTCGGGGATGACGGCGGTGACGTCGTGGTCGGTCGCAAGCGACCGGACGCCGCTGAGGTGGTCCGCGTGGACGTGCGTGTCGATCGCGTAGACCAGGTCGGCGCCGAGCGCCCGGGCGTCCCGGACGTAGGTGTCGGCGAACGCGCGCAGGGGGTCGATCACGGCGGCCTCGCCGTCGCTGACGACGAGGTAGGCGAGACAGCCACTGGAGGGGCGCTGGTACTGGGCGACCACGGCGTCGCCGGGGACGTCCAGTTCGCGGTACTCGTACAGCCGGGCCCAGCCGTTCATCCCCTCGGCGAGGTTGGTCGCCTCGACGCCGTGCTCCTTGAGGACGCCCGCGACGTACTCGCTCGATCCGCCCTTGGCACAGACCGTCACGACGGGCTCGCCCGCCGGGGCCTCGGGGACCTTCGCCAGGGTGTCGTCGTCGACGCCCTCCAGGAACTCCCAGTAGGGGACGTTGGCCACGGTGACGCCCTCGCCGTCGAGGTGCCACTCCTCGAACTCGTCGGGCGCGCGGGTGTCGAGAATCGTCACCGACTCGCCCGCGTCGATCCGGGCTTTCAGATCCTCGGGGTCGGTCGACTCGACCGGTTCGTCGGGTTCGGGGAACTCCATTTCACTCATCCGTACGAGTTCATACTGGGAGCGCCCACATAAGGGTTCGGATTGTATTGCTCAATATAGGCAATACTATTGCGGCGGACCCAACAGTGATCTCGGACACATACTCCCGCACGCGTGTAATAAATTCACCCGCTCGGGGAACCAGTATTGTGCGATTGCCACCCGGATCAACACACTTATGGTCGACCCGCCAGTATTGCACTCTGAAGACACATGAGCAAGACGTTCGATGTCACCGAGACGCTCGACGTGAAGGGCCTGAACTGTCCGATGCCGGTCGCCAAGACCGGACAGGCGGTGAAAGAACTCGACGACGGCGACGTCCTGGAGGTGGTCGCCACAGACAGCGGGAGCATGAGCGACCTGGCGGCGTGGGCCGACTCGACCGACGGGGTAGCGATGCTCGACCAGGAGGAAGGCGAGGAAGCGGGCGAGGCCGTCTACCGGCACTTCGTGGAGGTCACGGCCTGAGCCATGAGCGCTGACACGCCCGGCGGCGACGCCGGCGGCGAGGGCACGGCCGCGACGGCGGGCGACGTCGACCTCGCGGCCCTCCAGGCCGAGGTCGAGGACCTCCGCGAGCAGGTAAACGGGATGAGCGATGCGGCGGACGCTGCCGGCGACGACCAGACCCAGATGACGATCATCGCCACGAAGGGGACGCTCGACATGGCCTACCCGCCGCTGATCCTCGCGTCCACGGCCGCGGCCTTCGGCTGGGACGTCGTCGTCTTCCACACGTTCTGGGGGCTCGACATCCTCCACGAGGAGAAGTCGCGCGACCTCAAGCTGAGCGCGGTCGGGAACCCGAGCATGCCCGTCCCGAACGCCGTGGCGGCGCTGCCGTTCATGGACTCGATGACGACCCGGATGATGGAGAAGAAGATCGACGAGGTCGGGACCGCGAGCATCGAGGAGCTGATCGAGCTCTCGCTCGACTCCGGCGTCGACCTCCAGGCGTGCCAGATGACCATCGACCTGATGGACTACGACGAGGAGGACTTCTACGACGGCGTCACCGTCGGCGTGGGCGCGGCCACCGCCCTCCAGCACATGGCCGACTCCGACGTCCAGTTGCTGATCTAGCGAGCGGCGACAGCGTTTTATTCCGTCCACTCGGGTAACACGACACTGTACGCGCCCGATGACGAGAGGTATCACGCACCACGAGGGGGACGCGCGGAGTTCCCCCGATGGCTGACGCGGGCGACCGACCGGCCGACCGGGGGGGTCGATCGGTCGGCGGGAGCGATCGATCTGCCGTCGGAACCGGCGGGAGCGCCGGAACCGACCCGGCCGGGGACGCCCGCGACGACGCCTTCGCGGACGCCGGCGGCCGCGACGTCGGGCGGGCCGCCGCCGCCGCAGCCTGCGCGCTGGCGGTGTTGCTCGCGGCGACGGTCGTCCCGCTCGCGGCCTCCGCCGGACTGGGGGGGTCGCCGGCCGGGTCGCTCGTGCCCGTCGAGGCCCTACCCACCACCGGCGATCCCGACGATGGCGAGGGGTTCGGCGCGCTCTCGCCGGGGACCCGGACGAGCGTCGGGGGCGACCTCGGGGGGACGAACCCCCGCCGGTCGCTGTCGGCCGAGGTCCACTTCGTCGCGGAGTCGTCGGCCCCGACCTACTGGCGGACGGGGGCCTACGACACCTACACCGGGACGAGCTGGGAGCGCTCGAACGAGACGCGCCCCGTGACCGGCCCGCTTTCCGCCGACGGGCCGAGCGCGGGCGAGGTGCGCTACGAGGTGACGCTGAACCGGTCGGCGAGCGCGCTCCCGACGCCCTGGCGGCCGGTACGCGTCTCGCGCGACGACGTTCGCGTGACGGGGACGGGCGCCCTGCGGGTGGACGAGCCGCTGTCCTCGGGGACGACCTACGCGGGGACGAGCGCCCGACCCCCGGACGAGGTCCCGCTCCTCCGGAGCGCCGGCACCGACTACCCCGAGGGGATCGAGGCACGGTACACGTCGCTCCCCGGCGGGACCCGCGAGCGGCTGGCGGCGTTCGCCGCCCGGGTGACCGAGAACGCGAGCACGCCCTACGAGCGGGCCGTGCTGATCGAGCGATGGCTGGAGGAAGAGAAGGCGTACGCCCTCGAGGTGGCGCCGCCCGCCGAGGGGCTCGACGCCCTCGACGCCACCGACGGGGCGCCCGACGTCGCCTCACGGTTCGTCTTCGAGATGGACGCGGGCTACTGCGAGTACTTCGCCACGGCGATGGCGGTCATGCTGCGCGCCCAGGGCGTGCCCGCGCGCTACGTCGTCGGGTACACCGCCGGCGACCGCGTCGGCGAAAACGCCTACGCGATCCGCGAACTGAACGCCCACGCCTGGGTCGAGGTGTACTTCCCCGACGCGGGGTGGGTCCGGTTCGACCCGACGCCGGCCGAACCGCGCCTCGCCAGGGAGGCGACGGCCTACGAACGCCAGCGCGGCGAGGGGTACGACGCCGTCGGCCTGGCCCGCGACGACCTGACCGTGCGGACGCCCCCGATCACGGGCGACGCCGGAAGCGCGGTGCCGTCCGACGGCGACGACGACGCGGCCGACGACGACGGGTCGGCGTCCCTCGACCTCGAGTTCGACCGGACACCGGTGCCGGGCGCGCCGGTGACCGGGACCGTCACCCGCATGAGCCGGCCCGTCGTCGGCGCGACGGTTCGCGTCGCGGGCGAGCCCGTCGGCGAGACCAACCTGCGCGGCGAGGTGCGCCTGTCGGTCCCCTACGTCGAGTCCCTCGCGGTGTCGGCCGCCGGCGGGACCGTGACCGGGGTCCCCCCGCAGCTCGCGACCGACGAGGCGACCGTCGGGAACTGGAGCTACGACCTGGAGACGACCGCGACGGTGTCCGTGACCGGCGAACGGGTGACCGCCGGCGAGGTCGTCGTCGCCGCGTCGGTCGGGGAGTTGCCGGTCGAGGGGGCGGCCGTGCGCGTGAACGGAACGCGCGCGGCGACCACGGACGCGGCGGGGCGCGCGACGGTGACCCTGCCCCCCGAGCCTGGGAACGTGACACTCGCGGTGACGCGGGGCGCCGTCTCGGGGCGCCGGACGCTCTCGCTGCCCGCGCTCGCGGTCGACGCGGACCCCGCGCTCCCGGTCGCCCTCCCGTGGACGCCCGTCTCGGTGAACGCCACGCTCGGCGGGTCGCCCGCCGCCGGCCTGCCGGTCGCGGTGAACGGGCGGCGGGTCGGCACGACCGGCCCGGACGGAACGGTCGACGTCGTGCTCCCGGCGACGGACGAGGCGACGGTCGCGGTGCGCGGCCACGGGCAGACCCAGCGCACCGGCGTCGACGGTGCGCGCACCAACCTCGGCCTGCTCGGGGGGACCGTCGCCGCGCTCGCCGGCCTCGTCGCCCTGGGCGTCCGCCGGGACGTGACCGTCCGCGGCTCGCTCGCCCGCGCCGGGCGCGGCCTCCGTCGCGCGGTCGTCACCGCCCCCGCGGCGCTCGTCGGGCTGTCGGGGTCGCTCGACGCGGCGCTCGACGCCCTCGCCCGGGCGCTCCGCGCCGCCGGGGGGTCTCTGCGAGCGCTCGCCCAGGGGCGAACCACCGTCCCCGACCTGGCGGCCGCCCTCCGCGACTGGCTCGCCGATCGGCGGGCCGCGGCGGCGTCGCGGGCGGGCGGCGAGCCGCCCGCGGGGAGTGCGGCCGGCGGGATCGACCGCGACGCGCACACCGTCCGGGCGGCCTGGGCGTCGTTCCTGACGCACGTCTCGGCCGAGAACCCCCGCACCCGGACCCCGGGCGAACTGGCGACCCACGCCGTCGTCAGCGACGGCCTCCCCCCGGAACCGGTCGGGACGCTCCGGGACGCCTACCGGGCGGTCGAGTACGGCGCCCGGGACCCGGGGGCGCGGGTCGGCGCGGTCGAGCGCGCCGTCGCGCGCGTCGAGGCGGCCGCGGAAGGGCACCGCGACGACGGGGGCCGAGACGGGACAGCGCGCAAGGATAGCATGGAGAGAGAAGACAGCAAAGAGGTCTTAGAGAACCGGGACGACGGAGGCCGCACCGGCGGTGAGCCGGGGCGGTCGGGCGACCGGACGAACGGTCGGGGCGACGCGGGCGAGCGGTCGGACGGCGACCGGTCGGACGGCGAGTGGAGGACCGACCGGTGACCGCGGCCGACCGGCGGCTGGGGCCGGGCCGCCGCCTCGCGCTCGCCGTCGGGGTCGCGGTCACGCTGCTCGGCGTCGGGCTGGTCGTCGCCCCGGACGCGGTGCGGAGCGTCCCCCTGCTGGGCGGACTGGCGACGGCCCCGACCGGGGAGGACGCCGAGCGGCTCGCGCTCGTCCTGACCGGGATCGCGCTCCTGGCGGCGGGGGGGACGGCGCGGGCGACCGGTGGCGCCGCGTCGGCCGCGTTCGACCCGTTCCTCCGGCGGTCGCCGGAGCGGATCGCCGACGACCGGGCGACGGTCGGCGCGGACGTCGACCGCCAGGTGGCCCGGGCGGTCACCGCCGGTGGCGAGGAACTGGCGGCGATCCGGACGCGACTGCGCCGGGCGGCCGTGGCGGCAGCGAGTCGTGGGGGGCGCGAGCCCGAGGCGGCGGAGGCGGCGGTCGACGCGGGGACCTGGACCGACGACCCGACCGCCGCGGCGTTCCTCGGCGAGCCGGGGTACCCCCCCGCAGCCCGGGCGCGCGCCTGGCTGGATCCGCCCGGCGAGCGCGAACGGCGCGTCCGGGAGACGGTGCGGGCGATCCGTCGCGCTCGCGAGGAGGCGTCGGGGTGACTGGAGGGCCGGCGGGCGGGCGGTGGGCGGGCGGGGTCGCGGCGACGCTCGCGGTGCTCGCCCTGGGCCTGCTGTTCGCCTCCCCCGTGGTGCTCGCCGCGGGTGCGATCCCGCTGGGGTACGTCGCGTACGGCGCGCTCTCCGCGGTGCCGCGCGGCGCGACGGTCACCTGCACCCGGCGCTTCGAGCCCGACCGGCCAGCGCCGGGCGACGCCGTCCGGGTGACCATCCGGGTCGAGAACGCCGGCGGGACGGCCCTGCCCGACCTCCGCCTCGTCGACGGCGTGCCGCCGGACCTGGCGATCCGGGACGGGTCGCCGCGCCTAGCGGCGGCGCTGGGGCCGGGAGAGGCCGCGACCTGCACCTACGAGGTGATCGCGCGACGCGGGCGCCACGCCTTCGACGACCCGCTGGTGCGCCTCCGGAGCGTGGCCGGGAGCGACGCCAGCACGGCGGAAGTCGCCGTCGACGGCGACGACGCCCTCGCCGCCGCCGACCCGATCGAGACCATGCCGGTTCGGGCCGCGCGCTCGGTGCGCGCCGGGCGTGCGCCCGCCGACCGGGCCGGCGAGGGCGTCGAGTTCTTCTCGACGCGCGAGTACCGCAGCGGCGACTCCGCCGGCCGTATCGACTGGCGCCGGTACGCCAAGACGGGCGATCTGACGACGGTCGAGTTCCGCGCCGACCGCGGCGTGCGGACGGTCCTGGTCCTCGACGGGCGGGCGCCGGGCCGGGTGGCGCCCGCGGCGGGGTACCCGACCGCGGCCGAGCGCTGCGCTGACGTCGCGGCGCGGACCTGGCGGGCCCTCGACGCCGCGGGCCGGCGGGTGGAGACGGTCGTCCTCGGCCTCGACGCGGCCGACGTCGACGGCCCGCCGCCCGCCGACGGCCTGCCGCGAACCGCCGAGTCGACGCGGGCGCGGGAGCTGTTTCGGGCGGTCGTCGAGCGGGCGGAGGGTGGGCGACCGGCCGGCCCGGGCCGACGGCGGGCCCCCGGGGGGGACCCCGACGGACTCGACCGCGTCGTCGACGGGCTACCGTCCGCGTCGCGGGTCGTCCTGTTCAGCCCGCTGCTGGACGACCCGCCGGCGCGGCTGGCCCGACGACTCGACGCCGCGGGCCACCCGCTCGTGGTCGCGAGCCCCGACGTCGGGGACAGCGACTCGGTGGGGGCGACGCTCGCGAGGCTGGAGCGGTGGGCCCGGATCGACGAGGTAGCCCCGCTCGGGGCGGTCGTCACCTGGGCCGTCGACGACGGGCCGGGGCGGGCGCTCGATCGCACGCTCGGCCACCTCGGGGGGAGCGGCACGTGACCCACGGGATGGCCCGGGTTCCGAGGCGAGCCACGACCCCGGGGAGGGACGCGCCGTGAGCGGTCGACGCGTCGGCGCGCAATCGGCGGATCGGGAGCCACGAACTGGCGACGGGCGACGGGCGCGCGTCGACCGCGGGCCGACCCCGCTCGGAGCGGGCGCGACCCTGCTGGCGACCGCCGTCGCGGGGGTGGCGCTCGCGGCAGCGGTCGGCGTCGGTCTCGCGGCGGCCGTCGCGGCCGCGGGGGGCGCCTGCCTGGCGGCGTCGGTGCGGCTCTGCGGGGGGCGACCTACCCCGTCGCGCACGGCGGCCGCCGCCGCGCTGCTCGTGGCGGGCGGTGTCGGAGTCGTCGCGGGCGTCGGCTTGGCGACGCTCGGCCAGGTCGGGGCGCTCTTTCCGGTGCCCCTGGTGGCGATGTTCGTCGACCCCACCCTCCGGGTGGTCGGCGCCGCGGCGGTCGTGGCTGCCCTGGCCGCGGCGACCTTCGGCGCGGCGGCGACGCAGGGGGCCGCGTTGCGCGACGACCTCCTTCGTCGCTGGCGCCGCCTGGCGGCGCGAACGGCGGCGCTCCCGGCCGCCGTCGCCGTCGTCCTGTCCGCGGACAGCGCGCTCGCCGGCGGCGGGGGAGGCGGAATCGCGGCCGTCGTCGGGTCGATCGGCGGCGCGGCGGGGGGGTGGGCCGGCCCGATCGCCGTCGTCCTCGGGGGCGCGGCGGTGCTCGTCGGTGTGCGTGCGCTGCGACGGATCGCCCGGGCGCGGGCGACCGGACTCGTCCGCGTCCTCGGCCCGGCGGCGGTGGGCAGCGTCGTCGCGGCGGGCGCGCTGCTGGCCCACGCGCCGGTCCTCCACGGCCTGGTTGCGTTCGCGGTCGACCGTCTCCCGCCGGCGCTCGGCGACATGGTCCGGCAGTGGGTGGCCGGAGTGATCGCCTACTACGGCGGGGGGGCGGTCCTGCTCGGCCTGAGCGCCGGCGTCCTCGGGGTCGTCCTCGGGGTCGCGCTGTCGCTCCGGGCAGCGCGGCTCGCTGGCGCGCTCCCCCGGCGCGCCGCGGGGCCGCTCGTGGCCGGCGCCGGCGTGTTCCTCGCGTCGGCCCTCTCGGCCCCGCTCGGCGTTCCCGCGCCCGTCGCGCTCGGCGGACTCGTGGCGGGGGTCCTCGCGTGGGACGCCGGGGCGTTCGCGTCGACGCTTGAACGGGAGGTCGGCGCCGCGGGGGCCGGACGGCGGGTCGAACTCGTCCACCTCGGCGGCACGCTGGCTGTCGGCGCCGCGGGGTGGGCGGTGGCGCTCGTCGGGACGTGGCTCCTGCGAAGCGTCCCCCCGAGGACCGGGGTCCCGGTGTCGGCCGCGCTGCTCGCGGCCGCCGTCGGCGCGGTCCTCTTGCTCGTCGCGCTCCGGTGAGGCGCTGCCCGACGGCGCGACGAGCGACCGTCAGGTCGCGACGGCGGGACCGCCGAAGTCACGGCGAGCGAGACCGTCAGGCGTCGCTGGGGGACCGTCGGGCGTCGGCGACCGCCGGCACCTCGACCCGGTCGACGACGTCGCGCACCACGTCGGCGGGGTCGACCTCGCGGACCCGGGCGTCGGCGTCGAGGACGAGGCGGTGGGCGAACACCGCCGGAGCGATCCCCTTGACGTCGTCGGGGACGACGTAGTCGCGGCCGGCGACGACGGCCCCGGCGCGGGCGGCCTCGAACAGGCGCTGGATGCCACGCGGCGAGACGCCGACGGCGACGCGTTCGTCCTCGCGCGTGGCCCGCCCGAGGTCGACGACGTAGTCCCGGAGGCGGGGGTCGACCGTCACCCGCTCGACGACCGCCTGGAGGTCGCGGATCCGATCGCCGTCGATCACGGGGTCGACCGAGGGGGCGCGAGCGGTGCGCGCCGCCCGTCGGTCGAGCAGCGTCCGCTCGCCCTCGCGGGAGGGGTAGCCGAGCGAGGTCTTCAGGAGGAAGCGGTCGCGCTGGGCCTCCGGGAGTGCGAAGGTACCCTCCGCCTCGACGGGGTTCTGCGTGGCGATGACGAAGAAGGGCTCCGGGAGGACGTGCGTCTCGCCGTCGACGGTGACCTGGCGCTCGCCCATCGCCTCCAGGAGGGCCGCCTGGGTCTTCGGGGGCGCCCGGTTGATCTCGTCGGCGAGCACGACGTTGGCGAACACCGGCCCC
>ENA-ORDC01000813-ORDC01000813.1-marine-metagenome-genome-assembly--contig:-NODE-813-length-26903-cov-4.063670_pt1 | contig 26903 bp, 31 predicted proteins | sample MGYA00237783_ERZ508515 | MGnify/ENA primary metagenome ERZ508515 (study PRJEB26186, sample SAMN06268792) | marine metagenome | isolation source: Eden Landing Ponds, San Francisco, CA, USA | place... | reverse complement strand
CGGCGCTCGCGAGCATCTTCGCGCTCCGGCTGCTCGTCATCATGGCCGTCTCCCACGACTCGCTGACCACGGCCGTCGTCCCGGCGAGCATCCAGACCGTCGCCGCGGCCGTCCTCCTGTTCATCTACAGCGGGACGCTCCGCTTCTTCGAGGTCGGCGGCCCCATCCTCGACGCCTATCTGATGCCCTACCTCGCCCGCCCCGACCGGGCACCGCCTGAGCTGTCGGCCATCGCGCTGAGCCACTTCCAACTCCTCGCCATCACCTGCGTGATGTACGCCCTCGGCGTCTACGTCTTCCTCCGTATCGTCGACCGTCCGTGGCGTCGCGGGCTCGGCGTGTCCGTCCTCGACTTCATCCGCGGTTTCATCGGCCACATCGCCGAGGGCACCCGCGAACTGGAGGACTTCTTCGAACAGCTCGGACAGGAGGCCATCGTCCCCGTCACCGTGCTCTCGTTCGAGCGCGAGGACGGCACCGAGAAGGCCCGGTTCGTCCTCCCGATGATTCACCCCGGTCCGATGGGCGAAATCGGCGGCGGCAACTTCCCCGAGCGCGTCGCCCGCCGGGCCGAGGGACTCGTGTTCCCGCCCCACGCGACCGCGGGCCACGACTTCAACCTCGTGACCGAACGCGAGGTGGACGTGGTCCTCGACGCGGCCGACGACGCCTACGAGCGCATCGAGTACAGCTCCGACGTGACCGAGAGCGTTCGCGTCCAGTCCGGCGACGCGAAGATGCTCGGTCAGCGCTTCGGCGACGACGCGCTTCTCGTCTCGACGTACGCCCCGCAGTTCGCCGACGACGTCGAGTACGCGGTCGGCCTCTCGGCGTCCGCAGAGGCCCGCACGACGGGACTGCACGACGTGCTTCTCGTCGACGCCCACAACTGCAACAACGGGCTTCAGGGCCCCGACCTCGGCCACGTCACGCCGGGGAGCAAGCGGTCGTTCGACATGATTACTGCCGCCGGACTCGCGGGGGAGGAACTCTCGGCGTCGCCGTCCGGGTCGCTCTCGCTGGGAACGGCGTTCGACCCGACCGACTGGACGACGCGGGAGGGAATCGGCCCGCTGGGCATCCGCGTGGCCGCGACGACCATCGGCGACCAGACGACCGCGTACGTCCTCATCGACGGCAACAACATGGAACCGGGCCTGCGCGACCGCATCGTCGAGGGGCTGACGACCGGCCCGGAGGCGAGAGCCGACGTGGCCGAGGTGATGACGACGGACACCCACATCGTCAACACCGTCGAAGCGGAAAATCAGGTCGGTGCGGCCATCGACGCCGACGAACTCCGGGAGACCATCGAGCGCCTCGTCGACGACGCGCTCGCGGACACCGAACCCGTCGTCGCCGGCATGGCGACCGAGCGCGCCGAGGTGACCATCTTCGGCAACGACCGCACCGAGACGCTCGCCAGCCACGCCAACGTCGTCGTCTCGATGGGCGGGGCGCTCGCAATCGCGCTCATCCTCGCGGCGATGGCCGTCAGCCTGCTCGTGTTCTTCCTCGCGTAGGCCACGCCGGCGGCTCGTATTCGTCCGGCGCTCCCACTGAGCTCTCTTCGTCCGGCGCTCTCTCACCTCTCGTTCTCTGCGGTTCCGGCGTCGCCACTCGCGGGTCGATTCAAGCGACGAGTGACCGCCCGCCGCACTACCTCAGTGAGAGCGTTCGCGTCTCGATAGCGCCGCAACTCGGACAGACGCGCCGGTAGAACACGCTCGACCCGGTCGTCTTGGCCGACCACTCGCCGTCGTCGTCGGTGAAGCCGCACTTCGAACAGGTGAGGTCGGCCTCGCTGTATCGCTCTCGTAACCGGTCCAACGCCGTCGTTCCTCTCGGCGTCCGTCTAATTGACATGAGGTAACATACATCACTATCATGTTTAATTGTGTCGGGTGGTTTCACACCGGCCAGTGGTGATACTTGCGGAATCCAAAATTTTGTGAGCGAATCGCTTCGCGTTCGTTCCGCGCGACGGCCGCGACAGCGCGGCCGCTCGGCGGGAGAAACCGAGTGCGGGGGGTGCCCGCGAGAACGTCCCTTACTCCTCGTCGGCGGCCGCGAACAGTTCGTCCACGGCCTCCTGCGCCGTCAGCGCCGCCTCCTCGGCGACCGCCTCCGCGTCGTCGGCGTCGTCGGGCGCGTTGATGTATACGTCCACGTCGAGGACGCCGTCTTCGAACGTCACGGTGACGTCGAAGTCCTTGACGCGAGACTGCTTGAAGCGGGCGAAGATGAGGCCTTCAGCCGCCTCCGCGGCGGTCTCGACCACCTCTTCGTCCGTCGGCTGTGGCATTTACGCGCCGCCGGGGCCCATCGGACCCGCGCCGCCCGCGCCGCCCTGGAGCATCTGCTGGAGCTCTTCCTGCAGGCTCTCGAACTTCTCCTGCACGCGCGTCTCCTGCTTCGTGAGCTGTTCGACGCGCACTTCGAGGTTCTCGACTTTCTCTTCGAGGTCGTCTTTGGCCGACTCGTAGTCGGTCTCGATGAGGAGTTCGCCGACCTCGCGGTACATCTTCGAGTCCGCGTCGGTCTCTTCGAGCGTCGTGAGCGCCGTCTGTGCCTCGTTGAGCGCGGTCTCGGAGGACTGCTTCTGCTCGGAGACGTTCTGTGCGGTCTCCTGAAGGTTCTGCAGTTCTTCGAGCTTCTCTTGGGCTTCCGGCGGTAGACTTCCCTGCATACCCGAACCGACGGGACGCCGGCCCTAAAACACCCGCGGTCTCCTACGCGGACTCCGACAGCGCGCTCCCCGTCGAAGCGACGCGCTCTGCGGTCTCTACGAGGCGTATCCACGAGTTCACGCCCGCGCGGAGCGCGACGAGGTCGCCGGCCTCGACGGTGACGATGACGGTCCGCCCCTCGCGGGCGACGCGCGCACCCGACCGAGCGTCGTCTATCTCGCCCTTTTCGACGGCGACGCTTCGCTCGACGACGCGTGCGCGCCGCTCGGTAGAATAGTCGAATTCGAGCGAAGCGCTGTGCGCTGGGCGCACGCTACTCGACGGCGACTTCTTTGACGTCGGGCGACCGCTCTTTCAGCAGGACGCGGTGGCCGCAGTACGGACAGCGGACGCCACCGAACTCGTCCAGTTCGACATCGCGCTTGCACCGGGAACACTTGTAGCTCATTGTGAAGATGTAAAGCGTCGAGGCTACTTGGGAGTTATTCGTCCTCGCCGGTGAGCGCGGCGCGGATGGAACGACGGACCTGCTTGCCGGCGGGGGTCTGCGGGCGGTAGGTGCCGCCGGTGAAAATCTCGCCGGTCTCCTCGTTCTTCCAGACACCGGTTTCGACGCGGGTGACGTCGTCGCCGTCGACCTTGGAGTTGCGCATCTCTGCTTCGATTTCCTTGACGCGGCGCCGAGCGACGCGGCCGTACCGCGCGCCGAAGCGCCCGGAACTACCGACGGATCGTGCCTTCTTTTCGGCCATAGTACCGCGAACTACCTCGCCGGTATGGATAAACCCTACGAGTCGTCTCGGGATGTGACGGGCCTAGACACCGCTTTGTCGCCGGCGCGCGTACGGGAGGTTATGACACGACACATAGTGGTGGGTGCCGGTCCCGTCGGACTCGCGGTGATGGAACAGCTCCGAGAACGCGGGGAGGACGTGGCCGCGGTGACCCGTCACGAGCCGGAGTTCCTTCCCGAGGGCGTCGAGAGCCGCCTCGCGGACGTGCTCTACCCCGACCGCGCCGTCGCCGCCTTCGCGGGCGCGGACGTCGTCTACCACTGCGCTCAACCGCCGTACGACGAGTGGCCCGAACTGTTCCCCGACCTCACCCGCGGCGTCGTCGCGGGGGCCGAAGCCGCCGGCGCGCGCCTCGTCGTCGCCGAGAACCTCTACATGTACGGCCCGGCGCAGGTCCGTCTCACCGAGGACCTCCCCTATGCCGCCACCGGTCCGAAGGGACAGACCAGAGCCGAGTGCGCCGACATCGTCCTCGACGCCCACGAGGCGGGCCGCATCGAGGCCACCATCGGCCGGGCCAGCGATTTCTTCGGCCCGCGCGTCCGCGAGTCGGCCGTCGGCGAGCAGGTGTTCGGGGCCGCCGTCGCCGGCAAGCGCGCGAAGGTGTTCGGCGACCCGCGACTCGCCCACACCTACACCTACGTCCCCGACTTCGCGCGGGCGCTCGTCCTCCTCGGCGAGCGTGACGAGGCGCTCGGCGAGGTCTGGCACGTCCCGAACCCCGAGACGGTGTCGACGCGCCGCTTCGTCGACCTCGTCTACGAGGCCGCCGACATCGACCCCGGCTTCCCGCACATCATCGCCGCGCCGGGGGTCGCGCTGACTCTCGGCGGCTACCTGAGCGCACCGCTGAAGGGGCTCGCGGAGATGCGATACGCCTTCGAGGAGCCGTACGTCGTCCGCGACGCGAAGTTCCGCGAGGCGTTCGGCGACGCCGTCGAACCGACTCCCCTGCGAGACGCCGTCGCTGAGACGGTCGCGTGGTACGAGTCACAACGCGACGAAGCCGACGCCGAACCGATTCGAATCGAGACGCTTCCGGAGGGGGCCGCCGAGTCGGCCTGAGTCGCTCACTCGATTCCGGCTCGGCGTGTTTTCCGCCGCTACTCGTCTTGTAACCCGTCTTCGCGCAGTGCCTCGTTCAGGTCGTCGCGGACGCGCTCGCCCGTCTCGCGGTTCATCGCCGTGGTGACGATGCGGTTTTCTTGGACGCTCGACCCGTCGCGGAGCAGGAGCCTGACGTTGCCGTTGCCGTCGGCGCGGGTGACCTTCGCCCGGAGCCCCGTCCGCGACCCGGTGCCGCCGGCGTCGATGGGGCCGGGGATGACCTTCTTGACGTGCGGGTGGCCGGCGACGACGCCGATTGCCCGGCGGCCCCGTCGCCCGCCGATGAGCGTGCTGTGGCTCCCGCCCAGTTTCTCCGCGGGCGGGATGTCGACGACCTCCAGCGTCCGCTCGCCGCGGGTATCGAGGACGCGCTGGACGGGGTCGTCGTCGGAGACGCGGTAGAACTCGTGGTGGAGTTGCGCGCGCGTCTCGCGCAACGGGTCGCGCTCGCCCGCGGCGTACACGGTTTCGGGGCGCTTGCGCCGAATCTCGTCGGCGACGAGGCCGGCGAAGTTGCGGAGTTGGACCACCTTCGTCTCGTCGTCCGACTCGGGTATCGTCGTGACCGTCGTCTCGCCGAGCACGCCTTCTTCGTCGAGGAACGTCAGCGTCGCGCGGTCGGCCGCGAAGACGGCCACAACGGCGTCGCAGTTGGCGGTGTTGCAGGTGAGACAGTAGTCTCCCGGCTTCTCTAACGGGTTTCCACACCGCCGACAGTGCATATCGACTGTCGGGTGTGCGCGTACAAAAGGTCGTTTATGCGATTCGAGCGGGCCTCCGCCCCGACCCGGGACCCGACCGGCGAAACATATTCGTCCCCGTGTCCGAGACTCCACTCCGTATGCGCCGCCGCGCCCTTCTCGCGTCGCTGTCGCCGCTCGCGCTCGCCGGCCTCGTCGGACTGGTCGCGCTCGCGGCGGACCCCGAGACGACCGTCCGCCTCGCGACGCAACTGGGCCGGTCGGCGCTCGACACGGCCCGGGGGGTCGCCTCGTATCTCAGTCGGGCCGCACCGCTTTCGACCGCGCTGTTCGCCGCCCTCGCGTGGGTCGCCGCCGGGAGCTTCCGCGCCTTCGTCGCCCACCGCGACCCCTCGGACACGCGGACGACCGCCGAACACGCGTTCGCGCTCGTCGCCTCGGCGACCGTCCCGCTCGTGGCCGTCTTCGCCCGAGACAGGCCCGTCGTCGTCGCCGGCGTGGGCGTCGCGCTCCTCGCCGCCGCCGGAGCCGTCTTCGCCGGCCGCTCGAACGCCGAGGGCGTCGTCACCGGGTCGCTGTACGCGATGGCACCCGTCGCCCTCGCCAGTGTCGTCGCGTCGCTCGCCGCGGGGCCCACGGTCGCCCGAACCGCCACGCTGGCGCTCCCGCTGGCCATCGGCTACGTGCTCGGCGTCGCCAGTGCCCGCGGCCGATTCCGCCTCGCCGCGACCGTCTCCGCGCTCGCGTTCGCCGTCCCCGCGTGGTCGTACTTCCCGCCGGCCGCGGAGGCCACCGGCTTCGACCCGGAGTCGGTCGGCCTCGCGGTCGGCTTCGCGGTCGCCGCGACGCTCCTCTCGCTTCCCTTCGCGGCCATCGGTTACGCGACCACGCGCACCGCGGACGCGACGCGACGGGCCGGAACGGGTCCCGCCGCGAGCGCCGTAGAACAGTAGGTTCGCGTCTCGATTCGATTTTCAGAGGTCGAGCGGCCCGGCCTTCAGGTACTCGCGCATCACGGCCGTCGCGTACGAGCCGTGGGGGAGCGCGAAGTCGAAGACGAGGTCATCAGCGCCGTCGGCGTCGCCCTCGCGGTCCACGTCGAGGTCGGTGCGGACGAGAATCGCCCGTCGCGTCCCGGTCGACCGGAAGTTGCCGGGGAGGTCGAAGTCGCCCGGCTCGAGGTCGAGGTCGTCGAGGACGGCCCGCTCGATGTCGCCCTGTTCGCCCTCGGCGAGTTCGGTGTCGGTGCCGACGAGCGGGGCCGTGACGAACGCGCGGCCGCGTTCGATGTGGCGGCTCATGACGTCGACGCGGCGGCCCGTCGCGGTCTGGAGACGGCTCACGTCGGGGAGCTCCAACCCCTCGGGCGCGTCGCGGTCGGCGAAGCAGACCACGTCGCCCTCGACGGGTTCGTCGAACGGGAGGCCGCGGTCGAGGCGCTCCGAGAGCATCCGGTTGAACGCGTAGGACTGCGCGGCGTTGACGAACAGGCGCTGGAGGTTCGACGGGACCGATTCGAGCGCGTTGCGCCAGTCCTCGTCGGTCTCCGCGCCGTCCTCGGCGAGGCGGTGGAGCATGCCGCGCTCGTAGCCGAGGTAGCCCGGTATCCGGTCGAGCGCGCGGTGCCAGTCGGGGTGGCCCGACGCGGCTTCCTCGTCGACGACGGCGCGACCCTCCTGAGTCTCCTCGGGTTCGTCCTCGGTCGGCCCGCCGCAGTACGCCAACACGGCCTCGCGCCACTCGCCGCGGACGACGTGGAGGCCGACTGTGTGGGTAATCGGGCGGATACTACCGAACCGCTGGTGGCCGAAGACGTTCGGGACGCCGACGCGGCCCTCGCGGCCGCCGAACTCGGCGAGCGCGTCGGTGACGGCCGCGGCGTGCTCGGGGCTTTCGGGGTCGCGGACGCGGATGCGGAAGCCGTTGCCCGCGAGGTCGCCGAAGTTCAGCGTGCGGCCGAGGCGGCCGACCACCTCGATGTCCGCGTTCGGAATCTCGGGCACGGCGGCGGCGTCACCGCCGTTGACGGTGAACAGTTGGGTCGTCACGGCGTGTTTGTCTTTCGTGCCGGCCCACGCGACGCGCTCTCTGCTCGCGCCGAGTTCGTCGGAGAGCCGCCCGGCGAAGTCGTTGGTGTCCCAGCCGCGGAGGGTGACGCGGAGCACGAGGTTCGGGAAGTCGCCGGTCGGCGCGTCCGGCGGGCGGACGTTCAGCGAGTCGAGTTCGAGTTCGCGCACGCGGAAGTCCTCGGGGGCGACGCGGAGGCGGCCGCCGACGCCGTCGGCGTCGCTCACGTAGCTGTCGATGCCGACCGCGCGCTCCAGCGGGTGTGCCTCGCGCATCAGTACAGCGAGAGGTCGCCGGTCACGCGGTCGATTTCGTCGTCATCGGCGGGGCCGACGGCGAGCGCCGTCACCGTGCCGGGGTCGAGTTGCGTGTGCCCCGCGTCGCGGATGATGGCGTGGGGGATGCCCGCCCGCTCGGCCTTGTCGGCGAGTGCGAACAGTTCGGACTCGCCGTTGGCCTTGAGGACGACCTTCTTCTGTCCGCCGCCCTTCCAGCGCTTCCGCGTCTGCGAGTCGGTGTCCTCGTAGGCGGACAGCGAGGCGTGGGCGACCTGCGCGGCGAGCTTTCCCCGGCCCATGCCGAGGTCGGCGCGTGCGACGATGGCCTGTTTCATGCCCGCTACTCCCCGCCGACGCGGTAAATGTCCTCCCATCGCGGGCGTCACGCCGGCGGGCAGAAGACATTTCCCCGACATCTCCGTGGTTCGACCGATGACAGGTCCCCGAACGCCCCTCCGCAAGCCGCGCGAGTACTTCGCGTCGCGGCCGCGACCGCTCGACACCGGGCGCGCACTCGCCGTCGTCGGGCTCGTGACGCTCGTCGTCGCGGCCGCCACCGGCGGCATCCTCGTCACGTTCACCCAACAGCTCGACCAGCGAGTCAGCGTCGACAACCCCGCACACGCGCCGGATTGGATGTGCGAGAACTACGAGGAGGGCGGCCCGTTCGCCGACATGGACGCGCCAGCGGGCTGTGACCCGTCCGTGCCCGAACAGCTCGACGAGCGCCTCGGCGACCTCGTCTGGGACGAACTCTCGTGGGTCCCGTGGGCGATGCTCGTCGGCGTGCCGCTGTTCTGGCTGTTCGAGGCGGCGGTGCTCCACCTCGGCACGTCGCTCGTCGGCGGCGAGGGCGGGTTCGCCGAGACGCTGACGGTCGCCGCGTGGGGAATGGTCCCGAGCGCGGCCCGCGCTCTCGCGCTCGCCGGCTCCCTCGCCTACGTCCTCCCGCGAATCGACCTCCCGTCGACGCCCGACGCCGCGGTCGCCGCGATGCAGTCGGCGCTCTCCGGCTTCGGCCTCGTCAGCGGGGCCGTCGTGGTCGTCACGGTCGCGTGGGCGACGTACGTCCGCACCTACGGGATGGCCCGCGCCCGCGACCTCGACGTGGGGTCGGCCGCCGTCGTCACCGTCGGCCTGAGCCTCGTCGGCCTCCTGTTCGAACTCCTCTGAGCCGCGCGGGGTGGGGGCGTCGCTCCGTCGAGGCGGGGGCGCTGTCGCCCCGCCGAGAAGGTGGATTTACTTGTCCGCGACGCCCTCCCTTCGAGTATGATACTCTCCGACTCGGACATCCTCGCCCGCCTCGCCGAGGGTGACCTCGTGGTCGACCCGATAGACGACGTGGACATGCAGGTCCAGCCCGCGAGCGTCGACCTCCGTCTCGGCACCGAATTCTTGGAGTTCCAGCGCACGAACATCTCCTGTATCCACCCGAACCGCGAGAGCGAGGTCTCCGAGTACGTCCGCGAAACCCACGTCCCGGAGGGCGACGACTTCATCCTCCATCCCGGCGACTTCGTCCTCGGCACGACCAAAGAGCGCGTGGAGATTCCCGCCGACCTGCTGGCGACCGTCGAGGGCCGGTCGTCGCTCGGGCGCCTCGCGATCGTCATCCACGCCACCGCGGGCATCGTCGACCCCGGCTACGAGGGCCAAATCACGCTCGAACTGTCGAATCTCGGCACCGCGCCGGTCGCGCTCACCCCCGGTATGCGTATCTCGCAACTCGTGTTCACGGAGATGAAGTCGCCCGCGGACCGCCCCTACGGGGTCGAACGCGGCTCGAAGTATCAGGGCCAGCGCGGGCCGCAGGCGTCGCGGCTCAGTTCCGACCCCGAGTTCGGTGGTGACGAATGAAGTTCATCGAGGAAATCGTCGTGGACGCGTTCCTCCCGACGTTCCGCGCGCTCCTCGCGGAGGACCTCCGCGACCGCGGGTTCACCCAGTCGGAGGTCGCCGAGGCGCTCGGCATCAGCCAGAGCGCCGTCTCGAAGTACGCCCACGGCGAGGTCAGCACGAACGAGCGGGTCGCCGCCGACCCCCGCGTCGTCGACCTCGTCTCCCGCGTCGGCGACGGCCTCGCCACGGGCGATATGACGCCCGTGCAGGCGCTCGTCGAGGCCGAGGTCCTCATCCGCCAACTGGAGGAGGGCGACCTGCTGTCCGACCTCCACGAGGAGGAGATGCCCGAACTCGCCTCCCACGACGGCTTCCGGAGCATTCACGACCCCGAGGGCCGCCTCCGAACCGTCGAGCAGGTCCGCTCGTCGGTCCGCCGCGGCCTCCGCATGCTCACGAACACCTCCGGCTTCGCGGGGCTCATCCCGAACGTCGGCTCCAACCTCGTGGAGTCGCTTCCGGACGCCGACAGCGTGGACGACGTGGCGGCCATCCCCGGCCGCATCTTCGACGTGAAGGGACAGGCGACCGTCCCCGGCGAACCAGAGTTCGGCGTCAGCGGCCACGTCGCGGGCGTCCTGCTTTCGGCCCGCGCCGCCGGGGCCGACGTGAACGCCGCGCTCAACATCGTCTACGACGCGGGCGTCATCGCGGACCTCGAAGCCGCGGGCTACGAGTGCATCGAGTTCGACCCCGACGCGCCGACCGACCCGGTCCGCGAACTCCTCACCGCCCGCGACCTCCCGGAGACGTTCGTCGTCTACCAGAGCGGCGGCTACGGTATCGAACCCATCACGTACATCCTCGGCCCCGACGCGCCCGCCGTCGCCGACGTGGTCCGCGTCCTGCTCTGAGGCTCCCGTCCCATGACAGCCGAACAGTCCACCTCTGGTTCTCGCCCCCGCTCCCCGTCGTCTGTCGCCCAGTCGTTCTACACCCGCTGGGCGACGCTCTACGACGCGCTCGCCCGCCGCGCGCCCGGCGTCGGGAGCGTCAGAACCGAAGCCGCCGACGCGCTCGCGCTCGACCCGGGCGAGACGGTCGTCGAGATGGGCTGTGGGACGGGTGCGAATCTCCCGTATCTCGCCGAGCGCGTCGGCCCCGCGGGGACCGTCGTCGGCGTCGACTTCTCTCCGGGCGTCCTCGACGTGGCCCGCGAGCGAACCCGCGAGTACCCGAACGTCCACCTCGTTCGCGCCGACGCGACCCGGCCGCCGGTCGCCCCCGAACTCGCCGAGTCGCCGGACGCCGTCCTCGCCACCTTCGTCTCGGGGATGTTCGGCGACCCCGCGACCGTGGTCTCGTCGTGGGCGGACCTCGTCGGCCCCGGCGGGCGACTCTGTCTCGTCGACCTCGCGGCGACGACCGACCCGCGCTGGCGACCGCTCAATCCGGTGTTTCGGGCGCTCGTCCGCGTCACCGCGCCGCCGGGGTCGCGCACGATGCGCGCGTCGCCGACGAAGGTGCTGAACCGGCGGCTCGTCGCGGCCCATCGGGCGCTCGAATCGCGCTGTCGGGTGACGCACCGGACGACGCACGCGCTCGGCTTCGCGCGGGTTCGTGCGGGCGTCGTGGAGTAACGACCGTCGCCGCGTGACTCGATTCGCCGACAGAAACGATATGTCGGACCCGTGTCAACCGACGGTATGGCCTCGTTCCTCGCGGAGCTTCTCGGCGCGCCCTTCAACGCGTTTCACCTCCTGTTCTTGGGGCTCGTCGGCTACTGGGTGTCGCTCGACGCCGCCGAGCGGGGGAGCGACGCGAGTCTCCTGTGGGCGCTCGGCTGTGTCGTCTTCCAGCCGCTCGTCGTCGGGTATCTGCTCTACCGGAGTCGAATCGGCGGGCGGACCGAACCCGCGGGCGTTCAGGAACGGCTCGTCGGCACCTTCGTCATCGGCCACTTCGTCGCGGCACAGCTCTGGTTCGCACTGCGGCTCCTCGACGTGCTCGCGTCGGTGACGTACCCGCCGGTCGTCGAGTTGCAGTACTACCTCGCGTTGCTCGCCGTCGGCGTCCTCCCCGGCTCCCTGCTCGTGTGGAACCGCGGGTGGGAGCGAATCCGGCGAACGCTCGGCTGGGTTCACGAGCAGGAACGCGAGACGGTCCAGCGGTAACGGAAGCCGGGTCGGGTCGGGAGCGACCCGAAAGAGTGTCAGAGGCGTCGGGGGAGCCGACAATCGGACCGCAGGGTGGCGGTCAGTCGTCGGCCGGGGCGGGACCGGAGATGCTCACCTCGGGCGCGTCGCGGCCGAGTTCGTCGAGACAGGACTGCGCCGCCTGACGACCGGAGAGCAACATGGCACCGAACGTCGGGCCCATGCGCGGCAGGTGGTGCGCGGTGGCGACGGCCATGCCGGAGGCGACGACGCCGGGGTGGACGACGCCCGTCGCGTCGACGATGCTGTCTTCGCTCTCAGAGACCCACATCGAGTCGTGGCCGGGCGAGTCGTGGCCGGGCGCGCCGTACTCGCCGTCGGCGGTGTTGTCCATGCCCGTGTTGTGTTCCTTGGCGTGTTCGATGCCGCTCACGTCGAGGACGCCGCGCTCGGAGAGCTTCGAGAGGACGACCGCGTCGTGGCCCGTCGCGTCGAGGACGAGGTCGGACTCGACCGCGATGGGGTCGACGCAGGTGAGTTCCCGCGGGAGCGCGTGGACCGGCGTCCAGTTCATGACGATGCCGCCGACGCGGTCGTCCTCGCGGAGGACGACGTCGGTGAACTCGGTCATGTTCTGGATTTTCGCGCCGGCGTCGCAGGCGGCCTTGATGAGCGCGGAACAGGCGTGCGGGCCGTCGGCGACGTACAGTCCCTCGGCCTCGTCGCTCTCCTCGTAGGGGACGCCGAGCTCGTCGAGGACGCGCTGGGCCGGGTCGCGGACGGTCACCTTGTTCATGAGGAAGCCGCCCAGCCAGAAGCCGCCGCCGAGGTAGTTGTTCTTCTCCACGATGGTCACGTCGACGCCGCGCTCGGCGAGTTCCTTAGCCGCGACGAGCCCGGAGGGCCCGCCGCCGACGACGATGACCTCGGTGTCGGTGCGCTCGCGGAACTCCTCCATCCACGAGTCGGAAATCGCGCGCGTGACCTGTGCTTCTGTCGCGTTGGTGAATCCGTCGAACGACATACAACCTAGTGATACTACCTAGTAGTAAAGTCTGGTGGTCGCGTCAGCGGCGACCTAGCTATATCACGTTCTATTGTGTATGTTGTAGCCATGGCGTACGTAGTCAAGATGCCCAAACTGGGACTGGAGATGAAGTCAGGTGAACTCTCGGCGTGGCTGGTCTCGGAGGGCGACGAGGTCACCGAGGGTGAGCCAATCGCCGAAATCGAGTCGGAGAAGACGACTGCGGAGATAGACGCCAAGGAGGATGGCGTTCTGCGGCGCGTCGTGCTCGCCGAGGGCGAGTCGATAGCGCCCGGCGGCGCGTTGGCCATCGTCGCCGGGGCGGACGAGGATATCTCCGGGTTGGAGGCGGACGCGGGCGTCGGCGAGGACGGAGACGAACCCGCCGCGACCGACGACTCCGCGGCGGACTCGGGGTCGGCCGAGGCGACCGAGACGGCGGCGTCGACGGGAGACGCCTCGTCGGTCACGAAGCAACGCCCGAGCGGGTCGGACGGTCCGTCGGGGAACGGCGAGGTCCGCGCGTCGCCGCGCGCGAAGCGACTCGCGGACGACCTCGGGGTCGACCTCACGACCGTCGAGGGCTCCGGGCCGCAGGGCGCAATCACCGAACGCGACGTGGAAGCCGCGGCCGAATCCGGGACGGCCGCGGAGACCGACGATGGGGGGGCCGCCGCCGGGACCGCCGACACGGCGGACAAGCGCGTGTTCGCCCCGCCGAGCGCCCGCCGCCTCGCCCGCGAGCTCGGCGTCGACATCGCGGCGGTCGAGGGCACGGGACAGAACGGTCGCATCACCGAGTCCGACGTGCGGGCGGCGGGCGGCGCGAGCGCGGCGGCAACCGACTCCGCGGCGGCCGCCGGAGCCGAGGCGACCGCCGCGAGCGAGCCGGTCGAGACCGAACGCCCGCTATCCGGGATGCGCCGCACCATCGCCGACCGCCTCGGCGAGAGCTACCGCGAGGCAGTCCACGTCACGGTCGACCGCCGCGCGGACGCGGAGGAACTGCTCGCCGCGGCGAACGCCGCCGACGACGCCCTCGGCGTGGACGTGTCGATAACGGACGTCCTGCTCCTCGCACTTTCGGCGTCGCTCGACGAACACCCCGAGTTCAACGCGACCTTCGAGGACGGCGTCCACAGGCTCCACGAGGAGCACAACGTCTGTGTCGCGGTCGACATCGACGAGGGACTCATCGCGCCGGTCGTCCGCGACGTGGCCTCGCTGTCGCTCGCCGAACTCGCCGAGACCCGCGCCGAGACTACTCAGCGGGCGCTGTCGGGTGATTTCACGATGGACGACCTCTCGGGGGGGACGTTCACCGTCTCGAACCTCGGCGTCCTCGGCGTCGAGTCGTTCGACCCGGTCATCAACCCGCCGCAGGTCGCCATCCTCGGCGTCAACGCGATTCGCCGGGAGGCCGTGCCGACCGACGACGGCGACGTGGCCGTCCGGCGGGTCATCTCCTTTTCGCTGTCGTTCGACCACCGCATCGTCGACGGGGCGGACGCCGCCCGCATGCTCGGCACGCTCGTCGAACACGTCGAGAACCCGTGGTCGCTCGTCATCGCCGCCGGCGGGCGGTGAAAAAGGCTCACTCGAGCCTGAAGCGCCCGTCGTCGGCCGCCCGTTCGAGGACCGCCTCGACGTCGACCAGTCGCGGGCCGTCGCTCACCGGTCGGAGGTGGACGGTCCCGTTTCGCACCTCGTGTTCGCGCTCGCCGTCGACGCTTATGACCCCGCGGTCGACCTCGAACGCGTAGTCCTCGCCGTCGTCGAGGACGCGGTGTTCGGCCACGTCGACCGTCGAGAGGTTTCCGGGGACGGTAATCGCTCTGACCGTCGTGGCCGGGCCGGTCGCCGCGTCCGGCGCGTCTGTCCCGTCAGCCCCGTCGCGGGCCAGTCGGAAGCCGACGCCCCCGGGGTCGTCCGGTCGGTGCGTGACGAGACCGCCGGCGATGCCTGAGAGCCCGATTTCCGCGGGCGACGAGCGCGAGACGACGCCGCCGACGATGTCGCTCGGGTCGAGAATCGCCCGCGTGCCGACGAAGGGGCGGTCGAGGATGCCGACGGTGGCGAGTCCGCGGATGACCGTCGTCTCCTCGGACCGGACGACGTCGACCTTGACGGTCCCGTGGCGCGTGGTTGTCTCGGCCGCGGGTACCGCACCGCTTCCGACGAGCGCGGCGGCCGCGCCCGCGACGGTGCCGTCGACGGGCGTCGGGACGACGTTGTTCGTCCCCGTCGAGATGCTCACGACCGGCACGTCGCCGATGGTCTGGGCCACGTCTCGCGTCGTGCCGTCGCCCCCGAGGACGACGACGGCGTCGGCGTGGTCCGCGAAGTGGGCCGCGGCCGCTCGGCTGTCCTGTCCCGACGCGGTGACCGTCATGTCCACGAAGTCGATGCCGATTCGGTCGGGCGCGTCGTCGACGATGCGGTCGGCGAGACCCGTGTTGTCCGGCATGACCAGCACCTCCCCGTCGTCGACGAGCGTCAGCCCCGCGAGGACGCAACCCGCGGTGCGGCGTTTGGCGTAGTTGTTACTGACGCTCGCGCCGCCGGTGAGCCTGCGGATGTCGCGGCCGGCGGCGGGGTTGACGACGAGACCGATTGTGGTCGTCACTCACACGATGCGGTTGATTGCGGCTTCCACGTCGGAGCCGTGGGGGAGCACCTCCTCTTCGAGCGCGGGGCTGAAGGGAATGTGGACGTCGGCGACGCCGACCCGCTGGATGGGGGCGTCGAGGCTGTAGAACGCGTTCTCCATGACGCGCGTCGCGACCTCGGCGTGGGTCCCGTACGACAGCGGGCTCTCGTCGGCGATGACGAGGCGACCGGTCTTCTTGACGCTCTCGACCAGCGTCTCGGTGTCCATCGGGTAGAGCGACCGGAGATCGATGACCTCGACGCTCGTCTGGCCCGCGAGGTCCTCGGCGAGTTCGAGCGACTCGCCGACCATGCGCTGGGTGGCGACGACGGTCACGTCCTCGCCCTCGCGCTCGACGCTCGCGGTGCCGATTGGGATGGTGAAGTCATCGTCGAGCGGCACCTCGCCCTGCTGTTCGTATATCTGCTTGTTCTCGAAGACGATGACTGGGTCGTCCGACCGGATTGCCGACTTCAGGAGTCCCTTGGCGGACGCCGGCGTCGCGGGCGCGACGGCCATCACGCCGGGGAAGTGGGCGAACCACGTGTGAATCGTCCCGGAGTGCTGGCTGGCCGCACCGCTCCCGCCGCCTTCCGTCGTTCGGACGGTGACGGGCATCTCCGTCTTGCCGCCGAACATGTAGCGGTTCTTCGCCATCTGGTTGATTATCTGCTCGGAGCAGACGCCCATGAAGTCCGAGAACATGATTTCGACGACCGGCCGCGTCCCGGTCGCCGCCGCGCCGACCGCCGCGCCCATGAAGCCGGCCTCGCTGATGGGTGTGTCGCGGACGCGCTTCTCGCCGAACTGCTCGACGAGGTCGCCCGTGACCTCGTAGACGCCGCCGAACTCCCCGACGTCCTCGCCCATGACGAACACGTCGTCGTCGCGTTCGAGTTCCTCGCGGAGGGCGAGCCGAATCGCCTCTCGGATGGTCATCTCCTTCGTCTGATCCGGGCCCGTCCCACTGCTGGTCTCGGTGCTCATCGGTCCTCACCTCCGTCGGCCCGCATCCCGCTGGAGAAGTCGCTAATCTCCGGGACGGCCGCGTTGAACATGTCCTCGTACGCCTCGCTCGGGTCCGGGTACGCCGTGTCCTTTGCCTTCCCGACGGCGTCTTCGATCTGCTGGTCGATTTCGGCTTTCATCTCGTCGAACTCGTCTTCGGTTATCGTCCCCGCGTCCACGAGCCGTCGCTTGAACGTCTCGATGGCGTCGCGGTCCTTCCAAATCGCCACGTCCTCCTCGGTCCGATACGGCTGTTGGTCGCCCTCGAAGTGGCCGTGGTACCGATACGTCTCGGCCTCGATGAACGTCGGCCCCTCGCCGTCGACGGCCCGCTTGCGCGCCTCCTTGACGGCCTCGTAGACGGCGGTGATGTCCATCCCGTCGACGGTGAAGCCGGGGATGTTGTACGCCTCCGCGGTCTCGCTGAGGTTCTGGACGTTGTGCTGTTTCTCGACGGGCGTCGCCTCGCCGTACTGGTTGTTCTCGACGAGGAACACCGCCGGGAGGCCCCACGTCGACGCGAGGTTGATGGCCTCGTGGACTTGTCCCTGTGCGACCGCGCCGTCGCCGAAGAACGCCAGCGAGACGGTGTCTTCGCCTTTCAGGTGCGACGTGAGCGCGGCACCCGTCGCCAGCGGCGGTCCCGCGCCGACGATGCCGTTCGCCCCGAGCATCCCCGCGTCGACGTCCGCGATGTGCATCGACCCGCCTTTGCCGTTGCAGTAGCCGTTGGCCTTCCCGAACAGCTCGGCCATCATCAGGTCCGGGTCGAGCCCCTTCGCGATACAGTGACCGTGACCCCTGTGGGTGCTCGTGATGTAGTCGTCCGATTCGAGGGCCGAACACGCGCCGACCCCGACCGCTTCCTCACCGACGTAGAGGTGGACGAACCCGGGGAGTTCGCCGTCGCTGAATAGGTCGGCCGCCTTCGTGTCGAACGCCCGAATCGTGAGCATCCGACGAAGCGCCTCGCGCTGTCCATCCTCCGTCTCGATGTCTAGTACCACCATGTGACGTCCCAACAATTACCATGAACTATGATGACTTTTACTCAAACTGACAGCCACTGGGTTAGTCACGCGACGATGACTGTGTAACCGAACCACGACGGACCGCTCCAATCGTAACAGTCTATCGACACGATGTCGCGACACTCGGTGACGACCTCGTTCGACGCCCGGTTACACCGATGTCGCCTCTCCACTTTTGGTGTTCACGCCCCAACGGACGGACGATGCGAGCACTCCAGGTCGTGGTAGCATGAACATGCTCTACGAAGGCGAGTGGCGAACCGACAAGTTCGTCGCCAACAACGAGGACGGCGAGTTCGAGCGCCAGACGACCGACTTCCGCAACTGGGTCGGCGAGGACGAGCGGTTCCCGGTCGAGGCCGGGCGGTACCACCTCTACATCTGCCGCGCGTGTCCGTGGGCCCACCGCACCGCGATGACGCGCGCGCTGAAGGGCCTCGAAGACGCGATTTCGCTGTCGCTCGTCGAACCCGTCCGCATCGACGACGGCTGGGAGTTCTCCGAGGACCTCCCGGACCCGCTGTACGGCGAGGCGTTCCTCCGCGACATCTACCTCCGCGCCGACGACGAGTTCACCGGGCGCGTCACCGTCCCCGTGCTGTGGGACAAACAGCGCGAAACCGTCGTCAACAACGAGTCCCGCGAGATAATGCGGATGCTCGACGAGGCGTTCGACCCCCTCGCCGACAACGACGTGGACCTCAACCCCGACGGCTACGAGGAGGAGGCCGACCGCCTCATCGACGAGATTTACGAGCCGGTCAACAACGGCGTCTACCGCGCCGGGTTCGCAACCACCCAAGCGGCCTACGAAGAAGCCGTCGAGGAACTGTTCGACGCGCTGGACCACTGGGACGAGGTGCTCGACGACCAGCGGTTCCTCGCCGGCGACGTGCTCACCGAGGCGGACATCGCGATGTTCGCGACGCTGATTCGCTTCGACCACGTCTACCACACGCACTTCAAATGCAACAAGAAGGCCGTCCACGAGTACGACAATCTCTGGAACTACACGAAGGAGCTCTACCAGCTTCCGGGGGTCGCAAAGACGGTCAACATGGACCACATCGTCCGGCACTACTTCGTCAGTCACGGCGACATCAACCCCAAGCGCATCTACGGCGTCGGCCCCGACCTTGACTTCGACGCGGAACACGACCGCGACCGCCTCCCGGTTGCCCTCCCCGCGGCGCTGACGGTCGACGACTGAGCCGCCGCTCGGTTTTCGCACTCGTCTCCGTCCCGTCTCCGCTCTCGTCGCCTTCCGCGACACCCTATTGCCGTTCGAAACGCTATTATTTCTCATGGCAAGCCGCGCGGCCCGCGCGCTCCGGCGGTTCGAACCGCCGCCGCGGGCGGTCGACTGGTCCATCTTCGCGCTCGTCGTCTTCGAGACGCTCTCGGGCGTGCTGAGCCTCGGGGCCGGCCACCCGGCCAACGGGGTCCTGTTCGTCGCCCACGGCGTCGCCGGCCTCTCGCTCATCCTTCTCGTCGGCTTCAAACTCTATCGGGTCCGCCACCGCGTGCTCGATTCGCGGCTCCGCGACCGCCACACCGCGCTCTCGGTCCTCCTCGCGGTCGTCGCGCTCGCGGCGCTCGGCACCGGCGTCGCGTGGGTGCTCGGCGTCGAGGTCCGAATCGCTTTCTGGACGCTCCTCAACGTCCATATCGGCTTCGGCCTGCTCGTCCTCCCGGTGCTTTTCCTCCACCTCCGGGCGCGCTTCCGCCCGCCCCGCAGGGTCGACTTCGCGGACCGACGCCGGGCGCTCCAGTACGGCGCGATACTCGTCTTCGGCGCGGCGACCTACCGGGCGACCGAGACGGTCGGGTCGCTCCGCGGTGTCGGCCGGCGGTTCACCGGGTCGCGGCCGCTCCCGCCCGGTGAGGGCAACGACGCCTTTCCGGTGACGAGTTGGGTCGCCGACGACCCCGACCCCGTCGACCCCGACTCGTGGTCGCTTTCGGTCGCGGGGCTGGTCGACCGCCCGCTCGAACTCGACCGGGGCGACCTCGCGCCCGACGAGACGTGGTCGGCCCTCTTGGACTGCACGAGCGGTTGGTATACCGAACAGGACTGGACCGGCGTTAGACTCGTCGACGCGCTCGATACCGCGGGTGTTCACTCGTCGGCGCGGTGGGTGACGGTCCGGTCGGTGACGGGTTTTCGGTGGTCGTTTCCCATCGCTGAGGCCCGCGAGATGCTGTTGGCGACGCGCGTCGGCGGCGACCCGCTCTCCCACGGCCACGGCGCGCCGCTCCGACTGGTCGCGCCGAACCGACGCGGGTTCCAGTGGGTCAAGTGGGTCGATACGGTCGAGGTGCGCCGGCGACGCGACCCGGCGCAGTGGCTCGCGGTGCTGGTGAGCGGGTTCGGATAGCGGCGCTCACCACGGGAGCATCCACAGCACGTCGACGAGGCGGTCCAGAATCGTCGGCCGCGCTCGGCGTCTCCGTCGCGGGTTCGTCGGTCGCCTACTCGTCGTCTCCGCCCGCGCGAATCGTCCGCTCGGCGGCGTCGAGGGCGGCGTCGGCGTCGAAGTCGGCGACGATGGCTTCCAGTTCCTCGCGCGTCGCGCCGGCGTCCCGAAGGTCGCGGGCGTGAGTCGCGACGTTCGGCACCGCGCGCACGATGTTGTCCACGATGGGGACCGTGGCGACCCGCGCCGACCGCGACATCGGGTTGAGGTCGACGACGATTTCGACTTTGTCCATCGCGCCGAGCGCCTCCGCCCGGTCGCCGTCCTCCAACGGGACGACGACCACGTCGGCGCTTCCGATGCCGTCGGCGTCGACCTTCGCGCGCTCGTGGTCGATACCCGGAATCCGCCCGTCGGCGGTGAGTCCTTTCACCTCGTCCGCGCCGTGGTCGCGCAGGTGGTCCACGATGGCCCGCATGCGCTCGTCGGTGCGGTTGAACAGGTTCACCTCGATGTCGGCGTCGACGGCCTCGGCGAGGTCGACGATTTCGCCGGGGCAGAGCGCCGCGACGTTCCCGTTGACCGAGATGACCGGGTGGTCCGCGAGCAGGAGGTGCGCCGCGGCCGCCCGCGCCGCCTCGTCCGCGCTCGGAATCGTCCGCTCGCCGAGGAGGTAGTCGAACGCCTCGCCGCGCCCCTGCGCGATGAGTCCCTGCCGGCTCGTGATACCCTTCTCGACGCCCTCCTCGATGCGGTGGCGGGTGAGAAGCGACTGGTATCTCGGGTGGCTCTCGGGAATCTCGATGTCGCTCATTGGTGGTGGGTCGTCGCCGCGGCAGTAACACGTTTTCTCATCGGAACGGGCGGGCAGACTCCCCTGTCCGCCGCCGGTCCCGGTCGCCGCCCCGGTTGCCGCCTACTCGCTCCGAAGCGTCGCGCCGGCGGGGTGGACGCGACAGCGCTCCGGGTCGTAGCCGGCGTCCGACAGCCCCGACCCGACCGCGAACACCGTCTCGCCGAGCATCGCCATCGAGCCGTCGCCGCCGGCCGCGCGCACGTCGTCGATAGCGGTTTCGACCCGGTCGGTCAGGAGGCCGGCGTCGCGGGCGAACCGCCGCGACTCGGCGACGAATCGGTCGAGCGTCGGCTCTGCGCGCAGTTCTTCGAGGGCCGTCTCCCCGGCCGCCGTGAGTGCGCTCGTGTCCCCGGACAGCACGTCGGCCGTCGAGAGACCGCCGAACGCGACGTACTCGATTTCGGGGCGCGCGGGGATGCCGTCCATCCGGCCGTACTCCGGCGCGCCGGGTTCGACCCGGACGGGCATTCCGCCGCGGGCCTGCGCGACCACGTCGCCGAGGCCGGTCCCCGCGCGGACCTCGGCCACGTGGGCGAGGGTGACGAGTTCGTTCTCCGACCGACCGCAGGAGTACAGCGCGTTCGCCGCGAGCGCCGTCCCGAGCGCCATCGCGCCCGAGACGCCGAAGCCCGCACCCAACGGGAGGTCGCTTTCGGCGTCGACGGCGGCCGTCACGCCGAGCGCCCGAAGCACGTCCGCGACGGGCGGCATCTCGACCGCCTCGCCGTCGAGGCTGACGGTGGTCTCCGGTGCCGGTTCGACCGTCACGGTGACGCCGTGCGAGAGCGTCAGTCCCGCGCCGCGAGAGCCGGCGACCGCCGGGTCGTCGGCGGGGTGGGCGCTGAAAAACCCCGTCACGTGCCCGGGCACGAACGCCGTCGCGTCGTCGCTCATCGGTGGTTCTACGACGGGGGTCGGTTAACGGTGTTGCGTTTCGTCGCGTCCGAACCCCACGCGCCTCGTTCGCGGTTCGCGCTCACTCGCGGTCGAACTCCGCCTCTCGCTTCGCCTCGCTCGCGTCGCCCTCGGGCCGACGCGCCGCGGCTGACTCCCGAGCGTCCGCGACCGTCTCCGTCTCCAACAGCCGCTCGACTTTCGCCTCGAACGCCTCCTCTGAGAGCTCGCCGGTCGCGTAGCGCCGCCGGAGCGTTTCGAGCGCGTCTTCGGTCTCGCTCGTCAGCGACTCGTCCGCGTCGTCGCCGCGACGGGACTCGTAGATGCGAACGAGGGCTATCGCGGCGGGGAGCACGCCCGCGAAGCCGACCGGGAAGACGACCCAGAACCACCACTCCCCGAGCGCGAGCAGGCCGAAGCCGACCAGAAAAATGAGCGCCACGACGACGCCGGTGACCAACTGTTCGAGCGCCGAATCCTCGTCGTCGCCCGCGTCTTCAACGGCCTCGTCGACGATTCGCTTCGGGTCGGTCATCGGTTCCCCCCGCGACGACGTTCGTGCATGGTGGTCTAACGCGTCCGGGAGCTAACGACTGTTTCGCAAACAGTGAGGCGCGTCGGTAGTGCGCCGTCGCCTCGGGCGACAGGGCTGGCGGGCTGACGTGACCCGCGTGCGCTCGTCTCGTTGGCTCGCCACGTCTTCGCCCTTACGGGCTCAGACGCTGGCGATCACGCGGGAACTCACTCGCGACGCTTCGCGTTGCTCCCTGTTCCCGCTCGTCAGGTGCGTCTCTACGGAGAGAGACGCTGGCGATCACGCGGGAACAGAACCGCTTCCCGGATGTTCTCCAGTCCGAGCATCGTCATGATGAGCCGCTCGCCGCCGAGCCCGAAGCCGGCGTGCGGGGGCATGCCGTACTTGAACATCTTCGTGTAGTACTCGAACGCGTCGGGGTCGAGACCCTGCTGTTCGAAGCCGGCGACGAGGTTGTCGAAGCGGTGTTCACGCTGGCCGCCCGAGACGAGCTCCATGTTCGGGTGCATCATGTCGAAGCCCGTCGAGAGCGTCTCGTCGTCGTCGTGGTCCTTGATGTAGAACGGCTTGATCTCGCTGGGCCAGTCGGTGATGAAGTAGTGCTCGCCGACGTCCTCGCCGAGCGCCTTCTCGCCCTCCGTGGGGAGGTCGTCGCCCCAGACGAGCTGTTCGTCGAGCTTGCCGGTCGCGTTGATGCGCTGGATGGCCTCCTCGTAGGTGAGCCGCGGGAACTCGCCGGACGGCGCTTCGAACTCCTCGGCGAGACCGAGCGCTTCGAGTTCGTCCTGACAGTTCTCCGCGACGGCCTCGTAGGCGGCCGTGACGACCGCCTCACAGACGTCCATCGCTTCGGTGTGGTCGATGAACGCCGACTCGAAGTCGATGGAGGTCGCCTCGTTGAGGTGGCGGGGCGTGTTGTGCTCTTCGGCGCGGAAGATGGGGCCGACCTCGAAGACGCGCTCCAGACCGGAGCCGACCATCAGCTGTTTGAACAGCTGGGGCGACTGGTTCATGAACGCCTCTTTGCCGAAGTACGTGATGGGGAAGAGTTCGGTGCCGCCCTCGGTCCCCGTGGCGACGATTTTCGGCGTGTTGATTTCGGTCGCGCGGAGGTCGCGGAACTGTTCGCGGACGGCGCGCTGGACCTCGGCGCGAATCTCGAAGATTGCCTTCACTTCGTCCTTACGGAGGTCGAGCGTGCGGTTGTCGAGGCGCGTCGAGAGCTCGGCGTCGACCTTACCGGAGGGGTCGAGCGGGAGCTGTGCCTCGGCCTCGGCGATGACGTCGAGGCTCTCGGGCGTGATTTCGACGCCCGTCGGCGCGCGCGGCTCTTCGGCGACCTCGCCGGTCACGGAGATGACGCTCTCGCGGTGGACGCCGAGACCCGTCTCGACGAGGTCGTCGTCCATCTCGTCTTTCTCGAACTTGACCTGAATCTTGCCGGAGGTGTCCCGGAGAATCAGAAACGCGATGCCGCCGAGGTCACGGACTTCGTGGACCCAGCCGGCGACGGTGACCGTGTCACCGGGCTCGGCGTCGGCCGTGTACGTTCGGTTTCGCATACGACGTGGTTCCCGACCGTTCGTCTTAAACATCGTGTCTTCGCCTCGCTCTGAGGCGTTCGACCGTCCAGTCTCGCCCACGGTGGGTCGAAGGCGGGTCACGATTTCTCGTGGCAGTCGGTCCCGCGGTACTTAGTCCGCGGCGCGCGTGGCCCCGGTATGGCTCCCGACTCACCGGACGCGCCCTCGGAGTCCGACCCGGCACCGAACGCCGCTCGCGCCGCCGACCTCGACTGGTCCGAAAGCGGGCGGGGCGACCGCTTCGCGTTCCGCCGGAAGCGACTCGCGGACCGCGCCGGCGGCCGCGACCTCGGCTGTTCGCTCTACGAAGTCCCGCCCGGCAAGCGGCCGTGGCCGACGCACTACCACGAGGGCAACGAGGAGGCGCTGTACGTGCTCTCGGGGTCGGGCACGCTCCTGACGCGCGAGGGCGCGGCCGACCTCGACCTCGAACCGGACACCTACGTCGCGCTCCCCGCGGGGGAAGACTACGTCAGGCAAATCGAGAACGACGGCGACGAACCGCTCCGGTACCTCGCGCTCTCGACCATGAATCACCCCGACGTGACCGTCTACCCGGACTCCGACAAAGTCGGGGTGTTCTGCGGCGCGCCCCCCGGCGGCGACACAAGCGCGCGGACGCTCCACGGCTACTTTCCACGAGACGCCGAAGTCGGCTACTGGGAGGACGAACCGACGACCGAGGAGTGACTCGCCCACGCGCCGGGTCACGGCGACGGCTCCGGCGCTGAGATTTATATACGAACCCGCGGCCATTCCGCCTCGGACATGGACGTTTCAGACCTCGAAGCCGCGTTCGCACTCCCGCTCGCCGAAGACAGCTCGGCCGACACGGCCGTCATCGGCATCGTCTCGACACTCGCGTCGCTCGCCACGCCGCTCGCGGGCGTCTTGCTCGCGGGCTACGTCGTCCGCCTCGTTCGCGCCGGCGACCGCGAGGCGGCCGCGCTCCCGTCGTTCGACGACCTCACCGGCATGGCCGTCGACGGCGCTCGTTTCTCGGCCGCGCTCGTCGCGCTCCAACTCCCCGCGGTCGGGCTCGCGACCGCCGCCCTCCCGGGTTCCGGGCCGTCGATTGCGATGCTCTCGTACGCGGCCGACCCAACGATGCTCGGGCTTCTCGGTCTCACCGCGCTCGACACCGCCACGCTCGCCGCGGCCGGCCTCGCCGCGCTGGCGGCTTCGTATCTCTCGCTTGTGGCGACGGTCGCCCTCGCCCGCGAGGGGTCGCTCGCCGCGGCGGTCCCGGTCGCGCGCGACCTGGCGTTCGACCGCTCGTTCGTTCGCGTCGCCTCCGCCGTCGCGCTCGTCGTCTTCGTCGCCCGCCTGTTCGTCTTCCTTTGCGCTTCGGTGCCCGTCGCCGGGACCGTCCTCGCCGCGACCGCGTCGTTCCTCTTTTTGGTCGTGTCGGCGACGCTCCTCGGTCGCGGCGCGCCGGATGCGCCGTCGCTCGGCGTCGACGCTCCTCGCGATTCGCACGCTGGCGGCGCAAGCCCGGAATCGGCGTAGAAGAAGACAGGTCAGCGTCGGGGATGCGAAACCGCGCCCGTGGGATTACTCGGCGAGGAGTTCGGCCGTCGCGTCTTTCGCGCCCTCGACCGTCTCGCGCACCGCGTCGACGCCCTCGTCGTGCAGGAGGTTGCCGACGACGACCGCGTCGGCGTGCTGGCCCATCTCGTAGGCCGACTCGTAGTCGTGGATGCCGCCGCCGTAGAACAGCGTCGCGTCGGTGAGTGCGTCGTGGGCCGCGCCGACCTTCTCCGGGTCGCCGTAGGTGCCCGAGTACTCGACGTAGATGATTTTCTGCCCGAACATCTTCTCGGCGACGCGGGCGAACGAAGCCACGTCCTCGGCGGACTGGTCGGTGTCGGCGTCGGTGTACTCGGCGACGGACGACTCGGGGTTCAACACGATGTACGCCTCGGTGTGGGTGCGGTCCCAGTCGAGGCCGTCTTCGATGCGGACCCACTCTTTGTGCGCGCCGGTGATCCAAAACGAGTCGCTCGCGTTGAACACCGTCGGGATGAGGTAGCCGTCCAGCGCGTCGTCGTCGATGACGACGCCGGGGTTCGACGGCTCCTGATAGATGGGCACGTCGTACTTCCCGGTGGCCTCGATGACGCGTTCCATCTTCTCCTCTGTGATGTCGAGCGTGCCGCCGATTTCGAGGGCGTCGGTGCCCGTCTCACACACGTCTTCGAACGTCTCGCCGTCGGCGAGGTCCTTGTCCGGGTCGATTTTGGTGATATGGTCCCAGTCTTCCCACGGATAGCTCATTGGTCGCTCTATGCTTGAGGGGGCGTAAAAAGCGTGCGGATGGACTGGGGGTTCCTGCGTCGTAGTGTCGGCTCTGCTAAACGATGAAGACCATACCCTTTTGTCAATTGCGCGGGCCAAATCAATTATCAATGAGCCAAGCGACGCTCTCGCAGACGCCCTATCTGAACTCTAATCTGTTCTCGGGGTACTATCTTGACGAGCGAGTTGACGATCTCGACGAATGGGAATGCGACGAGGAGGCACGGCGGGTTTTCGAGGAGCTCCGGAGCCTCTACTGATCATGAAAGAGTATCAAACCATCACCGAGATCAGCGGTCCCCTCGTGTACGCCGAGGTCGACGAGGCGATCGGCTACGACGAGATCGTCGAGATCGAGACGGCACAGGGCGAGACGCTGCGCGGGCAGGTGCTCGAATCCTCGGAGGACGTGGTCGCGATCCAGGTCTTCGAGGGCACCTCAGGCATCGACAGAGACGCGTCCGTCCGCTTCCTAGGCGAGACGATGAAGATGCCCGTCACCGAGGACCTCCTCGGGCGGGTGCTCGACGGCTCCGGCCGCCCGATCGACGACGGGCCGGAGATCGTCCCCGAGGAGCGACAGGACATCGTCGGCGCGGCGATCAACCCGTACTCCCGGGAGTACCCCGAGGAGTTCATCGAGACGGGCGTCTCGGCCATCGACGGGATGAACACGCTCGTCCGCGGCCAGAAGCTCCCGATCTTCTCCAGTTCCGGCCAGCCGCACAGCGAACTGGCGATGCAGATCGCCCGACAGGCCAGCGTGCCCGAAGAGGAGGAAGGCGACGACGAGGAGGGCTCGGAGTTCGCCGTCATCTTCGGCGCGATGGGGATCACCCAGGAGGAGGCCAACGAGTTCATGGAGGACTTCGAGCGCACCGGCGCGCTGGAGCGGTCCGTCGTCTTCATGAACCTCGCGGACGACCCCGCCGTCGAGCGGACGGTCACCCCGCGGATGGTGCTCACCACGGC
>ENA-ORDC01000809-ORDC01000809.1-marine-metagenome-genome-assembly--contig:-NODE-809-length-27069-cov-3.484218_pt1 | contig 27069 bp, 25 predicted proteins | sample MGYA00237783_ERZ508515 | MGnify/ENA primary metagenome ERZ508515 (study PRJEB26186, sample SAMN06268792) | marine metagenome | isolation source: Eden Landing Ponds, San Francisco, CA, USA | place... | reverse complement strand
GAGACAGGTGACGAACAGGCCCACTTTGGGCTGCTGCTTGGGCATAGGCGTCAACTCTCCTTGGACGGCGCCAAAATGGCGTCCAAGGGGGTGAAAGGCAAGCCGAGCGGGCGGGGGCGTCCAGAGGGGGTAGGGCGGAGTCGCCAAGCAACCCGCCATGGGGCGCTACGGCACCCCAGGCCATCGGTGGATCGTCGCCGCCCGGCGCGTCCCCCCAGCGTCAGCTCGTCTTCGCCCGCCGTTCGGCCACCGCCTTGGGCAGCAGCAGCCAGTAGCGGCCCTGCTGCTTCATCCGGCCGGCCTCGGCCAGCGCGCTGTCACCGGAGCCCCAGAAGAAGTCGCCGCGCACGGGACCCTTGATCGCGCTGCCGGTGTCCTGCGCCACCATCAGACGCTGCAGTGGCCGGTCCGAGGCGGGGTGCGTGGTCGACAGCCAGAGCGGCGCACCCAGCGGGATGAACGCGGGGTCGACGGCGAGGCTGCGGCCGGCGGTCAGCGCCACGCCCTGAGCACCGATCGGCCCGGGCCCGTCGATCTCGCGAAAGAAGATGTAGCGCGCGTTCTTGCGCATCAGGTCGTCGGCGCGCTCGGGATGGGCGCGCAGCCAGTCGCGGATCGCCTGCATCGACATCGACTGACCGTCGAGCGCACCGGAGCGGATCAGCTCGCGGCCGATCGCGGTGAAGGGATGCCCGTTGCTGGCGGCGAACCCGATGCGCTGGCTGCCGCCGTCCGGCAATTGGACGACGCCGGACCCCTGCACGTGCAGGAAGAACACGTCGACCGGGTCGCTGGCCCAGATCAGCGCCAGGTCGCGGCCCTGCAGCGCACCCTCGGCGATCTCGGTGCGGGTGTAGTAGGGCACCAGGCGTTGGTCCTCGACCCGGCCGACCACGCGCTTGCCCTTCAGGTCGGCGCGGAAGCGGGCGAGGTCGGCCGTCACCAGGTCCTGCGGCTTGGCGTAGATCGGGTGCTGGTAGGCGCCGTGGCGGGTGCGGGCGCCCTCCAGCGTGGCCTCGTAGTAGCCGGTGAATAGCCCGCGCGCGTCGCCTTCCGCCGGGGTTGCGGCGAACGGCACGAAGTGCTGCTGCAGCATCCGGCGCAGCGCCGCGTCGTCACCCGCCGGCACGCTCGCCGCCGCCTGGCAGGGCGCGCGCCAGTCCGTCACCCGGCCGGCCAGCGCATCGGGTCCCACTGGCGCGTCGTCAGCGCGCTGCAGCAGCTTGTCGCAGGACCGCTCGATCGCCGGCAGCGCCGCCGCCACCTGGTCGGCGGACCAGCCCGGCAGATCGGCATAGGCGACCCGGGTCAGCTCCAGGCGCGGGGTGGTCGACGGCGCCTCGGCCGGCTTGTCGACGGCGTCGTCGCCGCAGGCCGCCAGCAGCGCCGCCAGCAGCAGCGGCGCCGCACGGCGCGCCTGCAGGGCGTGCCTCGGACCACAGCGCTGCGGGCCACGCCGCGCCATGACGTTGGAAGGTATGAGAGACGGACGACCGAACACGCGCAAACCCGATTCGCCGATCCAAGACCGGGCGGCACGCTACTCCGGGCTGCGAGTCGCCACCAGTGTCCAGTTCGGGTCGCGGCTGCGGGTATTGCGCGCGAACGTCCAGATGTCCGTCACGTCGGCGACGTGCTCGGCGTCGCCCTCGACCACCTGGCCGTCCTTATCCTTGAGCACGTTGATCTGCTCGGTCACGAACTTGACGGTCACGAAGGCGGTGCGGTTCTGCAGCTCGGCCTCGATGATCTCGCTCTCGCGGATGTTGACCAGCGTGGTCTCCAGCGTCTGGCCGGCCTTCTCGCGCTCCTCGATCGCCGCCTCGAAGTCGCCGTAGACGTCGTTCGCCAGCAGCTCGCGCAGTTGCTTGCGGTCGCCCTGGGCATAGGCGGTGACGATCATCTCGAAGGCGCCCCGCGAGCCTTCCAGGAAGCCGTCCTCGTCGAAGTCGCGGTCGGCCAGTTTGATCTGGGTGAGACCGGCCGACAGCGGCGTCTCCGCCTTCTCGGCCGCCTTCTTGAGCTCCTCGTCGGTGACCTGGTCCTCGCCGGTGCGGTTGCGCTCCGGCATCTGAATCACCTTGTCGCGCTCGGACTGCGCCTGGCCGTTCTGCCGCGCCTGTTCGGGCTTGAACGGATCGTTGTTGCCCGGCCGCTGCTCGTGCCCGGTGCGCTTGCCCAGCACGCTGCGCAGACGCAGCACCAGAAACGCCGCGATTGCGGCAAACAGGATGATGTCGAAGAATTGGAAGCCTTCGCCCATGAAGTCGGCCTAACGTCCTGGCGTCGGTTGCCGGTCGGCCGTTGCCAACCGGTCGGCTGCATCGGCCCGCCTGGTCCCGGTCGGCCCGGGCAGCGTGCTGGATCAACCGGCGATCGCGGCGCCCGCGGTCAATTCGGGCCGACCCATTTTGGCCCGCCGGTGGCATGCCCACATGGGCAAGAGATAAGAGCTAAGCTGCGAAAGGGCAAGCATGGGTCTGGTTCTTCTTCTGGCATTCATCGGTGTGCCGATCATCGAGATCGCCGTGTTCATCCAGGTCGGCGGCTGGATCGGCCTGTGGCCGACGCTGGGCATGGTGGTGCTGACCGCGGTGGTGGGCTCGATCGAGCTGCGCGCGCAGGGTCTGGCCACGCTGAACAAGCTGCGCGCCCAGGTCGACCGCGGCGAACTGCCCACGCAGACGCTGTTCGACGGGGTGTGCCTCCTGTTCGCGGGCGCGCTGCTGCTGACGCCCGGCTTCGTCACCGACATCGTCGGCCTGCTGCTGTTCGTGGCCGGCTTCCGCCGGCTGCTGCTCAAGGTGATCGGTCCCTACGTCGCCAAGCACGCCGAGGCGCGGGTCTACGCCGCCCGCGGCGGCCCAGGGGGTGGACCCGGCGGCGGACCGCAGGGCCCCGGCGGACCGGGGCGGGGCCGGCGCGACGACGGCGTGATCGACGCCGACTACGTCGACATCAGCGACGACGATCCGCCGCAGGATCCGGACCGCAAGCTGCGCGGCTGATTGCAGCCGGGCCGCGCGGTTGTGGCCGGGCGGCGAAAGTGCTAGCCAACGCCCGCAATCGCCCGGCGCCGGACGCGCCGCGGCCTCCTCAACCGCGCCAGCAACGGGACAGCAGCGACATGTCCGACGACGACAAGGCCGACCAGGGCAGCAACAGCAATAACGGCAACAATGGCGGCGGCGACGCCGGCGCCGATCCCAACGCCGCCGCCGCGGCCGGCCAGCAGGCGGCCGGCGGGCCGCAGCAGACCGGCCTCACGGTGCACACCCAGTACGTCAAGGACCTGTCGTTCGAGAACCCGAACGCGCCGCGCATCTACGTCAACATGAAGGAGGCGCCGGGTGTCTCGGTGAACCTGGACGTGCAAGCGCAGCGGCTGCAGGAGAACGCCTACGAGGTGGTGCTGCACTGCGAGGTCACGGCGACGATCCAGGACACCACCGCCTTCATGGTGGAGCTCAAGTACGGTGGCCTGGTCAGCCTGGGCGAGGAGATCACCGACGAGCAGCGCGAGGTGCTGCTGCTGATCGAGACGCCGCGCTACCTGTTCCCGTTCGCCCGCAACGTGATCTCCGGCTGCTCGCGCGACGGCGGCTTCCCGCCGCTGCTGATTAACCCGGTGGACTTTACCCGCCTGTACCGCGAACAGGGCGCGCGTCAGGCCGAGGCCCAGCAACAGCAGCAGGGCGACGGCGGGCAGGCCTAGCGCCGGCCCACGGCCCACGGCAGCGAGACCTGATCCTTCCACTCACCGCTCGGGCGGCGGCTCAGGATGAGCCGATTTCACGTTCGGCTCGTGCTGAGCTTGTCGAAGCATCAACCCACCACCGGTCTGCCGCAGATCACCCGCGCCAGATCGGGCTCGACAGCTTCTCCAGCATGGCCACGTGGCGCGCCTGTTCCTCGGCCGTCTCGGCGTGCCGGCGGGGCTCGCGATAGCTGCGCTCGCGGGGCACGAACTCGGCCTCGGCGGCCGGCCGGTCGGCGGCGAGCTCAAGGCCCGGCTGGCGACCGCCGCGCAGCTCCAGATAGACCTCGGCCAGCAACTGGCAGTCCAGCAGCGCGCCGTGCAGCTCGCGCGCGGCGTTGTCGATCTCGAAGCGCTTGCACAGGGCGTCCAGGTTGACCTGGGCGCCCGGGAAGCGGCGCCGGGCGATCTGCACCGTGTCGACCGACTCGTTGGCCAGCGGCTCCCGGCCCATATGCTTGAGCTCGTGGTTCAGGAAGCGCAGGTCGAACTCGGCGTTGTGGATCACCAGCCGGGCGTCGCCGAGGAACGCCAGTATGTCCTCGACCTCCCGATCGAAGGTGCGGTGCTGGCTGAGGAACTCGCGGCTCAGCCCGTGCACCCGGAACGCCTCGTCCGGCATGTCGCGCTGCGGGTCCAGGTAAACCTGGTAGGTGCGGCCGGTGGCGACGTGGTTGAGTAGCTCGACACCGGCAACCTCCACGATCCGGTGGCCCGCGGCCGGGTCCAGACCGGTAGTCTCGGTATCCAGAACGATCTCGCGCACGCGGCTAGCTCCTAGATCATGCGTTTCAGGACAATCGTTTCCGCAACATTTTGACGATGCGGGCGAGCGTGCGCAAGGTTCGCAAGCGCCCCAGCCCGGTCTCCACCACAAAGTCGGCGCGCCGGCGCTTCTCCGCATCGGGCAGCTGCTGCGCGCGGATCCGCTCCAGCCGCGCCCGCGTCATCCCCGGCCGCCGCAGCACCCGCGCCTCCTGCACGAAGCGGGGCGCCGAGACCACCGCGACCACGTCGCACAGCCGGTCGCCGCGGGTTTCGTACAGCAGCGGGATGTCGAGTACCACCAGCGGGCTGCCGCGGCGGCGCTGGCGCTGGATGAAGCGGTGCGCCTCACGGCGCACCTTGGGATGGAGGATGGCTTCCAGCCGGCGCAGCGCCAGCGGGTCGTCGAACACCCGCTGACCCAACTTCTTGCGATCTACTGCATCGTTCTCCACTACATCTGGGAAAGCTGCGGCGATCTCCGGCACCGCGCCGCCGCCCTGCGCCAGCAGCCAGTGCACCGCGGCGTCGGCGTCGTGCACCGGCGCGCCGAGCCGGCGCAGCATGCCGGCCGCGGTCGACTTGCCCATGCCGATCGAGCCGGTCAGGCCCAACACCACCGGGCGGCGGCGCCGGCGCGCCGGCACCCGGCTAGTCGCGCAGGACGAACGCCCGCAGCGCATCAGTGACCTCCGGGCGCACGCCGAACCAGGCCTCGAAACCCGGTACGGCCTGGTGCAGCAGCATGCCGATGCCGTCCACCGTGGGATTGCCGCGCGCCTGCGCCTGTGCCAGCAGCTCGGTGTGCAGCGGCTGATACACGATATCGTTGACCAGCGCCCCGGGCGGCAGCGGCTCCAGGTCGAGCTGCAGCGGCGGGTTGTCCGCCATGCCCAGGCTGGTGGTGTTGACCAGCAGGTTGGCGCCGTCGAGCGCGGCCGGCATGCGGTCCCACGCCACCGCCTCGATCGCGCCGCCCAGCTCCTGCGCCAGCGCCTCCGCCTTGCTGACGGTCCGGTTGACCACCCGGACCGTTGGCGTGCCGACGTCCAGCAGCGCGACCGCCACCGCCCGCGCGGCGCCGCCGGCGCCGAGCACCACCGCCGGCCCGGCGGCCGGGTCCCAGTCGGGCGCGCCCTGCCGCAGGTTGTTCAGGAAGCCGACGCCGTCGGTGTTGGCGCCGTGGATCCGGCCGTCGCGGAAGGTCAGCGTGTTCACCGCGCCCAACCGCCGGGCATGCTCGGCCACCTCGTCGCAGATCGCCAGCGCCGCTTGCTTGTGCGGGACGGTGACGTTGGCGCCTTGGAAACCCAGGCGCGGCAGCGCCGGCACCCAAGCCTCAAAATCCTCCGGCCTGACCGGCAACGGCACGTAGGCCCCGTCGATGCCGTGCTGCTGCAGCCAGAAACCGTGCAATTGCGGCGAGCGCGAGTGCGTCACCGGCCAGCCCAGCACGCCGGCCAGCCGGCTGCGGCCGGTCAGCGTCATGTCACGAGAACCCCGTGGTTGCGCAGCAGGTCCATCAGCGGCAGCAGCGGCAGCCCGAGCACGGTGAAGTAGTCGCCGCGCACCCGGGAGAACAGCTGCGCGCCCAGCCCTTCCAGCTGGTAGGCGCCGACCGACTGCAACGCGGCGTCGCCCACCGCATCCAGGTAGCGCGCGATGAAATCCTCCCCCAGCGGCCGCACCGTCAGCTCAGCCGAGTCCAGATGATGCCAGATGCGCGTGCCATCCTTCACGACGACGGCGCAGGCGATCAGCCGGTGGGTCTTGCCGGACAGCGCCCGCAGGTGCGCCGCCGCGCCGTCGCGGTCGGCCGGCTTGTCGAACCAGACGCCGTCGCACTCCAGCATCTGGTCTGCCCCGACCACCAGGGCGCCGCCGTGCCGGGCCGACACCCGCTGCGCCTTCATCTCCGCCAGCGCCTCGGCGACGTCGGCTGGCCCGGCGCCGTCCGCCCGGAAGGCGGCCTTGACCTCGTCCTCGTCCACTCCGGGACGGTCGGCCAGCGCCACCGGCACGCCGGCGTCCTGCAGCAGCTTCCGGCGCGTGGGACTCTGCGAGGCCAGTACGAGCCGCGGTGCTTCGGGATCCGCCGCAATCGCCGGGCTCACGACGCGTCCTCCTGGCGGTGGCGGGCGTAGTAGTTCAGCACGGTGGCCGCCGTTTCCTCGATGGATCGGCGCGTCACGTCGATCACCGGCCAGCCGTGCCGGGTGAAGAAGCGGCGGGCTTCCTGCACCTCCGACCGCACGGTCTCCAGGTCGACGTAATCGGTCTCGTCGTTTTCGTCCGTGAGCATATTGAGGCGCTGCCGGCGCACTTGCACCAACTGCGCCGGGTCCTTGGTTAAGCCGACGATCAGCGGGTCCTTTACCCGGAACAAATCGGACGGCAGCGGGATGCCCGGCACGAAGGGGATATTCGCCGCCTTGATGCCGCGGTTGGCCAGGTAGATGCAGGTCGGCGTCTTCGAGGTGCGCGACACCCCCACCAGGATGATGTCGGCATCGGCCAGGTGCGCCGTCGACTGGCCGTCGTCGTGGCTCATCGTGTAGTTCATCGCCTCGATGCGCTCGAAGTACTCGGCGTCCATCACGTGCTGCAGCCCCGGCTTGCCGGAAATCGGCACACCGAAGTAGGCCGCGAGCGCATGGATCACCCCGTCCAGCACCGGGATGCAGGGCAGCCCCAGCGCCCGGCAGCCATCCAGCAGGCGCTGGCGCAGTTCCTCGTTGACCAGCGTGAACAGCACCGGCCCCGGCGCCTTCTCGATCCCCGCCAGCACCCGATCCATCTGCGAGCGTGTGCGCACCAGCGACCAGACGTGCTCTTCCGGCTCGATGCCCTGGAACTGCACTAGGCAAGCACGGGTTACGGAGTTGATCGTCTCGCCGGTGGCGTCGGAGACAAGGTGCAGGTGGTGGCTGGTCATCCTCGGACTTCGCCAGATGGTTCGCTCAGGTTCCGGGTCGGGCACGCACTGCCGGACGGCGCGTCCGCGATTGTCCACACGCCCCCGCTCCGGACTGGGGATCGAAGCGAACGAATCGGCCCTGCGCGCGCGTCCCGGCGAATTCATTCACCCAAGGCCGTCCGCACTGCACCGGCGATCCGCAGGTGGATACGCCGATCCACAGCTCGGGAAAAGTGGCACGGCCGCGCGCGCACCCGCAAGGTTGTCCTCGTTGTTCACCTTATCCGGACGCCCATGCGACTCCGTGCCGCGTTCGGACGTCAAGCGGACCGATCGCCCGATCGTGCACAGCCCGCGACAGGCGGCTAAACTGTCCCCGCAGCTGCGGAGCATTCGGGGAGAACGAGTCCATCCCCAGGATCAACACGCCAACCACTACAACCGACTCCTTTATTTATTCCTTGAGTCGATGTAGGAGGGGCGGGTCATGTCGGTGGACACTTCCCAAACCGCGGCGTCGAGCGCTTCCAAGCCGCTGCTGCGCGCTCTACACGGCGAGCGCCAGGCGGTGCCGCCGATCTGGCTGATGCGTCAGGCCGGCCGCTATCTGCCGGAGTACCGCGAGCTGCGCGCCGACGCCGGCAGCTTTCTGGACCTCTGCTTCACGCCGGAGAAGGCGGTCGAAGTCACGCTGCAGCCGATCCGGCGTTACGGCCTGGACGGCGCGATCCTGTTCTCCGACATCCTGGTCATCCCCTACGCGCTGGGACAGGCGCTTTGGTTCGAGCAGGGCGTCGGTCCCAAGCTGGAGGCCTTGCAGAGCCCGGCGGAGATCGAGACCCGCCTGTCCACGGCGCGGCTGCACGAGGTCCTGGCACCGGTCTACGAGACCCTGAAGGGGGTGCGGGCGCAGCTGCCCGCCGAGACTACCCTGCTGGGCTTCGCCGGCGCGCCCTGGACGGTTGCCAGTTACATGATCGAGGGCGGGTCCAGCCGCGACTTCGCCGCCGCCAAGAGCTGGATGTTCAGCGATCCGGAGGGATTCGGCCGGCTGATCGACCTGCTGGTCGAGGCTACCGCTGACTACCTGAACGCGCAGATCGATGCCAGCGCGGAAGCGGTGCAAATCTTCGATTCCTGGGCCGCCAGCCTGCCGCCGACGCAGGTGCGGCGCTGGTCGCTGGCGCCGCTGCAAGAGATCACCCGCCGCATTAAGGCGCGCCATCCGGACACCCCGGTGATCCTGTTTCCGCGCGGTGTCGGCCCGCTCTACACCGAGTTCGCCGAGACCGCGGGCGGCGACGCGCTCGGCCTCGACACCGGGCTGCCGCCGGAATGGGCGCGCGATCACCTGCAGTCCAAGGTGACGGTGCAGGGGAACATGGACCCGCTGCTGCTGGTCAGCGGCGGCGAGGAGATGCGCAAGGCTGCGCGCGAGGTCTTGGCTGCGCTATCCGGCGGGCCGTTCGTGTTCAACCTGGGCCACGGTGTGGTGCCGCAGACACCGCCGGAGCATGTCGCCGAGCTGATCGCGCTCGTGCGCGGCGAAGCGTAGGGCCCGCCCGATGGTCGGTTTGCTCGGCAGCGCGTATCCGTGGGTACTGGCGCTGCACATCGTCTCGATCATCACCTGGATGGCGGGCCTGCTGTACCTGCCGCGGCTGTACGTCTACCACGCGCAGGCACAGGCCGGCAGCGAGACGGCCGAGACCTTCAAGGTGATGGAACGGCGGCTGCTCAAGGCGATCATGAATCCCTCGATGATCGCCGCGTGGGTCTTCGGATTGCTGCTGGTGGCGCATCTCGGCGCCTGGACCCAGGGCTGGATGCACGCCAAGTTGGCCCTGGTGATCGCCCTCAGCGCGATCCACATGGCCTACGCTAAGTGGCGCAAGACCTTCGCCGCCGACGCCAACACCCGCGGTCACGTGTTCTACCGGGTGTGGAACGAGGTGCCGACGGCGATCATGGTGATCGTGGTGATCCTGGTGGCGGTGAAGCCGTTCTGACGGGCGCACCTTCACGCCGCCAAGAGTCCCCTCCAACAGCAAAAATATCTGCGCAGGCCACCGTGTGGCTTGACTTTCAGACCAAGCGTGGCTACTTGCAGACCTAGAACAACGGGCGCCCGTCCGGCTGCGCCCGGAACGACACTCCGACATCATCCGTTGCAACGACCCGGCCGCAGCGCGCTTCAGGCGCCTGTGGCGGTCCCAGACGATCCGCCGGCGTTCGACACGTCCTGCGGGTTGCCGCGGTGCCGCAGCGTGCGGCGCCACTCCCTTCGCAAGCGTCCCATCTGCTCAAGAGGGCGCATCCGCTCAAAAACCGCACCTCCGTTGGCCGAACAGACCCACCGACCGCAATGCATCTGCAAGATCTGAAGGACAAGTCGCCCAAGGACCTCCTCGCCTATGCCGAGGAGCTCGACATCGACAACGCCAGCACCCTGCGCAAGCAGGACATGATGTTCGCGATCCTGAAGGAGCTCGCCGACCAGGACGTGACTATCCACGGCGGCGGCGTGCTCGAGGCCCTGCCGGACGGCTTCGGGTTCCTGCGCTCGCCCGAGGCTAACTACCTGCCCGGGCCGGACGACATCTACGTCTCGCCGAAGCTGATCAAGCGCTTCTCGCTGCGCACCGGCGACACGGTGGACGGCCAGATCCGCTCGCCGGAGAGCGCCGAGCGCTACTTCGCGCTGTCGAAGGTGGAGCAGGTCAACTTCGACGATCCGCAGAAGCTGCGCCACCGCATCAACTTCGACAACCTGACGCCGCTGTACCCGGACGAGAAGCTGGCGCTCGAGCTCGACGATCCCACGACCAAGGACCTGACGCCCCGGGTGATCGATCTGGTCGCGCCGGTCGGCAAGGGCCAGCGCGCGCTGATCGTGTCGCCGCCGCGTGCCGGCAAGACGATGATCCTGCAGAACCTGGCGCGGTCGATCGCGAAGAACCATCCCGAGTGCTACATGATCGTGCTGCTGATTGACGAGCGCCCGGAGGAGGTCACCGACATGGACCGCACGGTGACCGGCGAGGTGATCTCCTCGACCTTCGACGAGCCGGCGCAGCGCCACGTCCAGGTCACCGAGATGGTGCTGCAGAAGGCGCGCCGGCTGGTCGAGGCGAAGAAGGACGTGGTGATCCTGCTGGACTCGATCACCCGCCTGGGCCGCGCCTACAACACCACCGTGCCGTCCAGCGGCAAGGTGCTGACCGGCGGCGTCGACGCCAATGCCCTACAGCGCCCCAAGCGCTTCTTCGGCGCCGCCCGCAACATCGAGCAGGGCGGCTCGCTGACCATCATCGGCACCGCCCTGGTGGACACTGGCAGCCGCATGGACGAGGTGATCTTCGAGGAGTTCAAGGGCACCGGCAACTCCGAGATCGTGCTCGACCGCAAGCTGGCCGACAAGCGCGTGTTCCCGGCGATCAACGTCGGCCCCTCGGGCACCCGCCGCGAGGAGCTGCTGGTCGACGAGGGCCGCCTCAACAAGATGATCGTGCTGCGCCGGATCCTGCAGCCGATGGGCTCGATGGACGCGATGGAATTCCTGTCCGACAAACTGCGCCGGACGAAGAACAACGACGAGTTCTTCGAGATGATGAACCAGTAGCACCGCGCGCTGGACCGTCCGCCGGCACCGCGACGCTCCACGCGACCGGACCCGCTCCCCCACCCCGCAAGCCGCGACGACCGCAGGCTGCCTTTGGCGGCGTGATCCGGGGTCGACTCGCGGCGGCCCGGCCCGCACCGGCGAACCGCGTGCCGGCGACCGCGCGCGTCCACACGCGGGGCGCGATGCCGGCCCCGTTCATGCTGCCTTATCGCCACCGCCTTGACGCTGACCCGGGTACGGTCCTGAACTGGCGGGTCGCCGGTCCGGCGTCGCCCACGGCGTCCCGCCGGCGCGTCCGGGCCGCGTCCCGCCGCCGGCGGGTCCGGCCGGCGCGGCGAGACACAACGTCGCGGTGAGGAAGGCGCATGCGCGCAGCCGCCAACCGCCAATCCAAGGCCCTGAAATCGCTGGCCGCGAAACGGCCGGATCCGGGGGCCGCTGCGCCCGCCGCCGGCCGCCCGGACACGGCGCTCAGCATGACTTTCGCTGGTCAAGCGCAGAAATCACCCCTTTTCCCGCCCGGTTTAAGGTACGATTTCTTGAACGGACTCAGAAGCCGGGAGGTCGATTAACCTGTATTCGAGTTATCATCTGGGTAATAGGTGGTCATGAGCGAAGTCGCCGTTTTCGACAGTCTGCGCGAGCGCTATGGCGCCCGGCAGAGTCACGAAATGTCTCTGCAGGAGTATCTGGAAGCCTGCCGCGACGACCCGACGCTGTACACAAGCTCGCCGGAACGCTTGCTGGAGGCGATCGGCGAGCCGGAGTTCGTCGACACCTCGAAGGACGACCGGCTGGGCCGCATCTTCCAGAACCGCACCGTACGCTTCTATCCGGCGTTCGACGACTTCTACGGTCTGGAAGAGACCATCGAGCGCCTGGTCGCCTTCCTGCGCCACGCCGCCCAGGGGCTCGAGGAGCGCAAGCAGATCCTCTACCTGCTGGGCCCAGTCGGCGGCGGCAAGTCCTCGCTCGCCGAGCGCATGAAGAAGCTGATGGAGGAGCAGCCGATCTGCGTCCTCAAGGCCGGCGACCAGATCAGCCCGTTGTACGAAAGCCCGCTGGGCCTGTTCGATCCCGAGCGCGACGGCGCCCAGCTGGAGGAGCAGTACAGCATCCCGCAGCGCCGCCTGCCGGGGATGTGCTCGGCCTGGGCGGTCAAGCGGCTCGACGAGTTCGACGGCGACGTCTCCAAGTTCACGGTGGTGCGCCTGCACCCCTCGAAGCTGCGCCAGATCGGCGTCGCCAAGGCGGAGCCGGGCGACGAGAACAACCAGGACATCTCCTCGCTGGTCGGCAAGCCGGACATCCGGATGCTGGAGTTTTACAGCCAGGACGATCCGGACGCCTATTCCTACTCCGGCGCGCTGAACCTGACGACCCAGGGCCTGCTGGAGTTCGTCGAGATGTTCAAGGCGCCGCAGAAGATGCTGCATCCGCTGCTGACGGCCACGCAGGAGCGCAACTACGTCGGCTCAGAGAACCTCGGCGCTCTGCCCTACCAGGGCATCATCATGGCGCACTCGAACGAGTCCGAGTGGCGCAGCTTCAAGGCCAACCGCAACAACGAGGCCTTCCTCGACCGGATCTGTCTGATCCGCGTGCCCTACTGCCTGCGCATCGACGAGGAGGCGCAGATCTACCGCAAGCTGCTGGCGCAGTCCGAGCTGGCGGAAGCCGCCTGCGCGCCGGGTACGCTGGAGATGATGGCGCGCTTCTCGGTGCTCACGCGCCTGAAGCCGCACGAGAACTCGTCGCTGTACGCCAAGATGCGGGTCTACAACGGCGAGGACCTGAAGGGCAGCGACCCGCACGCCAAGACGGTGCAGGAATACCGCGACGCCGCCGGCGTCGACGAGGGCATGGACGGCATGTCCACCCGCTTCGCCTACAAGGTGCTGTCGGAGACCTTCAACTTTGACACCAAGGAGGTCGCGGCCGATCCTGTCCACTTGATGTACGTGCTCGAACAGGCGATCCGGCGCGAGCAGCTCGATCAGGAAACCGAGCAGAAGTACATCGCGTTCATCAAGGAGGAGCTGGCCCCGCGCTACGCCGACTACATCGGCAAGGAGATCCAGAAGGCCTATCTGGAATCCTACGAGGAGTACGGCCAGAACCTGTTCGACCGCTACATCGCCTACGCCGACGCCTGGGTCGAGGGGCAGGACTACAAGGATCCGGACACCGGACAGATCCTGGATCGCGACGCCCTCGACCGCGAACTGCAGAAGACCGAGAAGCCGGCGGGCATCCGCAACCCGAAGGACTTCCGCAACGAGATCGTCAAGTACGCGTTGCGGCAGCGCGCCCAGCAGGGCGGCACCAACCCGCGCTGGACCTCGTACGAAAAAATCCGCGAGGTGATCGAGCACCGGATGTTCTCGCAGATCGAGGAGCTGCTGCCGGTGATCTCGTTCGGCAGCAAGCAGGACAGCGAGAGTGCCGACAAGCACCAGGCGTTCCTGGAGCGGATGGTGGAACGCGGCTACACCGAGCGCCAGGTCCGCCGCCTGGTCGAGTGGTACATGCGGGTGCGCGAGGCGGGCTGAACGCCCGCCCCGCCTAGCGTCCCAACCCACGAGGAGGACGGGCCGACGAGCCAGACCATGCGCATCATCGACCGCCGGCAGAACCCCAAGGGCAAGAATCTCGGCAACCGTCAGCGCTTCGTGAACCGCGCCCGTTCGCGGCTCCGGCGCGCGATCAAGGACAACATCCGCGAACGCAGCGTGTCCGACACCACCTCCGGCGAGACGGTGGTGATCCCGAGCGACGACACGCACGAGCCGGAGTTCCAGCGCGATCCGCAGACCGGCCGGCGCTCGCGCGTGCTGCCCGGCAACAAGCAGTTCCGCGAAGGCGACACGATCCCCCGCGACGAGGACGGCGGCGGGGGCGGCCGCAAGGCCAGCGCCGAGGGCGACGGCGAGGACTCCTTCACCTTCACGCTCAGCCGCGACGAGTTCCTCGACCTGCTGTTCGAGGATCTCAAGCTGCCCGACATGGTGAAGCGGCAGCTCAAGTCCGAGCAGATCCCCAAGCCGCAGCGCGCCGGCTTCGCCACCACCGGGCCGCAGAACCGGCTCAACATGGTGCGCACGCTGCGCCGCTCGCTGGTCCGGCGGGCAGCGCTCGGCCGGCCCAAGCAGGCCGCCCTGGATCAGATCGAGAGCGAGCTGGCGCGCCTGCAGAGCGGCGAAATCACCCCGGCCGACGGCAAGTCGGCCGACAAGCGCATCGCCGAGCTCAAGCACACCCTGGAGGATGCCCGCCGGAAGCGCTCCAAGGTCCCCTACATCGATCCGATGGACCTGCGCTACAACCGCTTCGAGCGGACGCCGCAGCCGATCGCCCAGGCGGTGATGTTCTGTCTGATGGACGTGTCCGCCTCGATGGATCAGGAGATGAAGGAGCTGGCCAAGCGTTTCTTCATGCTGCTGCACCTGTTCCTGGAGCGGCACTACGACAACGTCGACGTGGTGTTCATCCGCCACACCCACCGCGCCGAGGAGGTCGACGAGAAGACCTTCTTCGAGGGCCGGCGCACCGGCGGCACCATCGTCTCCTCGGCGCTGGAGGAGATGCTGCGCATCGTCGACGAGCGCTACCCGATCAACGCCTGGAACATCTACGTCGCGCAGGCCTCCGACGGCGACGACGTGCCGGGCGACGTGGCGCACTGCACCCGCCTGCTGAAGGACCGGGTGCTGCCGATCACGCAGTTCATGGCCTACGTCGAGATCGACCCGCAGAGCCGGGCCCGCATGGGCTTCGTCGGCCGCGAGGAGAGCGACCTCTGGCGCGGCTACGCGCCGCTGTCGGAGAGCCGCGAAAACCTGGCGATCCGCCGGATCGGCGAGGCCGGCGACATCTTCCCGGTGTTCCGCGACCTGTTCCGCAGCGAGGAGAACGTGACGTGACCGCCGGCAAGACCCAGCAGCGCAAGTCCTCCAGCGGCAAATCCCCGGGCACCAAGGCGGCGGGCGGCAAGACCGCGGGCCGCAGGTCCGGCGGCGGCAAGACGTCCGGGACGCTGCTGTTCGAAGGCGCCGACTGGGACTTCGGCACGATCCAGCGCACCTTCGAGGCGGTCGAGCGGGTGGCGCTGACCGAACTCGGCCTCGACCCCTACCCGACCCGCCTCGAGGTGATCACCTCCGAGCAGATGCTGGACGCCTACGCCGCGACCGGGCTGCCGGTGATGTACCCGCACTGGTCGTTCGGCAAGCGCTTCGCCCAGCAGGAGATGATGTACCGCAAGGGCTTCCAGAGCCTGGCGCTGGAGATCGTGATCAACGCCAATCCCAGCATCTGCTACATCATGGAGGAAAACACCATGGCGACGCAGGCGACCGTGATCGCCCACGCTGCCATGGGCCACAACCACTTCTTCAAGCACAACCAAGTGTTCCAGCGCTGGACCTCGCCGGACACCATCCTGGACGACCTGCGCCATGCCCGGCGCTTCGTGCAGGACTGCGAGGAGCGGCACGGCCAGCAGGCGGTGGAGCGGGTGCTGGACGCCGCGCACGCGCTGTTCGCCCAGGGCGTCGACCGCGACCGGCGCGGCCAGCGCCCCGACCCGCGCAGCGAGCGCCAGCGCGCTTGGCAGCGCCGGCGCGAGGAGCGCGAGGCGGCCGACGACCTGTGGCTGCGCACCGTGCCGCGGCGCGAGAGCGACCAGCTGGACGACGCCACCGCGGCCGACCGGGAGGCGCAGCGCCGCGCCCTCGGCCTGCCCGAGGAGAACCTGCTGTACTTCCTGGAGCTGCACGCGCCGTTGCTGGAGGACTGGCAGCGCGAGCTGCTGCGCATCGTGCGCGAGCTGGCGATCTACTTCGAGCCGCAGCGCCAGACCAAGATGATGAACGAGGGCTGCGCCACCTGGGTGCACTACCAGATCATGCACAGCCTGCGCGCCGGCGGCGAGATCGACGACGCGACGATGCTGGAGTTCCTGCACCTGCACGCCCACGTCGTCGCCCAGCCCGAGTTCGACAGCCGCGGCTACTCGGGCATCAACCCCTACGCCCTCGGCTTCGCGATGATGCGCGACATCGCCCGGATCTGCAGCGAGCCGACGCGGGAGGACGAGTCGTGGTTCCCCGACATCGCCGGCAACGGCGCGCCGATCGCCACGCTGCGCCAGGCCTGGGCGGACTTCCGCGACGAGAGCTTCATCCGGCAGTACCTGTCACCGCGGCTGATCCGCGACATGCGGCTGTTCAAGCTGCGCGACGATTCCGACGAGCCCGAGTACCTGGTCGAGGCGATCCACGACGAGGACGGCTACAAGCGCATCCGCAACGCGCTGGCCGAGCAGCACGACCCGGTGATGGCGCAGCCGCGCATCGAGATCACCGGCGCCGACCTGCGCGGCGACCGCACGCTGGAGCTGAAGCACGACGTGCACGACGGCCAGCAGCTCGACGCGATGGAGGCGCGGCGCGTGCTGCGCCACCTGCGCAACCTCTGGGGCTACGGCGTGCGGCTGCGCGAGATCGACGCCGAAAGCGGCGCCGAGATCGCCGTGCACGAGGCGCAGGAGACCTAGGGCGAAATCGCTCCAGGTCGAACCGACCTTGAGGGTGAATTTCGCCCTGCCTGTTTGAACAGTGGGCGGAATACACACAAAGGTGATGACACCCTTGGCGATCTTGGCCTAGCGTCGGCGTACCCGCCTTCGGGTTGCCCGGAACGGGCGGTCGGTTATCCTCGGGGTGGAGCCGACACCCCCAAGCCAGAGCGCGGAAGGGCCGCCGATGATCCGACGGGTGGACGCCGCGCGTGCATCCCGGCTGCCGGCCGGGCGGTGTGCGCTATGAGCAACTGGAGCTATCCCGAGATCCTCGCCGATGCGGAGCCGTTTCGCAGCCTGGAACCGGACGCGCTGGAATCGGTCTGGCGTGCCGGCCGGGTCCGCGAGGCCGCCCGCGGCCAGGAGCTGTTCCAGCAGGGCGACCCGGCCAGCCACCTCTACGTGCTGCTCTCCGGCGCCATCAAGATGTTCCAGGTCACCGAGAACGGCAGCGAGGTGATCCAGGGCTTCATCGCCCCCGGCGAGATGTTCGCCTGCGTGGCCGCCGCCGGCGCGGCGAGCTATCCAGCGACCGCGGTCGCCGAGGCGGACAGCCGGGCCGCCGCCTGGACCTGCGACACCTTCGCCACGCTGATGGCGCGCTATCCGGCACTCGGCCGCGACACCATGGGCTCGTTCGGCCAGCGCCTGCAGATGGCCCGCGAACGCATGGTCGACATGGCGACCAAGACCTCCGACCAGCGCATCGCCGCGGTGCTGTTGCGACTGGCGCGGCGCCGCGCCGACAAGCCGGCCGAGGGCGCCGAGTTGCAGGCACCAATCTCGGTGTCGCGCCAGGAGATCGCCGCGATGAGCGGCACCGGCCTCTACACCGTCAGCCGCACCCTGCAGGCGTGGGCCCGCGCCGGTCTGCTCGAGGTCGGCCGGCGCCAGGTCGCGGTGCTCGATCCGGCGGCGCTGGGCGCGATCTACAGCGGCGAAACGCCGGCGCCGACCAGCCGGGCGTCGTAGCTCGGCCGGGTCGGCCTCAGACCACCATCTGGGTCTGCCACCAGACGACGAACCCCAGCCCCAGCGCCACGATCAGGCCGACTTTCAGCCCCTCCTGCAGGTCCCGCACCCGCAGCCTGAGCCGTCGGGCGGCGCGGTGCTGCAGACGCTGCCAGGATGTCTTGGCGTGGCGGCCGGTCATCGTCGTCCTCCTTTCGGGCTCGTTTCGCTCGCTCCGAGCGGTGGTCGGCTGTGGTCGGCGTGCCGTGAGACGCCGACCGTCGGGCGGCTCCGGGGCACCGCTGCGGCCGGCGCCCCGGAGGCCGATCCGTCAGCTGCCGGCGAAGGCCTCGCGCACGGCCGTGGCGGCGTCGCCGCCGTTGGCGGCCTTCACGCCCTCGAGCCAGGCGGCGACCTGGTCGAGGTTGCCGGAGATCCAGTCGGTCGCGACCTTCTCGGCCGGCTGCTCCTTGTAGGCGAAGTCGTAGATCCAGCGGCTCTGCACCTTGGGCTCCACCGCGAACTGCGCCAGGAACCTGGCGGGCTGCGGGTTGGCCTCGGCCCAGCCGCTGCTGGCGACCGTCCAGACGGTGCTCTCGATGTCCGCGATCTCGCTGTCCGCGTCGTCGCTGAGGAAGCAGATGTCGAACTTCACGTCCATCCAATGCGGCTTCCAGCCGTGGAACACGATCGCCTTGTCCTGGCGGGTGCGGCGGTCGACCTGCGAGAGCATGCCGGAGACGCTGCTCGGCACCACCTGCCAGGCACCCAGGCCCTTGTAGTCGGCCTGCACCGCCTTATCGAAGGCCTCGGTCATCGCTGCGCCCGACCCGATCGCGTAGATCTTGCGCTCGAACCGCTCGCCGTTCGCGACCAGGTCCTCGACGCTGGTGATACCGGCCTCGCAGACCGACGCCGGCACCGCCAGGCCCTGCACGGCGCCCTTGAGGTTGACCGCGTGCTTGGCCGCCTGGCCGTCGTCCAGCAAAGGCTGCAGCATGGTCTCATGCGCCGGCATCCAGGTGCCCAGCGTCACGTCGACGTCGCCGCTGCGGATGCCCTGGTAGACGAACTGCGGGCTGAGCTCCTTGATCTCCGCCTGGTAGCCCATCGCGTCCATGATCTGCAGCGCCACCTGCGTCTTCACCGTCACGCCCGGCCAGGGCTGCATGCCCAGGCGCACCGGATCGGCCGCCTCGGCCGGGCGCGGCAGGACGCCGGCGGACAGCGCCAGCGCCGCGACGGTCGACGCCGTCAGCACGCCTCGTCCGAGGCGCGGAAGGGAATTCAACATTGTGAGCCTCCTTGTATCGCGTCGTATGCGGGCGCCGCCCGGCGTCCGGCGACCGCAGATCGCCCCGGGATGCCGCCGCCCGCCCGATCTCCCGTCGGGCCGTCGACGCGTCTTGCCTGCTTTCGGATGGCGATCAGCCTGGCCGCACTGGCCGGCGCGCGGCAAACAACTTATGTTCGCCACGAGCCCAAGCTCAACTTATGGATATCTTCTAATGGCCCCCTCCGGCTCCCTGCCGCCGCTGAACTGGCTGCGCGCCTTCGAGGCGGCCGCCCGGCTGATGAGCTTCACCCAGGCCGGCCGCGAGCTCGGCGTGACCCAGTCGGCGATCAGCCAGAACGTGCGGCTGCTGGAGGCGCAGCTAGGCCAGCGGCTGTTCCACCGGCTGCCGCACCGCCTGGAGTTGACCGAGAGTGGCAAGGCCTACCTGCCGGCGGTGCAGGACGGCTTCGAACGCATCGGCGCCGGTACCCGCGAGGTGTTCGGCCCGCGTCCGGACCAGCAGGTGACGGTGCGCACCACGCCCGCGTTCGCCAGCCTGTGGCTGGCGCCGCGGCTGCCCGAGCTGCTGGCGGCGGAACAAGACTTGCGGCTGCGGGTGATCTCGACGGTCTGGGACCTGGAGTTCGAGTCCGGCGGCGCCGACCTGGAGATCCGCTACGGCGACGGCCAGTGGCCCGGCGTCGAGTGCGAGCGCCTGACCGAAGACCGGATCTTCCCGGTCGCCGGCCCGGCGACCGCGACGCGTCTGGCGGCGGACCCGGCGGCGCTGGCCGGCGAGCGGCTGCTGCACACCGTCGGTTTCCGCGTGACCTGGCCGGAGTGGCTGCACGAAGCCGGTCTCGCCGACCGGGTGGACGGCGGCGCCGGCGACCATTTCGACGGCCTGCTGCTGCCGCTGCAACTGGCCGAGCGCGATTGCGGCGTCGCCCTCGCCCGCACCTCGATGGCCGCCGACCGCCTCGCCGACGGCCGCCTCGCCGCCCCGCTCGCTCCGGCGCTGGAGACCGAGGAAGCCTTCTTCGCGGTCTGGCCCGCCAACGCCACCCTGAGCGACGACGCCGCGCGCGTGCTGGCGTGGCTGCGGCGTTGGGCGGCTTACGCCTGCGGGTGAAGAGTACGCTCTAGGATTTTGATAAACGTAAACTTCATCCTGAGCAGGCCGGCGTCAGCCGGCCATGTCGAAGGACGCTTCGGTCGTGCCGACCGGGAGACGCCGGAGGGCACCGCTGCAGCGTCCTTCGACAAGCTCAGGATGAAGCTTCGACACGCTCAGAATGAAGTGGCGTCGCGCTTTGCCGAGGCCATGACGTCGTGCACAACCTCGGCATGAAGGCGGGCGCTACCCGGCCCCGCGCTCCAGCACCCGCAGGCGGCTGTGCACCAGGTCGCGGTCCAGGTAGCAGCCCTGCAGGTGACGGCGGCCGGTGTTCGGGTTGAACTCTTCGCGGCCGTGCAGGACGCGCAGGTTGTCGAACGCCATCAGCGTGCCCGGCTCCAGCCGGAAGCTGATCATGAAGCGCGGATCGCGCAGCAGCTCCCAGAACCGGCGGTAGCCGCGGTAGAACGGCTCGGCGACCTCGGGCTGCATCGGCTGGGCGTCGCGGATCCAGTTGTTGAAGCGGATCTCCGCCAGGTTGCCGTCGGCGTCGCGGCCGATCGTCGGCGCGCGGAAGCGGATGTCGCTGACCTCGTCCTGGAAGCGGAAGTCGACCGGCAGCGTGCACAGCGTCTCGAACGCCTCCGGGTCCTCGCTTTGCAGCGCCTGCGCCGCGGCGAAGCCGTCGGTCAGCAGCGAATCGCCGCCCTCGGACTCGTTCTCCAGGCAGTACAGCAGCTGGAAGTCCGGCGGCCGCTGCCAGTTCGGCAGGTCGATGTGCGGCTCCAGCCGGATCGCCGTGTAGGCGGCATTGTTCGGGTTCGGCTTGGAGACCACGTCGAAGTAGCGGCCAAAGTTGGTCTCGCGCGGCCAGCCAACGCGCTCGGCGACACGGATCACGGCTTCCGGCTCGCGCGGACCGTCGACCAGTAGCGCCGCGCCGTCGCGCACCAGGGCGTCGAGCCAACGGCGCAGGCCGTCGTCGCTGCCCATCGCCTCGGCGTGCGGCACCGCCGGCAGCTGGTCCTGCATCTGCGCGGCCGTCCAAGTGCGCGGCGCCTCGGCGGCGGCCGCTCCGGTCCCGGGCGCCCGCTGCAGCAGCCAGCCCGGATCGAACAGGCTGACGTGGCCGTCGGCCCAGCGGCACTGCAGCGCGCCCTGCCCGGTCACCGCGACCTCGGGACGGCCGGGCTCGGCGATGTCCGCCAGCTTGACCACGCGCTCGCGGGTCTGCGGGTGGCGGCAGCTGGCGCAGGCGCAGTTGTCGCGCAGCCACAGCCGATGAAAGCGCGCGCGCCGGCCGTCGTCCCAGCTCAGCGCGACCGCGTCGCCCTCGACCTCGGCCGCGGTTAGGCGGCGCGCGCTGGCATAGGACTCGAACTCGCCCATGTCGACCACCGGCGCCGCCGGCGCGGGACCGCCGGCGTCCGGCGCCGGGGTGGCGGGGTTGCGCGGGTGCGGCGTGTGCATCTCGGGATCACCTCTCGTTCTTCGGTTCGTTGTCTGAACGCCCGAGACGATGTGCATCGCCCCGCGCGGCGACAAACAACGAGTTTGGTCAGGGAGGCCAAGCCCAGCTAATACCCGGATCGTTCCCGGACGGCCGCGGTCCGGCGCTCGCGCCCTCACGACTCAGACGCCAGAGCAGCGCGACCCGCTAATACCCTGGAATTCGCGAATTTCCGAGCGCGAGACCGGCACGGGCCGGCCGCCGGACTCAGAACGGCGTCACCACACCGGCCAGGCCGTTGTCGCCGGTTTTCAGCTCGAAATGGATGCTCTGGCCCTCGCCCTTCGGCCGGGCGCGGGTCGGGCTTTCGCTGAAGTCGGGCGCGCGCGGCTGGTTGAAGGCGACGCCGGTCTCGTCGAGCGGCTGGACGATCTGCCGCAGGTCCTGCCGGTCCCAGCGATCGGACGGATAGGCCCAGGCGTTGAAGTGCACCTCGCCGTCGCGGCAGGCGATCGACACCCAGTACCAGCCCCAGGACTTCAGGCGGATGCCGGACGGCGCGGTGGCGTACACGCCGCTGGCGGCCAGCCGGTCCTCCAACTCGTCCCGCGCAGCCGGGTCCAGGGCGCGCCGCGAGGTGGCCCAGCGCCACGGCGCCAGCGGGTCGGCCAGCGACAGGCGGGCCAGGTTGCCGGCGTCCGGCTTGCTGGCGCGGGCGGTGACGTCGGCGCCGCCGGTACCGTCGGCGATCATGTGGTAGCTGCGCAGTTGCTTCTCGTAGTGGCCGTTGTAGACCAGCCGCACTTCCCAGTGGTCTTCAATATTCGCACACCTTTTGCGCAGGTCGTCGCCGTTCAGATAGCTGAACCAGGTCGCCTTGAGCGTGTAAGGCTGGTCGATCTGGCCGGCGTAGGTGCAGCCGGCGACCGCAGCGGCCGCGCCCAGCGCCGCCAGGCGCGGCGCCCAGCGTCGCAGCGGTGTCCAGGGCCGACGCGGCGCGGCCGTTCTGGACTTGCCGGTCGGATCTTGGCGGCGACGTCGTCTCAACGGGTCACTCCTGGTCTGGCGCATCTGCGCGGGCGTCGTGAAGACATGCAGTCAATCAAGGTTAACGCTCTCGTAAGGATTGTCGCATTAGTGTAGACACTGATTCACGGTTTACCTAGACTTGCGCCGATTCGCGGAATCTGGCGCGTGGGTGTGCGGGGGGCGATCTTGATCAGTCGAAAGCGACGGGCGGCTGCCGACGGCGGCTCTCCATCGAGCGAGTCTCCTCGGACGGCCGGCCCGGCTCGGACCGCCGCCCGCCTGCTGGCGCCGCTGCTGCTGCTGGCGGCCGTCGCGCTGGCGTGGCCCGGCCAGGCGCAGGCGCGCTACGCCTCGATCGTGATCGACGCCGAGACCGGCTATGTGCTGCATGCGGTGAACGAGGACACGCGGAACTATCCCGCCTCGCTCACCAAGATGATGACCCTCTACATGACCTTCGAGGCGCTGGACGCCGGCCGGCTGTCGCTGGACCAGCGGCTGCCGGTGTCGCGCCGCGCCCAAGGCATGTCACCGTCGAAGCTCTACCTCAAGGCCGGCGACACCATCCGGGTCGAGGACGCGATCCTGGCACTGGTCACCAAGTCGGCGAACGACGTCGCCGTGGTGCTGGCGGAGGCTCTGGGCGGCACCGAGTGGCAGTTCGCGCTGAAGATGACCGAGAAGGCGCGCGAACTCGGGATGGTCCGCACGACCTTCCGCAACGCCTCGGGCCTGCCGAACCGGGGCCAGCTCTCGACCGCGCGCGACATGGCGACGCTGTCGCAGGCGCTGCTGTACGACTACCCGCAATACTATCACTACTTCGCCACCGACCGCTTCAGCTATCGCGGCCGTGCCTACGGCAACCACAACAACCTGCTGGACGACTTCGCCGGCACCGACGGCATCAAGACCGGCTACATCCGCGCCTCCGGCTTCAACCTCGCCGCCTCGGTGGTGCGCGACGGCCGGCGCCTGATCGCCGTGGTGTTCGGCGGCCGCAGCGCGCGCTCGCGCGACGCCCACATCAAGACGCTGCTGAGCCGCGGCTTCGGCCAGGTGCGCCGGATGCAAACGATCCCGGTGGTGTCGCCGCCGCCGCGCAAGCCCGCCGACGCGCTGCGCATGGCCGAGGCCGCGCCGAGCCCGCAGCCCAAGGCGGCGGCCCAGAGCAAGGCCGAACCCGCCGCCGTTCAGGTGGCCCGGGCCGGCTCCGCCACCACCGTGCCGGACAGCGCCCCGCTGCGCGAGCTGGTCGCCGAGATCGTCACCGACGCCCCGGTGCCGCCGGCCACCAACCGGCCCGACGAGGTCAAGGTGGCCGCCGCCGCGCTGGCCGACGCCGACGGCGTCTATGCCGTGCAGGTCGGCGCCTACCGCCACGCCGCGCCGGCGCACGTCGCCGCCACCCGCGCCGCGAACACGGTGCCGCAGCTACTCGGCACTAGCGAGGTCTCGGTCAGCCGGATCCGCGGCAACCGCGGCCCGCTGTACCGCGCCCGCCTGGTCGGGCTGTCGCACAGCCGCGCCGAGCAGGCCTGCCGCCTGCTGGAATCCCGCAGCATCGATTGCCTGGTGATCCAGCCGCGCGGCGGCGTAGAGGTCGCCTTCAACACCTCCAAGGCCGGCTAGACCCGTCCAAGGGCGCACCCCGCTTTCGTCCTGAGCCGCGGCCGCAGCACCGGGCCACTCGGGACCGGGGCGTCCTGGAAGCCGCCACGACGGGGCTTCGCGACGCCGGGTCCCGGCGTTAGGCTGCGCGCGCAGATCGCCGCCACGCCAGCCGGGACCGCCATGAAAGCCGCCATCTTCGACCGCTTCCACACGCCGCTCGAGATCCGCGAGGTCGCCGACCCGGCCTGCCCGCCCGACGGCGCGGTGGTGCGGGTGGAGGCCTGCGGGGTCTGCCGCTCCGACTGGCACGCTTGGCGCGGCGCCGACCCGGACGTGCAGGCGCCGCACGTGCCCGGGCACGAGTTCGCCGGCGTGGTCGAGGCGGTGGGCGCCGAGGTGCGCCACCTGCGACCCGGCGACCGGGTCACCGCCCCGTTCATCATCGCCTGCGGACGCTGCCCCGACTGCACCGACGGCGACCCGACGATCTGCGCCGGGCAGGAAGAGCTCGGCTTCGTCCTGCAGGGCTGCTTCGCCGAGTTCGTGGCGGTGCCGCGGGCCGACTTCAACCTGGTCGCGCTGCCCGAGGCCCTGGGCTTCACCGCGGCCGCCGGCATGGGCTGCCGAGTCACCACGGCGTTCCGCGCGCTGGTCGACCGCGCCCGGCTGCGGCCCGGCGAGTGGCTGGCGGTGCACGGCTGCGGTGGCGTCGGCCTGTCGGCGATCGCCATCGCGCGGGCGCTCGATGCCAGGGTCCTGGCGGTCGACGTCAACCCGCAGGCGCTGGAGCTGGCGCGCACGCTGGGCGCGGCCGAGACGCTGGACGCGCGCCCGCCGGCCGACGTCGGCGAGGCGGTGCGCGAGCTGACCGGCGGCGGCGCCCACGTGTCGATCGACGCGCTCGGCATCACCGCGACCTTCCGCAACTCGCTGTTCGGCCTGCGCCCGCTGGGCCGGCACGTGCAGATCGGCATGCCGCTGGAGGAGCACGCGGAGCCGCCGGTGCCGCTGCTGCAGCTGGTCTACGGCCGGCAGATCGCCCTGATGGGCACCCGCGGCATGGCGGCGGCGCGCTTCCCGGCACTGTTCGAGCTGATCGCCGATGGCCGCCTCGACCCCGGCCGCCTGGTTACCCGCACCATCCCGCTGAGCCAGGCCGGCGCCGCGCTGGCGCAGATGGACGGCTACAGCGGCAGCGGCGTGACGGTGATCGACCGGTTCGAGGCGTAGCGAGGGGCCGTCCCGCTACTCCGCGGCGGCGGCGAGGCGGTCGTCGGGCTCGTCGAGGCCGGCGGCAGCGCGGTGGTCCAGGTGGGGGTTCGGCGTCGGGTTCGGATCCGGGCGCTCGAGCACCGCGGCCATCCGGCGGCGCGCCGCCCAGGGCGCGTCGAGCGCCAACGGTGCGCCGGAGCCGCGGCCGCGCTCCAGCAGCCAGCTGTTCAGGGCATCGCGCATCTGGCGCTTGCCGACGCGCTGCCAGCGCCGGAAGTCCCAGGGCTTGTCGCTGGCCCAGTTGCGCCGGGTCGGCAGGAAGCTCAGCGGCCGCAGACGCTGACGCGTCAGGTCCTGCGCCGGCACCCGTTGCGGCAGGTAGATCGGTCCCTCGAAGTGGGAGATCCAGAGCAGCGCGCGCGCGTCCATCCCCTCGACGAAGACGCCGTTGACGCGGCCGCCCAGGGACGGGACCAGAACCGGGTAATCGCCGGTCTTCGCCGCCAGCCGCCGATGGTTCAGGAGAACGCCGGGCGTCACCCGGAGCCGGTGCACCCGCTCGCCCAGCAGCGCCGCGCGCAGGTCGCGGTCCATCAGCGTGCCGTAGAAGAAGAACAGCATTCCCGGAGTCACCTCCCGGCCTCAGGGTTTCGGCCCGGCCCGAACGGCCCGGCGGCAAGCCACAGATGTAGGGCCCGGGGGCGGCGGCGTAAACCGGATCGGGCGCCCGGTCAGAGGTCCGGCGGCACCTCGATGCCGCTCTGCCGCAGCTGCTCGGCCAGCAGGTCCTTGAGACGCCGCAGACCGGCCTCGTCCCTGGCCTCGCAACGGGCCACCAGCACGTCCTGCGTGTTGGAGGCGCGCAGCAGCCACCAGCCGTCCTCGGTGATCACCCGCACGCCGTCGGTGGCGATCACCTCGGCGTCGCTGCCGGCAAGGCGCTGCTTGACCTCCTCGGCGACCGCGAACTTGCGGTCCTCCGGGCAGGGGAAGCGGATCTCCGGCGTGTTCACCACCTGCGGCAGGCTGTCACGGAAGGCGGCCAGGTCCTGGCCGGTGCGCTGCAGGATGTCGAGGATGCGCACCGCGGCGTAGAGCGCGTCGTCGAAGCCATACCAGCCCTCGGCGAAGAACAGGTGGGCGCTCATCTCGCCGGCGAACGGCGCGCCCTCCTCCAGCATCTTCGACTTGATCAGCGAGTGGCCGGTCTTCCACATGATCGGCCGGCCGCCGGCGGCCTCGACGGCGTCGAACAGCACCTGGCTGGCCTTGACGTCGGCGATGATCGGCGCGCCGGGATTGCGCTGCAGGATGTCGCGGGCGATCAGCACCATCATCTGGTCGCCCCAGAGAATGCGGCCCTGGGCGTCGACGCAGCCGATGCGGTCGCCGTCGCCGTCGAAGGCGAAGCCGAGGTCGCAGCCCTTGTCCGCCACCTCCGCCTGCAGCTGCTTCAGGTTGTCGGGCACGGTCGGGTCCGGGTGGTGCGCCGGAAAGGTGCCGTCGACCGTCTCGTTCAGCAGGTGGTGCTCGCCCGGCAGGCGCTGCGCCAGCTCCACCAGCACGTCGCCGACGGCGCCGTTGCCGGCGTCCCAGGCGACCTTCAGGCCGGACGCCGCGGCGTCGACGTCGCGCACCATCCGGTCCAGGTAGCGCTGCTGCAGCTCGACCCGCTCGCGGCGGCCCTGGCCGGAGCTGACCTCGCCCTTGGCGGCGATCCGGCCCAGCTCCTGGATCTGCTCGCCGTAGAACGACTTTTTGCCCAGCCTCAGCTT
>ENA-ORDC01000808-ORDC01000808.1-marine-metagenome-genome-assembly--contig:-NODE-808-length-27089-cov-7.035058_pt1 | contig 27089 bp, 23 predicted proteins | sample MGYA00237783_ERZ508515 | MGnify/ENA primary metagenome ERZ508515 (study PRJEB26186, sample SAMN06268792) | marine metagenome | isolation source: Eden Landing Ponds, San Francisco, CA, USA | place... | reverse complement strand
CCCGGCGAGTAGACGTCGACGGGGCTGTCGGCGGTGTGGATGGCCATGTCGGCGCCGTCCATGCCGCCCCAGGGGTCGGTGTCGCCGTCGGGATCCTGGAGGGTGGGGAGGTCGTAGGGAGCGTCGCCGATCTCGTCGAGGTGCACTTCGAGGACGGCGGCGGAGTAGGGGTACTCGGGGAGGTACGAGAACTTGTCGGAGGGCGCGCCCTTGTTGGTGTTCCCGCCGTAGGCGAGGTAGAGGGTGTCGGTGGCCTCGTTCACGACGAGTCCGTTAGGGCCGTGGTTCTCCTCCGAGCGGGGGAGCCCCCGAACCAGCGGGGTGTGCTGCCACTCCGAGCCGGTCCACTCCAGTTTCGAGAGGACCCCGGAGTTGGTGTCCAGTGAGTCGCCGGGGGCGTTGAGGTTCGACACCTCGATGCGGGGATCGGTGGATGCGGCGTAGATCACCGGGTTGTCGGCGGTACCGGTGACGTAGATGCCGGTGAGGAGCCGACCGTCGACGGAGGCGTTGAGGCTGCCGTCGTCGTCGTGGTTGGGGATCTCGGAGATCTCGGCGATCGTCTCGTTCCCCGTGACGGCGTAGTCGTTGGCGCCGGTGCGCTCGACGGTGTACGCGTAAATGGTACCGGTCTGTGTGGCGACGTACAGCCGGCCGTCCGGGCCGAACTGCAGCGACGTGGGGTTCTGGGGAGAGACCCCGTCGAGCCCGCTCGATCCGAAGCTCGGCGACTCCGGAGCGAGCGCTCCGCCGTCGACCGCGGCGGGTGCCGTCGCCTCAGATCCCGGCTGGACCTCGGCGACCGGCGTCGACAGGGCGACTGCGAGTACGAGTACCGCCACGATACTTCGATGTGACGTGAATGTCTTCGGAACCATTGGGTGAACGCGTGACTGTCAGGACGACAGTCGCTCGGGATGCACACTCCGCTCTGGTGACATTGCTACCCGTACGGTAACGCACCCAACGAGCGATGAAGTTCTCCTTACACTACTCATCTAGTGAAGCGAAATACTCTTTCTGAAGAACGATGCTCTGGCGTGTTGCTCGTCCCGCGGTCGGGGGGCCGACCGTGCCGTCTCCGGCGATCCCCGGCCCGTCCGGTTGGCCGTGTGGGGTGCCGAACGGCAGCGGCCTCACCGTGTTCGGCGGCTAGGCGCCTCATACTCAACACCGTACCCGTCGTTCGGGGGACCAGTGAACGTCAGCATCATCGGTTCCGGATACGTTGGAACGACCCTCGCAGCGTGCCTCGCCGACCTCGGTCACCGCGTCGTCTGCGTCGACGTGGACGAGGACGTGGTGGCCCGTCTGAACGCCGGCGACGCCCCCATCCACGAGCCCGGGCTCGACGACCTCCTGGCCCGCCACGCGGGCGATCGGCTCACGGCGACGACCGACTACGCCGAGGCGGCCGCCTGCGACGTCTCCTTCCTCGCGCTCCCGACGCCCTCGCGGGACGACGGCAGCGTCGACACGGGGTACGTCGAGACCGCGGCGCGCTCGCTCGGCGAGGCGCTCGGCCCCGACGGCGACCCCCACCTCGTGGTGGTCAAGTCCACCGTGGTCCCGGGGACGACGGACACGGTCGTCGCGCCCGCGATCGAGGCCGCCTCGGGCCGCGAACGGGGCGTCGGCTTCGACGTGGCGATGAACCCCGAGTTCCTTCGCGAGGGCCACGCCGTCGACGACTTCCTCTCGCCGGACAAGGTCGTGCTCGGTGCCGACGCCGAGCGCGCAAACGAGACCCTGCGCGACCTGTACGCGCCGCTCACGGATCGCGTCGAGACCGCGGTCGTCGAGACGGGGATCCGCGAGGCCGAGATGATCAAGTACGCCAACAACGCCTTCCTGGCGACGAAGATCTCGCTGATCAACGAACTCGGCAACATCTGCAAGGAGTACGGCGTCGACGCCTACGAGGTCGCCGACGCCATCGGCCTCGACGACCGCATCGGCGAGCAGTTCCTCCAGAGCGGCCTCGGCTGGGGCGGCTCGTGCTTCCCGAAGGACGTGGCGGCGCTGATCGCCGCGGCCCGGGAGCGCGACTACGAGCCAGCCCTCCTCGAAGCCGCCGTTGGGGTCAACGACCGCCAGCCCGAGCGCCTGCTCGGCCTGCTCGACGCCCACGGCCCCGTCGACGGCCGGCGGGTCGCCGTCCTGGGGCTGGCGTTCAAGGCCGGCACCGACGACGTGCGGAACTCGCGGGCGATCCCCGTGATCGAGGGACTGCTCGATCGCGGCGCGGATGTCGTCGCCTACGACCCAGTAGCGACAGAGCGCATGCGCGAGCACTTCCCCGACGTCGAGTACGCCGACAGCGCCGCGGCCGCCCTCGACGGCGCCCACGCGGCCGCGGTGGTCACCGACTGGCCGGAGTTCGCGGACCTCGACGCCGAGTTCGACCGGATGGCGCGGCCGCTGGTGGTCGACGGGCGGCACGTCGTCGAGCCGCGATCCGGCATCATCTACGAGGGGCTCACCTGGGGCGGGTCGAAGCCCGAGCCTGCGGTCACCGCCCGCGCGGACGGCGGTGCGGGGGCGTCGCGGGAGCCCTGAGGTGACCGGGCGGTCGGCACACGGCGTCGCGTGTTGCGGGCGTCGATTCGCGTTCGAGCCCGTGTCAGTCCCCCGTTCCGGACAGTGCGTACCGTTATCAGGGGGGGACTCGATGTACCACCGGACGAGGGGACGTCCGACGGGGACGACTGACGGATCCGCAGGACCATGTTAGCCGAGGACGACACACAGTGGTGGCACGAACAGGTCGAGTACGACGCCCGGTCGGGGACGTACCGCGCCTCCTACGAGGGGCACCCGATCGGGACGGTCGTCGTCGAACTGGTGGGGCTCGCGACCGACACGGATCCGATCGACTTGCCGGCGATCTGGGAGGTCGTCGACCCCGAGGCGGTCGAGACGGTGTTCGGGCCGCAGTCGGCGTCCGACGGCGTCCCCAACGCCCAGCTCTCCTTCGAGTACGGCGACTGCCGGATCACGGTGCGCGACGACCGTACCGTCGTCGTCCAGCCGCTCGCGCGCTGAGGTCGACGATCCATCCGCGCCGGCCACCACGCCGTCGACGGCCCTCGACGGGTCGACCCGTGCATCCGACTCCGCGGCGGTCGGGTCGCATTCGATGTCTGTTCGAGGCGGGCTGACGAGGGCGGAGCGACGACGTCAGCGACCTCGGACGCCCCCGCCGTCTCGACTTCGGGACTCGCTGGGGTCCTCGTCGCTCACTGTAGTCCACGCGTCGTCCGGCTTCGTCGAGACGGCGCCCCTTCCAGTCCCACCCGAGGCGGCCGGCCACCGTTCGTCCTATCATTTCCCCATTCGTCGGGGGAGGATTTATCTACGATGAGTCCGAATCCGTACCTGTTCCGGGGCCGCAAGCTGCGCCAGTTCGCGTGCCAACGGACCGGGCCTGCACCCGGAACTCACCTGTTCCCTTTCGCGTTATCGACCGTATAGCGGGGGGTACCTGCCCCATAACAATGCTCCCGTCGGCCTACCTGACGGTCATGCAGGCAGTAATCCTCGCGGCAGGACACGGTACCCGACTCCGACCGCTGACCGACGACCGGCCGAAGGCGCTCGTCGAAGTCGACGGTCAGCCCCTGTTGACCCACTGTATGGACAGCCTCGCGGCCCTGGGCGCCGACGAGTTCGTCGTCGTGGTCGGCTACCTCAAACAGCAGATCATCGAGCACTACGGCGACGAGTACCGGGGAATCCCGATCACCTACACCCACCAGCGCGAGCAGCTCGGGCTGGCGCACGCGCTGTTGACTGCCGAGGAGCACGTCGACGACGACTTCATGCTCGCGCTCGCGGACAACGTCTTCCGGGCGAACCTGGAGGAGGTCGTCGAGCGCCAGCGCACCGACCAGGCCGACGCCGCCTTCCTCGTGGAGGCCGTCCCCCACGAGGACGCCTCCCGGTACGGCGTCGTCGTCACCGACGAGCGCGGGGCGATAGAGGAGGTCGTGGAGAAGCCCGAACAACCCCCCTCGAACCTGGTCATGACCGGGTTCTACACCTTCTCGCCGGCGATCTTCCACGCTTGCCACCTGGTCCAGCCATCGGCGCGCGGCGAGTACGAACTCTCGGACGCCATCGACCTCCTCGTGCGTAGCGGCCGCCGGATCGACGCGGTCCTCATCGACGGCTGGCGCATCGACGTCGGCTACCCCGAGGACCGGGACCGGGCCGAGCAACGGCTCCAGGACGGGCGCTCCCAGCCCGTCGACATCGAGATCTCCGAGGACTGAGCCGCCCGCCGCCGACCGCTCGCCCGCATCCGTCCGCGGCGTTCCCTTTTCGCGACCTCCTGACTGCCGACCTTCTGACCGCCGACCTCCTGACTGCCGACCTTCTGACTGCCGACCTTCTGACCGCCGACCTTCTGACCGCCGACCTTCTGACCGCCGACTCCTCGTCGTCAGCCCTTTCGCCTCCGGTTCCCCGCGCCCCGGCGCCACCGCTCGACACTGTGGGATTCGGAGGAGAACGTGGCCGACTAGCGATCGACCGCGCTCGGTTCGACCCGTTCGCCGTCGACGCGAACCGTGGCCGGTCCATCGACGCGCAGGTCGAGCAGGTCTCCCGTGAACACGTAGCGTCGGCGTTCGTGGCTGACCGCGTCCTCGACGGCCGGACCCGCGGGCTCCGGCGCGTCCTCCTCGCCGGGGATCGGCGTCGGGACGATGTACTCGCTGACCGTCGCCTCGAAGGTGCTCGCCGCGTCCTCCTCGCCGACGACGGTGAGCGTACTCACCTGTCGGGTCAACAGCGACGCGTCCCCGCCGAGGGACACCGCCGCGATGAGGGTTCGTAAGAGTGATCTGTTGTCGTACAGTGCGCCGTGGCCGCCGGCAGTTCGTTCGCGTGCCAGTTCGCGTGCCATAGCTCTCTATCAACCAAGGGGCCAATAAATGTTATGGTAATTACATTAGTCGGAATGAATGACACTGTTACTCGGCAACAGGTGCGAGGGTGAACGTGTGTTCGGCTGAAAGCTGTTCCTCTCGGGTAATTCGGGCCTTAGACACGGTCAGCCCTCGATTTACTTTCGGCTTAAATCGAACTTTAAGCCGTGCGTAAGTGGGGCCGAGGCCGTCGAGGGCGCGGCAGTCGCCGGCGATCGTTTCCTCGGCGGCCGATCTTGTTCGAACCCTGACAACCGATCGGCGAGGACGCGTCCGGTCACGGTGGCCGACGCCGAACCGCTCGGCCCACGCCCAATCGCTCGGACGGTTTCGGGCCGCCGGTCGAGTCGGTCGGAGCCGACGTCGTCTGACGGCGACGCCCGGGGCGCGCCACTGCCGGGTCTCGCCCGCCGGCGCGCCCGTTTTCGAGTCGCTTCCTCGGGGACCGATCCTCGATCCGCCGCTGCTGGCCTGTCGGGCCGTCACCCCCGGTCGCCGGGTCGGGGCCGTCGGGGTCGTGACCGGCGCGGCCCAGGGGCCCGAGGTCGACCGCGCTCGGAGCGGTGCGGCTCGTCGCCGAGCGGGCGGTCAGTCGACCCGAGACGGGGCGGAAAAAGAGTGGTGCTCCGGTGCGCGCGACGACTCATTCCGCGTCGATCGAAACGTGTTGATCCTCCCAGCGTCGCCGTTCCCTGATCGCTTGCCAGCCGGCTTCGGAGATCTCGTAGTAGTTTGTCCGCCGATCGTGTTGTCCCTTGTCGACGAGGCCGCGTTCGACGAGCGTGTCGAGGTTTGGGTACAACCGCCCGTGGTTGACCTCGCCGACGTCCTCGCTGATCTTCTCCTTGATGTCCTGCCCGGAGGGGCGCTGGGACCCAGCGATGACGTAGAGCAGGTCGCGTTGAAAGCCGGTCAAATCGAACATATGGGATCCTCTCCCCGACTGTACTGTCCCGTCGGCTTTTGTTAGCCACCTCGAAACGTCATGAATGCCGTACTACCCAGTTATTATGGCTGTCATAGCTATCCTGTCGGATCACCTGACGGGAAATAAGCCCTGCCGTTGCGACGGCGGGGAAACACCTCCCTGCGCACCGGGCGCCTGGCGAGGGCTTAATCGGCCTCGACCCCTACTCGGACCACGAGACGGAGGCGAGGTCGACACCGAACAACGCGACGACGCCAACCGCACCACATAAAGTTGGGATTACCAGCCCGGGTCTGCGCTCGACTCACTGGTGGTGTGCCCGACGGGACACGAAATGAAGAACATATCGAAAGACGAACTGTTCCGCATCCTCAGCAGCGGTCGCCGCCGCTACATCATCTACTTCCTCCATCGCGAGGGGGAGGAGATGAGCCTCGGCGACCTGGCGACGCGGATCGCCGCCGAGGAGAACGAACGCACGATCGAGGACGTGACGGACGCCGAACGACAGCGTGTGTACATCTCCCTGTATCAGACACACCTGCCGAAGCTCCAGGAGGCCGACATCGTCGAGTACGACGACGAGGAGCGACTGGTCACGCTGACAGACGAGATGCAGCGATCCGGCTTCTTCTGGATGACCGAGGACGACTCCCCGCCCTGGCACCGCTACTACGCGATCCTCGGGGCCTTCGGGTGGCTGCTCATCCTCGGTATCTGGTCCGGGCTCCTCGCGGCCGTCCCCTGGGCCGCCGTCTCCGTCGTGCTCACCCTCGGGTTGACCGTCCTGGTCGTCGCGCAGTTCGCCGTCGAGCGGGGAGGTACCACCGGCGACGACGCCTTCGAGTCCCTCGTCGAGTAACCGCCCCGTCCCCGGCGTCGACGCGTCCGTCTCTCGCGGCGTTCGCGGTCGGTCCCCCACCGCCTTCCGTTTCGGATCGCTTTCCGTTCACTTTACTTTTCCAATCGCTTTTCTACACGCGCACGCGGATCGGGGCCGGCCGCGCCCCGGCCGGTCGCCCCGTCTTCACGCCGTGAAACCGACGGGTCGATCGACGCACGCCGCTGGATGCCGCCCGCCACGCAGTCCGAACATCCCGGCGAAGTCAGGCGATTTTCCCGGCGGAGGGGGTACCTTGGTACGGCGTGACAGTTGCAGAATGTAGGAATTCTCCCGCCGGAGAGTCACACCCTGCGAACACGAGTCAGGTATTTAGTAACTCCTGAGTATTGTAACGTAACCTCTCGTAGTAGGCCCTCGCAAACGAGGGTTATACGCGGGTGACATCGGATCGGCGTTCCCTAACGATCGGTCCCGCGGCACCGCCGCGGCCGGGTCGGATACGGACGCCCCCTGTGGTACACCGATTCGAGAGGGGGAGAACTCCGAACATGACCCTGGAAACACTCACGAAATCCGCGACCGAAACGCAGACCGAAGCCGACTCGGGAGACGACGCGGTCGAGGTGACGCCGGCCGACGACGCCGAACCCGAGCCGGAGCCGCTCTCGAAGGACGTCGTCTTCGAGATCCTCAAGAACCAGCGCCGACGCGACGCGCTCGCGTATCTGAAGGACAACGGGGGCGTCGCCACGCTCAGCGACATGGCCGAGTTCATCGCGGCCAAGGAAAACGACATCACGATCGAGCAGCTCTCCTCCAGCCAGCGAAAGCGGGTGTACATCGGCCTGTACCAGTGTCACCTGCCGAAGATGGCGAGTTCGGGGGTCATCGAGTTCGACAAGAACCGCGGCGACATCGAGCTGAACGGCGCGGCCGAACAGCTCGACCCCTACCTCACCGACGACGACGACGCCACCGCCTCGACGTCCGGCGGAACGGCGAACCACGTCCTGCTCGCCTCGGGGCTCGGGCTCGCCGTGGTCGCCGGCCTCGCGGGCGTCCCGGTGTTCGACCTGGTGCCCGATGCCGGCTGGGCGATCATCTCGACGGGGGCGCTGATGACCCTCACCGTCGTCGAGTCCGTCCGCGGTCGCCGGGACTGAGCCACCGTCCTGCCTGGCCGCGCCCACCTCGCTGATCTCTCCGTCGCCGCCTCTCCTGTTTTTCCCGCCGTCCGGGACGCGTCGTCTCCGTCCCTCGTCGCCTCCGTCCCTCGTTGCCTCCGTCCCTCGTCGCCTCCGTCCCGGTCGGCGTCCCGACGACCCCGGCTCCCGTCGACCGCGGACGCGACGGGCCGCCGGGATCGTCGACCGACCGCTCACGAACCGTCCGACCGCTCACACACCATCCGACCGCTCACGCCCCGTCCGACCGCTCGCCGGGCGGCCCGCTCCCGGCGCGCTTCCCGGGTGGCCCGCGACCGCGTGGCCCGCCCACCGCGGTCAGTGTCCACCTAACCGCGCGCGGCGAGCGCGGACGGGGCGGCAATCGCCCCATAACAATGTCTGCACCTAACCTGTCCCCTCCAATGACTCCCGTATCTCCCCGGTCGACGACGCCGGTACCCGCCACGGCGGGAGGGGACCGATGAGCGCTCCCGAGGCGGTCGTGCTGGCCGCGGGCGAGGGTCGGCGGCTGCGCCCCCTGACGGCCTACCAGCCCAAGCCGATGCTCCCGGTCGCCAACCGGCCGGTGATCGACTACGTGATCGACGCGCTCGTCGAGACGGGCGTCGAGCGCGTCGTCGTGGTGGTCGGCCACCGCCGCCAGCGCATCCAGACTCACCTCACGGGCCGCTACCCCGACCTCGACCTGACGTTCGTCTCCCAGGACACGCGCCTCGGGAGCGGCCACGCCCTCCAGCAGGCGGCTGGGCACGTCGACGACCCGTTCCTGGTGGTCAACGGCGACAACGTGATCGACGCCGACGACGTGCGCGCGGTGCGCTCGCGGTTCGACGAACTCGACGCCGAGGCCACGGTCGCGGTCACGCGCTCGGAGACCCCCGAGGAGTACGGCGTCGTGACCCTCGACCGTGGGCTCATCGCCGACATCGACGAGCACCCGGTCGACCGCGAGGGGTACCTCGTCAACGCCGGCGTGTACGTGTTTCGCGAATCCGTCTTCCCCGCGCTCGAACGCACCGAGCGGCGCAACGGCGAACTCCACCTCACCGACGCCATCGGCGAACTCCCGGGCCCGGTCACCTCCGTCTTCGTCGACGGCTGGCTCGACCCCTCGACCCCGTGGGGGCTGCTCACGGTCACCGCCGCGGTCCTGGCCGACCGCACCGAACCGCGGATCGACTCCTCCGCGCGGGTCCACGAGTCGGCGGTCGTCGCCCCCGGCGCGGTCGTCGGCCCCGACTGCGTCGTCGGCCCGGGCGTGGTGCTCGGTCGGGGCACCTGCCTCCAGGAGAACGTCCACGTCGGCGCCAACAGCGTCGTCGAGCGGACGGTCGTCTCGACCGACGCGCGGATCGGGGCCGGCGTCGTCCTCCGGGACAGCATCGTCGGCGTCGGCGCCCAGCTCGCGGACGCGGTCGTGGCCGCCAGCGGCTCCACCGACGTCGCGCTCGACGGACGGCTCTACCCCGACGTCACGTTCGGGACGGTCGTGGCCGACCGGGCGCGGGTGGGAGCGAACGCCACGCTGCTGGCCGGCTGCCAGGTCGGCGCCGAGGCCACGGTCGGCCCCGGTGTGGTGTTGACTCACACGGTCAGCGACCAGGTGGAGGTGACCTGCTGATGTGCGGGATCACCGCCTGCGTGAGCCACGGGGGCTCCATCCAGCCCCTGCTGGAGGGCCTCCAGCGTCTGGAGTACCGCGGCTACGACTCCGCCGGCATCGCCGTCCGCAACGGGTCGGGCATCGAGACCATGAAACGCGTCGGCGAGGTTGAGGAACTGGTCGACGCGGTCGACCACCTCTCCACGGAGAGCGCCGTCTTCGACGGTCCCGTCGGCATCGGGCACACCCGCTGGGCGACCCACGGCGGCGTCACCGACGCCAACGCCCACCCGCACGTCGACTGTACCGGGGAGATCGCTGTCGTCCACAACGGGATCATCGACAACTACGACAGCCTCAAGCGCGACCTCGAGGACCGCGGCTGCCGCTTCGCCAGCGAGACCGACACCGAGGTGATTCCCCACCTCATCGAGGCTGGCCTCGACGAGGGGCTGTCGCCGGAGGCCGCCTTCCGCGCCGCCGCCTCGAAGCTCTCGGGGTCGTACGCCATCGCGGCCATCGTCGGCGACCGCGACACCATCTACGCGACGCGCTCGGGGTCGCCGCTCGTGTTCGGCCTCGGGCAGGGGCAGTCGTTCCTGGCGAGCGACGTCCCCGCGTTCATCCAGTACTCCGACCGGGTGATCTACCTCCACGACGGGGACGTACTCACGGTCGACCTCGACGGCTACCGGCTCACCGACTCGGCCGGCCGCCCCGTCGACCGCGAGATCGAGACGGTCGACTGGGACCCCGAGACGGCCACCAAGGCCGGCTACGAGCACTACATGCTCAAGGAGATCCACGAGCAGCCGATGTCGCTCCGCGAGACGATCCGCGGCCGGGTCGGCGGCGACGGCGGCGTGGACCTGGAGGCGTTCGACCCCGGGACGTTCGCCGACGTCGACGGGATCCACCTGGTCGGCATGGGGACCTCCTACCACGCGGCGATGTACGCCTCGACGCTGTTCACCACCCGCGATGTCCCCGCGTTCCCCTACGTCGCGGGCGAGTACGGGGTGATCAAGCCCCCGGTGACCGAGGACACGCTGGTCGTCGCCGTCACCCAGTCCGGCGAGACCGCAGACACGCTCGACGCCGTGCGCCGCGCCCGGGCCGCCGGCGCGCGCACCCTGGCGGTGACGAACGTCCTCGGGTCGACGATCACCCGGGAGTGCGACGACGCCCTGTTCATCCGGGCGGGCCCCGAGATCGGCGTCGCGGCCACCAAGACGTTCTCCTCGCAGGTGACGGCGCTCACCCTGCTCTGCGAGCGGGTGGTGGCCGACGTCACGAGCCGTCGCGGCGGCGACGCGTCGGTCCTCGACGCCGTCTCGGCGCTGCCCGGCCACGTCCAGGAGGTGCTCGACACCACCAACGCCGAGGCCGTCGCCGGCGACTTCCGCGGTTCCCGCGCCTGGCTGTTCATCGGCCGGGGGCTCGGCCACCCGGTCGCCATGGAGGGCGCCCTGAAGTTCAAGGAGATCAGCTACGAGCACGCGGAGGGGTTCGCCGCGGCCGACCTGAAACACGGCCCGCTCGCCCTGGTCGACGAGGACACCCCCGTGTTCGCGGTGTTCACCGGTCGCGACGACGAGGCCACGCTCAACAACGTCAAGGAGGTCCAGGCCCGCGGCGCGCCGGTCGTCGCCGTCACCGACGACGTCGACGGCCCGATCGGCGAGTTCGCGGACTACGTGCTGGCGATCCCGGACACGCACCCGGACGTCGCGGGCATCCTCGCGAACGTTCAGCTCCAGCTCGTCGCGTACTACGCGGCGAACCTGATGGACCGACCGATCGACAAGCCGCGCAACCTCGCCAAGTGCGTCACCGTCGAGTGACGCCGCGGTCGGGGCTCCCGCCCCTCGTTAGGCCCCCCGTCCTCACCGGGTGCTCCGCCCTCGCCGTCTGCCGCCCGTCTGACGCGCGTCAGCCGGCGAACGTTTCGACTTTCTTATACGATTACCGGAGTAAGCTTCCCTTACTCAATCGAACGTGGCGAAATTCAGGGTAACGATGGGTTTCGACGCTCTTGTCGGCACTGCCGGTTTACGTGTCATGAAACCTACCTGACCCGCCGACGTCGGCCGGTAGGCAGTGCTTGCCAGTCGCCGGACCGCCAGTAGGCTACGGATACATAAGGTACCCTCCGGCGTTACAGTGGACCATGGCAGTGAGCAGTCCTCCCCTCTCCCAGGCGGTCGAGCAGAGCGACGAGTCGCTGGAGGCGACGGCCGTGGTCGACGCGCTCGGCGACGGGGTCTCGCGAGACATCCTCGTCGCCGGCATGACAGAGCCGGTGACGGCCGAACAGCTCGCCACCTCCTGTGGCGTCTCCGAATCCACGATCTACCGTCGACTCGACCGGCTCTGTGACCTCGGCCTCGTGGAGCGCTGTAACCATCTGGTCGCCGACACCGACGCGAAGAGTTCCTACCGAACCGCGGTCGAGGGCCTCACCGTCCGTCTCGGCGAGGACGGCCTCACGCTCGCCACCGACGACCCCGACCCGCTCGTCGGGTCGATGGAGACGGTGGCGCGCGCGATCGACCTGGAGTCGGTCTCCTTCGACGCCGGCTCGCGACGGGTCGACGTCAGCTTCACGCTCGGCCCCGACCAGTTCGAAACCATGCTCGCCACCTGCGGTCGCTTCTCCCACCAGTCCTGAGCCGTCCGGCCCCCGTTCGGCCCTCCACTCGCCCCGGCCCCCGTCGGCTCTCGACGCCCGCCGGAGGCCGCTCGCCCTCACCGGTCGCGAGTGACGACCTCGCCCGGGGGAACGCGCGCGTCGGTCGACAGCGTGACGCCGGCGTTGAGGCTGACGTTGATCCCCGTCTTCACCCCGTCGCCGAGGACGACCCCGAACTTCCGGCGGCCGGTGGAGACGCGCTCGCCCTTCACGGTGAGCTTCACGTCGGCGCCGTCGTGCCTGAGGTTGGCGACCTTCGTGCCGGCGCCGAAGTTCACGTCGCGCCCCAGGACGCTGTCGCCCACGTAGCCGAGGTGGCCGACGGTCGCGCCCTCCATCAGGACGCTGTTTTTCACCTCGACGGCGTGGCCGACTTTCGCCCCCCGTCCGACGACGGTGGCGCCCCGGACGTAGGCGTTCGGGCCGACGGTCGCGTCCTCGCGGAGCAGCGCCGGCCCCTCGATCACGGCGCCGGCCCGGACGACGGCGCCGGGTTCCACGACGACGTCGCCGTGGATCTCGGCGTCCGGGTGGACCTCCCCCGCGAAGTGGCGGTCGAGGTCGCCGACGGCCCACTCGTTGGCCGCCAGCAGCTCCCAGGGGCGGCCGACGTCGAGCCAGCGCTCGAAGGGCACCGTGCGAACCGTCGCCTCCTCGCACGCCCGGGCCAGCACGTCGGTCAGTTCGAGTTCGCCCCGGCTCGACTCGGGGACGTCGAGCCACCGCCGGGCGGCCGCGGGGAACTGGTAGGCGCCCGCGTTGATCAGGTCCGAGGGGGGGTCGGCGGGCTTCTCGATCACGCCCCGGACGGTACCGTCGTCGACGTCGAGGACGCCGTAGTCGGAGGGGTTGTCGACCCGGAACGAGCCGACCGCGGGGCCGCCGTCGTAGAGGGCGGCGAGTCCGGCGGCGTCGTACAGCGCGTCGCCGTTGAGCACCACGAAGGGGGCGTCGTCGAGGCGGTCGGCGCCCGCCCGAACCGCGTCCGCCGTGCCCCGCTGGTCGTGCTGGGTGGCGAACTCGATCGGGACCTCGCTCTCCCGGGAATCGAAGTACGACCGCACGTCGTCGGCCTCGTAGCCGACGACGAGCACGATCTTCGACGCCCCCGCCCTGACCGCGGCGCGCACCGTGTGGGCGACCAGCGGCCGATCCCCCACGGGGAGCATCGGCTTCGGTCGGCGGGCCGTGAGCGGGCGCATTCGCGTGCCCTCACCGGCGGCGAGTACGACGGTTTGCATTGTGTTGGAGTTTCCCTCGGCCCACAAAGGCGTTGTCACGTCCCGGCGCGGCCCGGTCGGACGCGGGGCTGTCGACTGCTGCGATTCGGCTCGGTCGTGTCGCGGTGTGTGTGTGTCGGATCACGCTGGTCGGTCGGCGGATCGGTCGCCGCTCGGCGAACGGTCGGGTGTCGCCCGGCAACTCGCTGGCACGGTCGTGTCACGACTGCGCGCCGCGTGCGCGCCGGTGACGGATTCGCTGGAAGGCTGGATCACCAGGGTCGAAAACGGTGGTTCGACGTCACTCCTCGCCGTCGGCCGCCGCCAGCGAGACCGAGAGCGCCTCGACGGGCCGGTCGTCGTCGATGAGGCGCCTGGCCCGGGCGGCCGTCGCGGCGGAGATCATACCGGTGGCTTCGAGCCCCGTGACGATGTCCGGGACCTCGCGGGCGTACCAGTCGCCGGCCGCGCTACTGCCGGCGGTGGATCCTATCGCCATCTCCCTGCCTCCGCGACAGACGGGCGGTGTGTCTGCATACTCCCGTCGTACGTCCCGGTGAAGAATAGTTACAGTCCGTATACTGCGCGTCGACGCCGCCGGTAGGGTGAGCCTTGTTCGCCGTGCCGCGCGTCCGCGCTCAACGGACCCCCTAACGCGACGGGTTGCCCCGCCCACGCCAGGCGGTTTTTCGGATCGACCGCCGGTGCCGACCCGTCTGCGTCACCCGACTCGCCGCTACTGTTTCGCCCGCCGTGCGTCGGTCGTCGCGCCCGCCTCCTCGTATCGGTCGAGTCGCTCGCGCTCCCAGGCGCGCCGGGTCTCGATGGCCTCCAGGCCGCGCTCGGTCAGGGCGTAGCGGTTGGTCCGCTTGTCGATGGGTTCTTTCACCAGGAGCGACGCCTGTACCAGGTCGTCGAGGTTCGGGTAGAGGCGGCCGTGGTTCACCTCCTCGCCGTAGTACGATTCGAGGCCGCGCTTGATCGCCAGGCCGTAGGGGACCTCCAGTCCCGCGACCGTGTAGAGGATGTCTCGCTGAAATGCTGACAGGTCTCGCATACAATCTGTTGGTATCAAGAGGACATAAGCCCGCTGCGCTCGGGCACCGCCGGTGCCCGAGTGCCCGTCGGCCCCAGTTTCGGCGCGGCCGGCGCGCGCTGCGTGGTCATCATCCGCTCCCCCCTTCGCGGCTGCCTTTCGCTCCTCGCTCGTAGCCCCTTCCTCCTCGCTCGTGGCCTACTTCAGCCCGTGGCTCGCCACGTGGTGGTCCATGACGGTGCGCATGCCGCGGACGAGTCGAGCCGTGTCGACGGTCGACACCTCGACGTCGCGGGCGAGGGCGGCGTCGTACCGGTCCCGCCACTCCTGGCGGAACTCGTCGTGGACGCCCGCCTCGCGGACGCGCGCCGCCTGTCGAGCGGGCGTCGCGTCGTCGCACGGGTCGATCACGTCGCGTTCGACGGCCGCGACCACCACGCCCGCGCTGTAGTCGTCCTCCCCGAGTTCGCGCTCCCACGTCGTGAGCCAGTTCCCGATCCGGGCCATGCGCTGGAGGTCGAACAGCAGCGACCGGAGGGCGCCCAGCTCCGCCCGGTCGAACCCCGGCGAGTGCATGAGGTCGATCCCGGCGTAAGGGAACATTACCATGTTGTGTGGGCCGTAGTGGCGGGTCCCCGCCAGGTTCGCCATGGCCGGCCGGTCGTTGACCAGTCGGGCGTACTCCATCGCCTGCAGCACCGAGCGGAGGTCGAACGCGAACAGCTCGGCGAACTCGTCGTGGCGAGGGGCGGTCCCGAGGCGCGCCTCGATCTGCGCCCACACCTCCCGGGCGAACCGGACGACTTCGGCGTCGACGCCCGGCGCCTCGGGGTCGACCGCCCCCGGGGCGAACGGGAGCCGCCGCGCCTGCTCGAACGTCTCGGCGTCGCCGTGGCGGTCGGCCACGTCGTCGAGGACGGTGACGTACATCGTCAGCAGCGTCTTCGTGACCTTGACCGCCTCCCAGTCCTCGTCTGGCACCGACGACAGCGTGAACGCGTCGAACAGGTTGTGAATCCACTTCCAGAGGAAGCGATCACGTTCGCCGACGCGGCTGTCGTACTCGTCCGCCAGGCGCCGGACGACCGGCGGCAACTCCGTCTCCTCGACGGCGCGCAGGTGGTCTCGTGGCTGTGCGTCCCGGGGCCCCACCGCGGGGTGTTCGCGTGCCAAGTTCCCCGACATACGACGGTTAAGACCACCATAATACCTTTAATCTTTCTATTATTCTGAAAATACGCCCCAAATATTAAAGAAACAGTGAATAAATGGGGAAAATATAAACTAGAATGGTGCCCACATTTTATAAATAACCTGAGAACTACAGTCTCTAAAACAGTACAGTCACCTTTGGCGGAACGTGACACATGGCTTATGAGTGTTCGGGGCCGAGTGCGCGCAGATGGAGCCCGAGACGGACGCGCCGACGCCGGAGCTGCGGGTCGGCGTGATCGGTGCCGACCGGCGGGCCGCGGCCGCGCGGGCGACGCTCGCGGCCGCCGAGGGAGTGACGTTGTGCGAGGGACCCGCGGCGCTCGCCGACGCCGACGGCAGCGCGACACCCGGCGGCGACGGCGGCCGTCGCGTCGAACCGGCGTCGCTGGACTGCCTGTGCCTGACCGATCCCGGGTTGATCGAGGGCGCGGACGACGCGGGCGAGGGAGAAGCGCGCGGGACGACCGCCAGCCGCCCGGCGACCGACGATTCGGCGGAGACGGACCTGGAGCGCCTGGCCGCGGCGACGACCGTGGTCGCGCTGGTCGACGAGGCCGACCTCGCGCCCGCCCTCGGGGCGGCCTTCGCCGCCGGGGTCGTCGACGCGGTCCCGTTCGGCGACGGCCCGGCCGGGACCGTCACCGCCGGCCCATCCGAGCCCGTCGCCGGTGGGGGGCCGGATCTGGTCGCCCGGCTCCGGCGGCTGGCCGCTCCGACCGATCCGCCGGACGCGGGAGGAGCCGCGGACGGGCCGTTCGACGACGCGACCGTCTTCGTCGACGCACGATGGCGCGTCCGATCGGCGGCCCCCGCCGTGGGCGACCTCCTCGACCTCGATCCCGCCGCGGCCGTCGGGTCGTCGCTCTGGGCGACCGCGCCCGAGTTGCTGGGCACCGGCGCGCACGCGACGTGCTGGGCGGCTGTCGACGCCGACGGGTCGACCGCGACCGTGCCCGCGGGGGCCGAGCGCTGGCTCGACGTCGAGGCCGTCCCCCTCCCGGGGGGGCTCGCCGTCCGGTTCGCCGAGGCGACCGAGCGGGTGTCGACCCGCCGGGGCCGGGATCGGTACGAGCGCATCCTGGAGACCATCGACGACGGCGTCTACACGCTCGACGAGAACTTCCGGATCACCGGGGTCAACGAGGCGGTGACCGCCATGACCGGGTACGACCGCGAGGAACTGCTGGGCGCCCACGCGACCCTGCTGGCCGACGAGGACGTGCTGGTCGCCGCGGGCGACGTCATCAGCGAGATCCTCCTCGGCGAGCGCGAGGCCGGTCGCCTCGACGTCGAACTGACGACCCGGGCGGGCGACGCGCTGCCGGTCGAGACCCGGTTTTCGGCCCTGGAGTTCGAGGACGGCTCCTACGGCTCGGTGGGGGTGATCCGCGACATCGGCGACCGCAAGCGCTACGAGCGGACGCTCACCGCGCTCAACCGCTCGACCCGGGAGCTGTTCCGCACGGAGACCATGCCGGAGGTCGGACGGCTGGTCGTCGACACCGCGACCGCGGTGCTCGACCTCCGCTCGGCCGCCGTCTACCTCTACTACGAGGCCGAGGGCGTGCTGCTCCCGGTCGCCTGGTCCGGGGCGGGAACGCCCGCGGCGGTCGACCCGGGCGACGACGTGCTCTGGCGGAGCTACGCCGAGGCCCGCCCGCTCGACGTGTCCGTCGACTGGGCGGCCGGCAGCGCGGCCGGGCGGTCGATCCCCCTCGGCGATCACGGCCTGTTCGTCGTCGCGAACCCGGACGAGGAGGGGGCGACCGACCGGGAGACGCTGACGGGGTTACTGGCCGCGAACGCCCGGGCCGCCCTCGACCGCGTCAGTCGCTCGAAGGAACTCGCCCGGCGCGAGCGGACCCTCGCGCGGCGCAACCAGGACCTCACCCGACTCCACCGCTTTACCGAACTGATCCGGGACGTGAACCGGGCCCTCGTCGAGGCCGAGGGGCGGGAGGCCATCGAGAGCGCGGTCTGCGAGCGTCTGGCCGCCTCCCCGCTGGTCTCCTTCGCCTGGATCGGGGCGTACGACCGCGGCGACGACCGGCTCGTCCCCCGGACGTGGGCCGGCGCGGAGGACGGCTACCTCGACGAACCGCCCCTCGACGCCGAACCGAGCGTCCGGGCGGCCCGGAGCGGGGAGCCCGTGCTCGTCGACGCCGTCTCGGCGGACGTCCAGCAACACCCCTGGCGCAGCCGCGCGCTCGCCCGCGGCTTCCAGGCGGTCGCCAGCGTCCCGCTCACCTACAACGGGTTCCTCCACGGCGTGCTCTCGGTGTACGCCGACGAGGACGGCGCGTTCGACGACCGGACGCTCACGACGCTGGCCGAACTCGGGGTGACGACCGCCAACGCCCTCAGCGACGCCCAGGCCCGCGAGTCGCTCCACACCGAGGCCGTCGTCGAACTCGACCTCCGCCTGCCCGCGCCGAACGCGCCGCTCACCCGCGTCGCCCGAGCGGCCGGTCGTCGCGTCCTCGCCGAGGGCACCGTTCCCCAGGGCGACGGCGGCGCCCTCTGCTATCTCGCCGTCGAGGGCGAGCCGGTCGACCCCGCGACCCTGGAGACGGTCGCCTCCGTCCAGCGGGCGACGCTGGTCGCGGAGCGCGACGGGGGGACGCTGCTGGAGGCGCTCGTCGACGCGCCGACCGTCGCCGCCAGCCTCGCCGACCACGGCGCCACGATCCGGGCGCTCGCGGGCGAGGCGTCGGGCGTCGAGGCGACCGTCGGACTCTCCCCGGGCGTCGACCTCCGGCGGTACGTCGAGTCCCTCCGCGAGCCGTATCCGGGGACGGAACTGCTGGCGAAGCGGACCCACGAGCGCCCGGTCGAGTCCAGGCGCGCCTTCGACGCGAGGCTGGAGGACGAACTCACCGACCGCCAGGTCGAAGCGCTACGAACCGCCTACCACTCGGGCTACTTCGCCTGGCCGCGCGACCGCGACGCGAGCGAGGTCGCCGCCTCCCTCGGCATCACGCAGCCCACGCTGGCGCGCCACCTGCGGGTCGGCGAGCGGAAGGTGCTCGCCGCGCTGTTCGACGACTGACCCCTCGCGCCCGCCCCTCGCCTCCGGGTTTCCCCGGCCCCCCTTGCTCGTTTCCTCCTCAACTGCATCCTCGTTGCTCGCTTCCACTCGCCCCGCCACCGGGTTCGGAACCCGCCGTTTGCGAGGGGCTCCGTCGACGTCACTGCCCCGGTAGGTTCCTCCTCGATGCGGTCGGTTCCTCCTCGGTACAGTCTGCCCGCCGCCGGCGCCGCCGGTTCGTCCCCACGGCCGTCGCGGGCGGACCCCCTCACGATGAGTATAGTACCCGCTCGATTGACATGCTATGTGGATAGCTACAATTCCCTTGGCCGTACCGTCCGCTTGGTGACCTATGGGTCAGGACGGAAGCGCCAGACACCCGCCATGTGCAGACGAGTTGACGAGCGACCTCGTGACCGCCGTCGCCGACGCCAGGGGCGTCGATCCACTCGACCTGGATCAGCGACTCAACGAGGCCGTCGATCCCGACGCACTGTGGCACCTGTTCGCCCCGCGCCAGAACGGCGCGTCGCGCACCGGCGGCCAGGTCCAGTTCTCGCTGGCCGACTGCGAGGTGACCGTCTACGGCGACCGCAGCTTCGAGGTCGAACCGCCGGCCACCTCGAACGCGGCGGCCGACTAGCGGGAGCCTCCCCGCGATTCGGGACGGCGCCCGCCGAGCGTCACTCCGCCCGCCCATCACCCGCGACCGATCGACCGGCACGCGAACGCCACGCCGGCGGCCCGGACCAGGCACGCGAACACCGACGGCCCCACCCGGCACGAACGCCCCCACCCGGCACGAACGCCCCCACCCGGCACGAACGCCCACACCTGCGATCCACCCGGTCCCCGCTGCCGCGACCCACACGCGGTAGCGCCCTTCGACCTCGGCCCGGTTCTCCGGTGCGCTCTCCCGTCCCACTCGACTCTCGTCTCCCTCGACTCCCGTCGCCGGACATCCGTCGATCCACACCTTCATGTGCGAGTGCGAGAAAGACACGGCAGATGACACGAGTCGGCTCCGCGACCGACGTGCTCCTCTCCGGGGTGTCGCTCCTCTGGGTCGTCGCAGTCCTCACCTACGGCGTGGGGGACCTGCTGACGACGGGGGCGGGGCTGCGAACCGCCGGGATCGCCGAGGCCGGGCCGGTCGTGGCGTCCCTCCTGAACTGGGCGGGGATCGTCCCATTGATCGTCCTGAAGCTCGCGGTGTTCGGCTTCGGCTACGGGCTGTGGCGGCTCGTCCCCGGTCCCCACGACGTCGGCGTCCCCCTCGGCCTCGCGTCCGTCGGCGTGGTCGTCACCGCCTGGAACCTGCTCGTGCTGTCCGGGAACACGGGGTTCGTCGTCGCGGGGTAGGCCGTGCGCGCTCGCACACGCTCGCCGACGCTCGATCCCCCGTCGACGCATCTACCGTTACCGCTCACAGTCAGCTCTCGACGACACTCAGAAAGAAAACAATAAATAGCGGTCTGTCACCCTTTCGCACAGCGTACCATGTCAGCGGACTCAACAGGCGACGGTAGTTCGACGGGCGACTCGTGGTTCGCGGAGTACTTCGGGTTCGCCGAGCACGGCACGAACCTCCGGCGGGAGGTCATCGCCGGGATCACGACCTTCCTGACGATGAGCTACATCGTGGTGGTCAACCCCGCGATCATGACGGGGATCCCCGGGGAGGACGGCAAACCCGGGATCATGATCACGAACGCCAGCGGCGAGTTGCTGTACACCCCCGACGAGGTCAGGCAGATGCTCGCGGTCGTCACGATACTGGCCGCGGCGGTGGCGATACTGATCATGGCCTTCTACGCGAACCGGCCGTTCGGGCAGGCGCCGGGCCTCGGGCTCAACGCCTTCTTCGCGTTCACGGTCATCGGCGCGCTCGGCATCTCGTGGCAGACCGCACTCGCCGCGGTGGTCACCGAAGGGGTGATCTTCATCATCCTGACCGCCGTCGGCGCCCGGGAGTACATCATCAGACTGTTCCCCGAACCGGTGAAGTTCGGCGTCGGCACGGGGATCGGGCTGTTCCTGGCGATCATCGGCCTAGAGGAGATGCGAATCGTCGTCGACGATCCCGCGACGCTCGTCACGCTCGGCGCCGTCGCGGGCGACCCGGTGGCGATCCTGTCGGTCGTCGGGCTCTTTCTGACGTTCGTGCTGTACGCCGCGGGCGTCCGCGGGTCGATCCTCATCGGCATCCTCGCGACGACCGTCATCGGGTGGCTCGCCACCTTCGCCAACCTCGTTCCGGCGGGCGTGCTGGCTCCCGAGGCACTCCCCGCCCCCCAGTACGACATCACGCCGTTGGCCGGCGCGTTCGTCCAGGGGTTCCAGAACGTCGAGGGGCTGACGTTCGCCCTGATCGTGTTCACGTTCTTCTTCGTCGACTTCTTCGACACCGCGGGGACGCTGACCGGCGTCGGCCAGGCCGGTGGCTTCCTCGACGAGGACGGCAACCTGCCCGAGATCGACAAGCCGCTGATGGCCGACGCGGTCGGCACCACCATCGGGGGCATGCTCGGCACCTCGACGGTGACGACGTACATCGAGTCCGCGACCGGCATCGAGGAGGGCGGCCGCACGGGCATGACCGCGCTCGTGGTCGCCCTGCTGTTCCTGGCGTCGCTGGTGATCGTCCCGCTCGCCGCGGCGATCCCGCTGTACGCCTCCCACATCGCGCTCGTCGTCGTCGCCTTGATCATGCTGCAGAACGTCACCGCGATCGACTGGTCCGACGTTACCTACGCCATCCCGGCCGGCATGACGATCATCGTGATGCCGCTCTCCTTCTCCATCGCCTACGGCATCGCGGCGGGGATCGTCTCCTACCCCATCGTCAAACTCGGGGCCGGCGAGGTCCGCGACGTCTCCGCCGGGCAGTGGCTGCTCGCGCTCGCGTTCGTGGTCTACTTCGTCGTCCGCACCGGCGGGCTGCTCCAGGCGACCGTCTGATCGCGGCGTGTCACCCCCTGCATCCGCCCGCGGCGCCTCGCGTCGCCGGCCCGGCGGGGGACGTTTATCAGTGCGCGGCCGGAACGACTCACCGAATGAGTTCGCGGTCCCCTCCGTTCGTCGCGCGCTCCCCGACGGCCCACCGGCGGTCGGCGGGTCGGCGGGCGACGGGCGACGGCGGCGACGCCCACGGTGCCGTTGACGGTGTCGATGCCCACGGCGCGGCCGACGACGGCGCGGAACGCGACACCGCCGTGGCCGACGACCCGCCGGTCGACCGCGTCGAGACGGGGCCCGCCGACGCCGACGAGGCGGGCCGCGGCGCGCCGACGCCCGAGGGTGCGCCGGTCGTCGCTCGGGACGCGGTGCCCGCGGCGCATCCGACGGAGACCGTCGGGGCGGTCGTCCTCGCGGCCGGCACGGGGTCGCGGTTCGACGACGGCAACAAACTTCTCCAGCCCGTCGACAGGGTCCCGATCGTGCGGCGGGCGGTCGAGACGGTCGTCCGGAGCGCCGTCGACGAGGTCGTCGTCGTCGTGGGCCACGAGGCGCCGGCGGTTCGCGCCGCGCTGGCCGACGCGCCGGTCGACGTGGTGGAGAACCCCGACTACCGGGAGGGACAGAGCACCTCGCTCCGCCGCGGCGTCGCGGCCGCGCGGGACCGGGACTGGTCGGCGGCGGTGTTCGCCCTGGGCGACATGCCGTTCGTCCGCCCGGCCAGCGTCGACCTGTTGCTCCGCGCTTACGCCGACGGGGCGGGTTCGGTGCTCGTCGCCGCCTACCGGGGTCGGCGCGGCAACCCCGTACTGTTCGATGCGCGCCACTTCGACGCCCTCTCGCGGGTCACCGGGGACGCCGGCGGGCGGGCGGTGCTGGCGGCGGCGGACGACCTCGCGCTGGTCGAGACGGACGATCCCGGCGTCACTCGCGACGTCGACACCGTCGCCGACTACGAATCCTACGTCGGGTGAGACGCTGGCCGGTGCGCCCGCGCTGTCGGCCGGCGTCCCAGCGCGGCCGTGTCTCCGCCACGTCGACGCTCGAAGAACTGCGGACATGGTGGTGTCGGGGCGACGCCGCGCGGGGCCGTTTCCGGGGACGGCGAGTCGACGATCCTCGCGGCCGGCAGGGAACAACAGCGGACACGGTGGTGTGGGCGGGGTGGGGTGCGAGCGCCCCCGTCGCTCCCCCGGCGACCGGCCAGGAACCGCGGACACGGTGGTGTCCGTGACGGGCGGTGCTCCGCTGCGTCGCGGCGAGCGCACGAGTGATAGCGAGCTATGACAGCAAAGACAGCTATGATGATCCCGGTCCAAACGATCTATGATAGCTATGCTCGCGGCGGCCAGGCGGTCGGTTCGTCGTCCGTCACGGGCTCCGTGGCGTCAGACGAGCGTCTGACACGTGAAAATCCGCCGACGCGGCGACCGTCGCCCCGCATGTCTTAGAGCGCATATATTTCATAACTCAATTAAATTTATACTGTCTAAGAAACGAGGGGCGGGCATGACCTACCGACTGGCCGTCTCGAACCAGAAGGGGGGCGTCGGCAAGACGACCGTGGCGATCAACGTCGCGGGCGCGCTCGCCGAGCGCGGACACGACGTGCTGTTCGTCGACCTCGACCCCCAGGGGCACGGCACGGAGGGCCTGGGACTGGAGGACGCGTACGACGCGGCCCCGCCGAGCATGTACGACGTGTTGCTGGACCTGGACGCGCAGTCCCGCGTCGGGGAGCTGGTGGTCGCCCACGAGGAGTTCGACGTCCTCCCGGCGAACATCGACATGTTCAACGCCGAACCGGAGTTGACGACCGCGATGCGGGGGCGCGAGCGCTTCTCGATGGCGCTGGAGGAACTGGACGCGGACTACGACTTCCTCGTGGTGGACTGCCCGCCCTCGCTGGGGAACCTCACCGACAACGCGCTGTTGGCCTGCCGGCACGTCCTGGTCCCCGCCCAGGCAGAGGGGACGAGCATCCGCGCCCTGGAGATTCTCTTCGACCAGATCGACACGCTGGAGGACAGCTACGAGGTCGATATCGAGGACGTCGGCCTCGTGGCCAACCGCGTCGAGGTCGACGGCGAGGCCCGCGAGATGATGGACTGGTTCCGTGACACCTTCGAGGACCGCATCCCCGTCTGGGAGATCCGCAAGCGCGTCGCCCTCAAGCGCGCCTGGAACGAGGGCGTCTCGATCTTCGCCCACGAGGAGTCCTGCGACATGGAGTCGGTCCTCCTCGACGTCGCCGACCACCTCGAGACGCTCGCCGAGCGCCGGGTGGAGGCCGAGGTCCGATGAGCGATCGCACCGACCGCTCGGAGCGGCTCCGTCGCCGGTTCGACCGGGGTGACGGGGACGCCGCGTCGAGCGAGCGAGCGGACTCCGACGCGCCCAGCGCCGGTGGGTCGACCGCGGATGCGTCGGCCGCCGGGAGTTCGGCGTCCGACGGCGACCGCGTCGCCGATCGCGGCTCCGTCAAGGAGCGCCCCTCGACGCTGATGTACCTCCCCGAGTCCATCGACCGGGACCTCGATCTCACCTTCGACGAGGTGAACCTCACGTACAGGCGGGAGTACGACGAGAAACTGGAGAAAAACCGGGACTACTACCCGCTGGTCGCGCTGTACGGCATCGACACCCTGCGCGAGTGGGACGCCGACGAGATCCGCGAGGCGCTCGACCGCCTGCGCGGTGGCGCTGGCGAGTGACGCCCCGGACCGAGTGACGCCCCGGCCAACCCTTTCCGGGCGACGGGAACACCTTTCCCCGACCGACGCCGACCTTCCGCCATGATCGACGAGACTATCGAGGAGATCCGTGGGATGCAGACCCACAGCGAGTCCGTCGTGGCCGTCAAGGCCGCCCGGGCGCTGGCGGATCTCCTCGATCGGGAGTACGCATCGGTCGAGGGGTTCGAACTCGACCTCGAACACAACGCAGGGGCGCTCCGCCGGGCCAACCTCTCGCACGCCCTCCTCCACAACGCGATGAGCGAGGTGGTCGACGGCGTCGTCGGCTCGGCGTCGACCGTCGAGGGGGCGAAGTCGCTCACCGAGGCGACGATCGACCGGGTCGTCGACCGGATCGAGCGCGGGAAGAGCGAGGCGGCCAGGAACCTCTCCGGGACGTTCGACGCCGGCGAGACGCTGATGACTCACGAGAACTCCTCGACGGTCGTCGCCGCGCTGGAGGGCGCGTCGGATCGGCCGCTCTCGGTGTTCGTCACGGAGGCGCGTCCCCGATTCATCGGTCGGATCGCTGCCCGCCACCTCGCAACCGTCGACCACGTGGACGTCACGCTGATCGTCGACGGGGCCGCGGGCCACTTCCTCCGGGAGGTCGACCGGGTCGTCATCGGGATGAACTGCATCGTCGAGGACACCCTGTACAACCGCATCGGCACGTTCCCGCTCGTCGCTGCCGCGAGTGTCCTTGACGTCCCCGTCTGGGTGGTCGGGACCGACTGGAAGGTCGTCGAGGACGGCTTCGCCTTCGAGAACGAACTGCGGTCGCCGACCGAGGTCGTCCAGGAACCCCCGGAGGGGTTCGCCGTCCGGAACCCCGCCTACGACGCGACACCGCTCGATCTCATCGACACGGTCGTCACGGAACGGGGAACCTGGTCGCCCTGATCGGCCTGCGCTCCGCGGCGCTCTTCGCTCCCTTCTTTGTTACGCGCGCGTGCAAGCGTGGCTGATAGTACCGATCGACTCGCCGAACGTCTTCGCGCTGTCCCCTCGTTCACGGCGTCGCTCGCTCTCCGGGGTAGGCCGTCAGGAACGCCAGAGACGGGATCGCTGGTACAGACGGCAAAGGCGGCTCTCCCGTCAAAGACGCCATAGCTGTCGTAACTCCCAGAGGGTTGTGTCTGTTCGTGGCAGGCCGGAGACGCGCTCGTCTCCAGGCGACCGGTGTCATGGTGGTGCTCTCCGTGCCGTCGCAGCCGTCCGAGACTGAACAGCGGCCTATGATCTCATAGAGCACTTTGCCATCATAACTAGTGCGTCCGCTCCGTCGCTGGAAGCTATCGACTTCGACGCAGTCTACTGCCGTCACCCGCGGAGGCAGTGGGGTGCGTTCTCTCCTCGCTGTGACGTCCATCCTGGCTTCGCCCGCACAACCGTCTACACTTGGACAGCCGGAACTGCCAGCACAGACGTCTCTCTCCTCATAGGCGGCTTTGATCTCATAGACGGCTCTGCTCTCACAGAGGTCATCGACAGGAGAGACGTGATCGCCGGCGAAGGCGGTTTCACAATCGACCGCTTGCGTGGCTGTCGACCCTCGTCCGCCACCGGGAACCTGTGGTCCCGCTCAGAACGCGTACCCCTCGTCGTCGGAGCCGTCGAGGGGGTATCGATCCGGGCTCTCCGGCTCGTCGTTCTCCACTCGGGGGAGGGTGTGAGAGTTGATCCCGAGGGTGAGTAGTTCCTCGATCGCCTCCTGCCGAGTGCGGAACGTTCCGTCCTCGACGAGCCGATCGATCTGCACGTCGAGGTAGTCCGTTAGGGAGACGTCTACTTTGGGCATACTCTCACTACTCCACGACCCCCTTTATTACTCTTTGCGTTCGTGCCAAACGAACGGGACGTGGCCGCGGGCGGCACACTGCGGTCGTCCGAGAGCTCACGCCGTCGCCGGCGCGCCACGCTATCTTCGCTCGCAGTTCTCGCTGTGACGGCACAGCGCTCTATGAGCTCTGCGATCTGCACGCACTTCGTCTCTCGGTGAGATAGACCGTCCCTCGTCCCGCATTGCTGTCTCAGGTCTCCATTCTGTCTAAGTAGTCCATGCCGTCTAAGTTCTCTATGTCGTCTAAGACGCCGGGCTCAAGGGTGGGACCCTGTTCGTCGCGTCCATCCGGCTCGTCAGTTCCGTCACCCGAGGATCGGTGCCGGAGATCGATCCTCGAATCTCCCGAGGGATGATCGGCGTATCCATCGCGCCCAGGACGGCCACGGTCCCCCTGGCGCGGGGGGACTGCCGCGGTCGAGCGCCGACCGGTCGGGCGCGAGGATTTTTGCCCGCGCTGGCGTAATCGGTTGCCATGGACGCGTCCGACGCGACGGCGACGTGCGATCGCATCCTCGACGCGGTCGGCGACGCGGTCGTCGGGGATCGGGAGCTGCTGGCGACGGTGCTCACCGGGGTCCTCGCCCGGGGCCACGTGCTACTCGAGGACGTCCCCGGCACGGGCAAGACGCTCACGGCGCGAGCCTTCGCCGGCGCCCTCGGGCTGTCGTTCTCCCGCATCCAGTTCACCCCGGACCTGCTCCCCGCAGACATCACCGGCTCGAACGTCTTCGACGAGTCCACCGGCGAGTTCCGGTTCTCGCCGGGGCCGGTGTTCGCCAACGTCGTGCTCGCCGACGAGATCAACCGCGCGCCCCCGAAGACCCAGGCCGCCCTCCTGGAGGCGATGGGCGAGCGCCAGGTCACCG
>ENA-ORDC01000801-ORDC01000801.1-marine-metagenome-genome-assembly--contig:-NODE-801-length-27256-cov-3.504949_pt1 | contig 27256 bp, 22 predicted proteins | sample MGYA00237783_ERZ508515 | MGnify/ENA primary metagenome ERZ508515 (study PRJEB26186, sample SAMN06268792) | marine metagenome | isolation source: Eden Landing Ponds, San Francisco, CA, USA | place... | reverse complement strand
CGACAGCGAGACCGAGGCGACGACGGGACCGAACGACAACGAGTCGACCCCGACGATCGCGATCACCGGTGCGGCCGGGTACATCGGCAGTCGGGTCGTCGTCGAGCTGCGCGAGGCCCACCCCGACTGGGAGCTGATCGCGATCGACAACGGGTACCGCGCGCAGGTCGATGCGATCGGCGACGTCGAGATCGAGCACGTCGACGTCCGGAACCGCAACCGGTTGGAGGACGCGCTCGCTGGCGCGGACGTGGTCTGTCACCTCGCGGCGGTGAGCGGGGTCGACGACTGCGATGAGAACGCCGATCTCGCGTACGAGGTGAACGTGACCGGGACGAACAACGTGGCGTGGTTCTGCCGGAAGACGGGCGCTGCGCTCGTGTTCCCGTTCAGCATGGCGGTGTTGGGGGATCCGCAGTCGTTTCCGATCACGGCTAACCAGGCGCGAGACCCGCTCAACTGGTACGGGCGGACGAAGTGGATCGGCGAGCGGTCGATCGAGGCGTTCGCGGACGGCGCGTTCCCGGCGCACCTCTTCTTGAAGTCGAACCTGTACGGCGAACACGTCGTCGACGGGACGGAGGTGGGGAAGCCGACCGTGATCAACTTCTTCGTGAACCGCGCGCTCGCGGGCGAGACGCTGACCGTCTACGAGCCCGGAACGCAGGCGCGCAACTTCGTCCACGTGAAAGACGTGGCGCGAGTGTACGTCTGCAGTGCGGAGCGACTGTTGGAGCAGTTGGAGCGTGGGGAGACCGGGACCGAGACGTACGAGATCGCGAGTGACGTGGACATGAGCGTGATGGAGGTCGCAGAGGCCGTGCGGGTTGTGTTCGAAGAGAAGGGGACCAACGTCGACATCGAACTGGTCGAGAACCCGCGAAGTGGAGAGACGTTGGTGGAGGAATTCGGGGTGGACGTGTCGAACGCCCGCGGCCGCCTCGGCTGGGAGACCGATAAGAACATCGTGGATTCGGTGCGGCGACTTGCGGGTTCCGAGTGACGTACGGAGGTGCCTCCGGCGGCGCCTCCACGTTATCGCACGAGGGCCGTTCGGGCATACTTCGGACCCGTGTCTCGCCGGCCGACCGCTATATTAGCCGCTTCGCGATGCGCTTGAACGGTCCGAGGTCGATGCCGAACCGCTCCTCGAAGCTGAGGACTAGCATGATCTCCTCCTGTTCGATGCCGCCAAACGACAGGACGATGACGCCGTGTGCGACGGTGATGACGATCCCTGACAGGATAGCCACTGCCGGGGTCACGGTGGTCGACCACGAAACGACCGCGTAGAGTGCCGAAGCGAACAGCAGCGACACGATGCTCGGAATCACCATCGACCAGGTCAAGGGATTCGCTCCCGTCTGTCGGTAGACCTGTATCGAGTAGAGGATGTTCATGAACAGGTACGAGACGGTCGTCGCCATCGCCGCGCCCAGAAAGTTGTAACGGGGGATGAGTACCATGTTCAGCGCCACGTTGAGGGCCGCGGTCGCGGTGTCGATGTACATGATGTGGCGGGTAGCACCGACGGAGACGAGGACATTCGAGTTCGGTCCCGCCAGGAGCGGTAAGAAGAACCCGACGGCGAGGACCGTCAACGCGAGAGATCCGTCGAAGTACTCCGCTCCGAAGGTCACGGCGATCACCGACTCGGGGAAGAACACCATGCCGAAGAGGAGGGGCACGGTAGCGAGTACAGTCCACTTCGCGACGACTTGGTACATCCGCACCATTTCTCCGATCTCGTCTTTCGCGTACAGTTCCGAAATGATCGGGAGGAAGAGGAACCCGAACGCGTTCATCGGTATCGACACCAGCGCAGCGAGAGGGTAGACGACGTTGTACACGCCGATGTCTCCCGTCGTCGCGTACACGCCGAGCAGCGTCGTGTCGATGTCCGAGAGAACTTTCGTCATCGTCGTGCTGATGACGAGCGGGGCCGAGAAGGAGATCAGCGTTCGGTACATCGGCTTCGGCTCGTCAGAGTCGAAGAGCGACGTGTGCCGGTACACGTAGTACAGGCCGACAACCATCGCTGCCGCGAACGCGAGTGAGTACGCGACGGCGAGACCCAGAATACCGAACCCGAACAGGAGGACGACGACGACGCCTCCGAACCGCGTTAACGGCATGACGATGTTCCGGGTGAGAACCTTCCCCCGAGAGAGTTGAACGCCCTGAATCGCACCGATGCTCAGCCGCGTGACGACCGCGATCGGAACGGTGGCGCCGAATATCCGGAAGATGGTGGTCAGCGACTCGTCACCGAAGACGTGATTGGCGAGCAGGGGGGCTGATAGGACAATCGCGGCACCGATGAACATCCCCAGCGGGAGGGACATCTGGAACGCGGAGACCAACACCCCCCGGCGCTCTGACGGTTCCTCGAACATCGGCAGATTTCGTCCAATCCCCTTGTTCAAACCGAGGAGAGCGAAGGTCGTCGCGAATCCTAAGACCGTAGCACCGAGCGAAATCGCACCGTAGTCGACTCTACCGAAGAACCGTGCGATAACAAGCTGCGAAAAGAACGAAAAGCCCAACTCAAAGACAAGCCCGACGAACACCAGTCCGCTTCCTTTAATGAGTTTTCGATAAAGAGAATCGTCAGGCACGTCCTAAGTCGGACAACGCGCGTATTTTTGCTTTTCGAAATGGTTTTAGATACTAGCAGTCATTACCGGATATGACTCGAACCCTGCTCGTCGTGGGGTGGGATGCCGCGACGCGCTCACATCTGCAGCAGATTGATCTCGGTTTCTACCACGACTTGGATCACGAGGGCACCCTCCTCCCGGAGCCGTACTGGCAGTCCCGAGAGGTTGACAGTGGCACCGCTTGGGCGACAATCTCCACCGGACTGTCGATGTGGGAGCATAGGATCGCCATGCTCAGCGGGATGATCGAGAGCGAACGCTCGTTCCGCCTGTTCTCAAAAGTGGACCGCGCCGTTCCTCGGAATCTGTTCGGCCGCCCCGCCCGCATCTGGCTCCGTTCGAAGTTCCTCGGTGAGCAGCCGACAAACGAACAGATTCCGTTCAAGCGAACCTGGCACTACCTCCCTAGGTCGCTCGCGTTCACCGTCCCGCTGACGTATCCGCCGAAGCCGACCGACGGCGTCACCGTCAGTGGGTTTCCAAGCCCGGAGATCGCAGTCGAACCGGAGGACCTGACTGCCGACGTGCGTGCCCGTTACGACGGGGAACCCAAGAAGTTCGAAGACGGGACGCTACGATCCTCGTACGTCGACGACTTGTTCCGGGCGCACGACCAGGAGCGCGACACCGTCTTGTGGCTCGACGAGCAGGCCGACGAGGAGTTTGAGTTCTACTTCGTGGTGTTCACTCTACTTGATAGGCTACTTCACGTCGTCGGGCCGGACGACCCGAACATCGAGCGGGCGTACCGAACAATAGACGAGTCGACCGCGGAGCTCGTGGACCGACTCGAAGCGGACGACGTGATGGTCATAAGTGACCACGGGATGCGGCACGACCCCCGCGGAAAGTGGGAACACGTTCACGACGAGACGGAGGGTATCTGGGCGGGAACGATGGATTTCGGTCTGGAGACGCACATGGACGTGACTCCCGCGGCCCTGTCTTACTACGGCGTCGAAATGACGGACCCCGAGTACAGTTACGAGGCGGTCGGGACGGCCGACGACGAGATGACCGAACAGCTCAGAGACTTGGGATATCTCTGACGGGCAGACCGTCAGCAAGTCGCTCGACCAGCGAAGCGACTCGTTCGGTCGCGCGTCCGTCCGCGTTGTGCGCATATTCTCGGCCGAACGACGGTTGGCGAGCGCGCAGTCCCTTCGGACCGTCGTTGAGGGCGTCCGCGACCGCATCCTGCAGTTGCTTTGGGTCGGTAACGCACGGGTATCCGTTGTCCGGCGAGTAAAGCGGATGATCGCGCTCGTCGGTGAACGAGAGGACGAGAACCGGCGTCCCCAACAGAGACGCCTCGAAAATCACGGTGGAGTTGACGGCCAAGAGGAGATCAGACGCCGAGAGGAGGTCATGAACGTCCGCGTCCGCAGCGATCCGTACGTCATCGTTCGAGCCGTCGTCGTATTCTCGATGGAGCGAGACGTCCTCCCGAGGGTGGGGACGGAGGACAACCGTCACTCCCTCGAGGGGCGCTACGTGGGTGACGACCGCGGCGAGTATCGAGCGACGCACATCGTCGTCGAATGGCTGTGTAGCGACTGTGACGACCGTGTCGTCGTTGGGAATACCGAGCCGCTCTCTGACTGCGGCCACGTCGGGGTCGTGTTCCGCCAGACCATCGAAGTGGGGTGCTCCGGTGACATGTAACCGATCCGGTTCGATCCCCTTCCATTCGAAGAATTCCTTCGTGGTCTCGCCCCACACCGCGACGTGTTTCGAGGGCGGTACGTAGTCGTTTATTGGTGACTTGATCCCGTGTTGAATCAGTACGGTTGGAACATCGCGAGTATTCGCCACATTGACGAATGTCCGAACCGGCGTCGGTCCGTCAGCCTTCGTGAGGACGACGCTTGGTCGCTCCCGTTCGAGAATCCGGATCCCGGTCTCCACGTACTTGACTATCCGGGGGAACTGTACTCGGTAGTACAGCCAGAAGCGGTCCTCGAGCGCTTCCCAGACGGGGACGCCGTCGAGAGTGAATCGAGAGGTAAACGACGGCGAGGCCGACGCCTCGCGCCACTGGCTCTTAAGTCGGCGCGCCTCAGACAGCGCCGTTCGATAGACGTTCGCGTCTTGGTACGTTTCGAAGGCCCGTACCGAACCGGGAAGCTCCCCGACGATCCGCCGCGGCTCTCGGTCCGCGTTGAAGAACCCGTGGGATTGATAGACGACGCCAATTGTGCGTCCGCGGTCCGCCAGTGTCCGGAGGACGGGCCTGATTGTGTCCAGGTTGTTCGCGTTCGCCAAGTGGACGAGTATCTCTGTACCGTCCTCCGGAACGCTTCCGTTCGCCGCGCGGACGTACGCTTCGGAGGCGTATTCGGTTGCGGGTAACAAACGGGGCCCGGCGATCTCAAACGCCCTGTCCTTGACGTGGGACCATCTCCCGCCTCGTCTCTCGACAGGAACCCCGGCGTCGGAACCGATTGCGCGGACGAGCGCGGGGTCGACCCGCTCGTCGCCCACATCGTACCACTCATATCTAGCGCGCCCGTGAGACCAAACGACGATTCTTTTTGGGTCCTCTCTCTCGACGACTCTCCGGAGCGTCCGTAGCCGCCGGAACAGCTGACGACAAAAGTTATACATGAACGTGTTCTGCATCATCAGCCCGAGGTCGATCTCCCTGTGCGAACACTGATCCGACAGCCACGCCCGCATTCGATCGTAATCCCGGTCGCCGATTAGGTTGTTCGGTTCGTCGACGTACTCAAGGGCGTGACGACAGCGAAGCCCGTGCTCCTCAGCCGTCGTACGGAGCGCGTCGTCGAAGGTTACGCACAGGACGTCGTCACCACGTGGAATCGAGTCGAAGCAGTCGTAGTCGAAGAAGACGAGCGTCGACGCGCACATTATCCGCCAATAGTTATGACCGGCGTTTCAAGCTATCGCTGTCCCGTTTCTCATTGACGTTTCGAGGGATCGAACCCCTCGTAGTTCCAGTCGTAGTCCCTCCCAGTCAGCAGCTGTCGAGCGGCGGTGATCCCCAGCACGAAGAACCGCGGGAGAACGAACAGGTGGATCCGTTCGAAGTCGCGAATGCGCCGCCGCCCGCGGAACGTCTTCACGTAGAGGTACGTGAGGGTTCCGAAGAGGGGAACGGCGAGCAGTCCGATCGCGGTTCGGCGACCGAACGCCGCCAGCAGCGGAGCGACGAACATCGTCACCAGCGACGTGAACGAAGCCGCGTCGCCGGCGACGTGGATCGGATGGAACCGGGCGTACCAGAGACCGTACTTCCGTAGGTAGTCGACGGAACTTGGCCGGTCAAGTACCTTCGTTATCACGTCCGTCGGATCGTCTTGTTTGATGAACTCGCACCCCAAGTCACTCTTTATCCATGACTGAACGTCGGCACACCAGAGGCGGATGCGCAGGTCCCAGTCCTCACCGCGGGCCATCCACGGGTCCCACCCGTTCACTCGGTCAAGCGCTTCCTTCGTTATCGAGCAGTTCGACTGCCGGAGGAAGTATGGATCCTTGACTCCTTCCGCAGGACGGTCTATCGGGCCGCCCTTCGTTTGAACTCCTGATAGAACGTCGTACTCCGGGTGTTCGACGTGAAATCGGAGCCGCGTCTCTATCCAGTCCTCGTCGACCCGCTTTTGCGTATCGAGGCAGGCGAGAACGTCCTCCGTCAGCGCCTCGTATATTTCCTGCCGCGCGCCGCCGACCCCGCGTCCGACCCCGGACTGAGACTTCAGCGTGATGGGAACGTTCGTCTCGTCGGCCACGGCCCTGACGATGTCGGGGGTCTTGTCCGTGCTCGCGTCGACAACGATGATGCGATCGGGGGGGCGCGTCTGCTTCGTGAGCGACTCGAGCGTCTCGCGTATGGTCGCGGCGCTGTTCATGGTCGGGATGCCGACCGCGATGCTCGCCTCCGCGAGCGTCTCCTCGGTACCACTCACTGTTCGGAGACCACCCTGTTCAAGAGGGGCCCGACCGAACTGACGTGGAGGTCCATCGTGGAACCCGGTTCGGGCGCGGTCCACGACGTCAGCCGGTCCATTTCGTCGAGCCCGTCCTTTTTGAATCGCGAGAAGAAGTCTCCTGCGTCGCGGCCGTCGCCGATGTCTGCGAGCGCGACGATGCGGTCGTCGAGAAGGTACCGCGGGAGGGGGAGGTTGTCTCGCTGGCTAAAACGAACCAAACTCATACACTACTCAACACCGGATGTATACATAAATTAGACGGACTGGTGGGAAGGGGTGCGTCAGTCTAGTCCGTCGATGTCGCTGTCGGTCAAGACGGTGTCCGCGTCGAGGTCGCGGCTCGCTGTCGCACCGACGACCTCGGAGAACCGTCGGGCGGGCACGCCCGTGTTTGGTCGCTTCGTCGTGAGGTTGTCGATGGTGAATGCTTCTCCTTCCGCCACAGGTTCATCGGTCACGATGCTGTGTCGAGCCCACGACTGTACCTCGGACTCTTCGTCAGTGATGGTGGTCGATCCATCGCTGGTCCGGCTGATGACCTTTGAGTACTCGACCAGTTCGGCCAGTTCGTCGGGTTCAATCGAGACCGCTTGATCGGGGCCGGGGAGCGACCGGTCGAGCGTGAAGTGCTTCTCGATGATGTCGGCGCCACGCGCCATCGCGACGACCGACGCCTCGGTTCCCAACGAGTGGTCGGAGAACCCGACCGGAACGTCGAACTCGGAGCGCAGGTCGTCCACGGTGTCCAAGTCGATGTCCTCTATCGGCGTCGGATAGGCCGAAACACAGTAGAAAAGCGCATACGGGGCGTCCAACTCCTCCAACAGCGTCGCCGTCTCGCGTATCTCGTCGCGGTGGGCCATCCCGGTCGAGACGAGCAGGGGCTTCCCGCCTTCAGCCGCCCTGCGGAGCAGATGTTCGTTGGTGAGTTCGCCAGACCCGATCTTGAACGCGGGCACGTCAAGCGACTCGAGCAGCCGAACTGCCGGGACCGAGTACGGTGTCGAGAGGAAGGTAATGCCTCGCTCCCGAGCGTACGTCTGTAGCTCCTCATGGTCGTCCTCCGATAACTCGTGTCGTGACACCGCTTCGTAGACATCGGTCCGTCCGATGCGCTCCATCTCCGACCGGTCCATCTCCGCGTCCGGAATGTGCGTCTGGAACTTGATCGCGTCCGCTCCCGCGTCCGCAGCGGCGTCGATGAACGCCTTCCCTAATTCGACATCGTTCAGGAAGTTGATTCCGGCCTCCGCGATGATGTATGGACGTTCTCCGGCGCCGATCGTCACTCCGTCAATGTCAAGAGTCATAGTCCCTCACCGTGGGGTGTCCGCTGTCGGTTCGTCACCGTCGTAGTCGCGTGGTCCTCGTCGTACATTTCAGTTTACAACCTCCGACACAAGTCCGAGTGCGGCAGGTTCCATCGAGCCCTTCTGTTCGATGTCAAGTTCGGCAATCAGTTCGGCGATCCGTTCGCCGGCACCGCTATCGCCGTAGAGCGTAGAGGGGCTGTAGGACTCGCCGAGTTCGTCGACGACAGCGTCGTGTATCGCGTCCTCTTCGCAGTCCACGTCGGTGACGTTGTCCGCTCGCTCGCGGAACTGCTGACGATCCCCGATGTTCACCGTCGGCTTCCCGAAGTATGAGCACTCTCGAATCCCGACGCTTGAGTTACCGACCATACACACCGAGTTGTTCACGAGGGTCAGATACTCCTCCGGAGGGAGGTTGATCAGGAAGTGGATGTCGTCCGGGTCACGCTTGTCCCGGAACTCGCGCATTGCCTTCGAGACCATGTCCGTCCCGCCGTCCATGTTCGGCCAGAACCAGAACTTCTGTACGTCGATCCGGTCGACCGCGTCGATTATTTTCCAAGTTTTCTCGTACTGATCTCCGTACTCGGTCGGTACCGGGTGATATTGGACGATGATGAAATCTTTGGTCACGTCAAGGTTCGCACCTACTCCGCGCTCGTCCTGCGGGTCGTACTCCTCGTCGCCGTCCCGGACGACCGCGTCTGCGATGTCTATCGATGGGCACCCGGTCTGGAAGATCCGGTCGCGGTCTTCGCCGAGCCGGTGGATCACCTTACTGGCCCGCTCAGTCGAGACGAAGTGGTAGTCCGAGAACTTCGTCGTGGCGTGGCGCACCTTGTCGTCGACGGAGCCGGTTATCTCGCCGCCCTCCAGGTGGACGATCGGAACGTTGAGATACGACGCCGGGAGCGTGATCGCCATGATCTCGTGTCGGTCCCCGGTTATCATGACGACATCCGGATCGACCTCCCGGAGCCACGTCGTCGTCTCCACCATCGCCAGCCCCGTCGTCTTCGATTGACTCGCCAGGTTACCCCCTTCCACGACGTTCTGAACAGTTCGGGAGACATCGAGTCCGTCCGATTCGAGAATGGACCGGAGCGAACCGTACTTTCTGACGACGCCGGCCCCGGTCAGGAGGATCTCCAGGTTTAGATCCGGGTTGTTGTCTATCTCGGTCAGCGCAGTTTTCACCCGCGCGTACTGCGACCGAGTGGTTAGACAGAAGGCGATTGTCCTGCTCATACTATACCGGAAATGTTCCACGGCGTATATAATTCTTGGTTCACCGACCTCGATGGCTCTCACGCCCACTGACTCCCAAAATCGAGCGACATCGACCGGGATTCCTTCGGCGAGGTGATGTCGCTTGGGGATCCGGTATCGCGGCGGTTCGATCCCCACAGTCCCGTCGGCCTACCCCGATCCTTGAGCCGTGCGTGCGCTCGCCTTCTCGCGCGCACGAAACGCCTAATTCTTGGGGGCTTCGGACCGCCGACGCGCGGCGGGAACGCCTACACAATTCTCGATAATTGGTCCTAAATTCTCAGTTTGAGGGCTGGATGACAGTGAACTATGCGTACGTCGTCCGCGGCTTGGGGCCTTCCCAAAGTATAATTATAACTGAATACCTTGTCTCGGGCAAGAATGAGTACCCGTATCGGACCGGATTCGCTGCTTGAGGACTTACCGCAGTCTGTGGAGATTAGTGGGCGGGAGTATATTGTCAGTCAGGATACCGATGACCATCCGATTATATTCTCATCAGAGTGTCCGCACCAAGGTGGTGTCGTGGAAGTGACTGATGAAGAGTGTCTTCGTTGTCCACGCCATCAGTGGGAGTTCGACCCTGAAACGGGAGACTCGACGACAGTTCCAAACGAGTCATTATCGACGTATGAATTGAATCAACGAGATGGTTACCTCTATGCTGACCTTCCTCAAGTAAACACAAGATTAGATTTCAACGTGTCGGAGGATAAATCCCAACTCCCAAGAATCGATCTACTATCACATGCTACATTATCAATCGAATACAATGGATTCAAGCTCGTAACTGACCCCTGGCTTGATGGTCCAGCCTTTCTTGACGCTTGGACTCAATTCCCACCTCCGACTTGTGATATCAACAATATAACATCAGAGACAGACGCTATTTGGATTACTCACGAGCATCCGGACCATCTCCACCCTCGAACTCTCGACCACTTCCCTAATGAGACACCGGTTTATGTCCCTGAGCTTAATTATAGGCGTTTGTCTACCCGGCTTCACGACATAGGTTTTGAAAATGTCCATAGCTTACCGACAGACACGCCGTATGAACTTACAGATGATGTGGAGGCCGTCTGTTTCGAATCGAACTCAACGTGGAACGACAGCATTCTCGCATTAAATTGTGGCGGGTTCAAGATTCTAAATTTCAACGACGCGGGGGTCAACTGGAAAGTTAACAGAGCGATTCCAGACGCAGACATGATAGCGGCTGGATTCGCTTTTGGTGCGTCAGGTTATCCGATTACGTGGGAGCATCTTGATGTAGAACAAAAAAAGGAGATGATTACCCGACGTAATGAGGGATGTCTCGAACAGTGTGAACAATTGGTAGAGATGTTTGATGCCGATTATTTATTGCCCTTTGCAAAATTCTTCGAACTGGTTCAACCCGATCATAAACCGTACCGGGAACTGTTGGAAAAGAATAGACCATCCGATGTATCTGGGCACCTTAATGACCACAATGTGACTGTTCTGGATCTCCTACCGGGAGAGGCTTGGTATGGTCAGGGTGATCGGGTTATCCGGCGGACAAACCGAGAACAGTTCTTCGACGAGGAATTCAAAGAGCAATACCTACTGGAAACCTTTGAGTCGCAGGACCCCATTGTGAATGACCCAGTAGAGTTGACACATGATGAGCTGGCAACATACTTCGAATCGTTAGGTAGGTCCGAATTAGCGTCCAAGATTGAGGATTTCGCATTAACCCTTTCACTTACTGGCGAGAACTATGATCTCCACTCACTACTCCGTATTCGTGATGGTGATGTTGATTATCGACCGACTGATGAACCGGTCTCGATTGGGTCTCTTGAGGCAGAAAACCACGTCACTATGTCCTGTCCTGTCGAATTAGCGCAATACGTAATTCGAAATGACCGGTCGTGGGATGAGATACATATTGGATACTGGTGTAATTTTGACCGTCATCCCGATGAATACAATCTTGAGTTTTGGCGTCTCCTCCACGCACCTTGGGAAGCACGTGATGACACTATGCGTATCGCCGACAGATATGATATAGAGACTGAGCTTAGAGGTACTACGATGGCCGACCTAGTAGAAAAGGAGGAAATTAAGAATATTCTCTCGTCATATGGCCTGTACTGTGCCGGTTGTCCGCAGGGAATCGGAGAAGATATTATTGAAGCTGCTCGTATCCACGGTCTAAGCCCTGACCAAACCCGGCAACTAGTTGATGAACTGGAAGCAAATGTGTCAGATTCACCGATTGCTGGTGATTGATGTTAATTGAGAACTAGTTAATCACCGGAATGATGATCCTAATATTACTGGGAGATTTGTCTCCGAAGAAATTGTAAGGGGGGAGGAATGTTTGTCTTGGTGACACATCTCGTGTCCGCGTCAAGGGAAACTGCGAGAGCACGACCAGCGGTCGCACTCGTGACCTTTAATCCCGGTAGAGATACAATTCGTCAATTTCGTACGGTAGCTGCCTGAGGCTCGTGTTAATACCGAGAAGTGCGTAAATCGAAAACAGCCACTCCCGGAGTGCGATCTTCAAATAACCGAAGATCGTGCTAGTTTTATTGTCGAACGTGTAGCTACAATCCTGTCACAGGTACCACAGAAACTTATCATAGCTGCCATTTCTGACTGTTCGGTCAGAACAGCAGCGGGGACAAGCCACACCATCACGCCAGCGAACCTGTTGGAACAGGCCCGCTACGACCGAATCCGACCTAAACACATCCAGCCGAATTATTCGTGTCGGGCACCGCTGACGCGGTGCCCCTGTCCTCTTCGATCAACAGCGACAGGTCATCAGTATCAACAATCTCCTACAGAAGAGCGTTCCAATAGATGTCGGTTATTCATTTGCCCCGCCACAATCGTAATCGCTGGAACATCTACTTCAGCTAAGATGTCAATATCATATATAAAAAAATATACATCTGAGGTTCAACTGCATCTGCACCAGCGTCCGCAGCTACCTCAATAAATCGCTTAGCTAGCGTCAGATCATTCCGAGCACTGATCCGACTTCCGCGATGACGTGTGGCCGATGATCTGGACCGTTTTCGTACCGTCAGCCTCAATCATTTGTCTCCCACTCTGTTAGGACTTGTTCCGCTAACCAAAGGTCAAACGGTGTGTCAATATCTATCGACTCCCATTCAGTCATCTCGTATATTTCGGTCATGCCAGTAATCGTTTCTCCGGTCTGTAGGAACTGGTCAACATCCGTCACGTAAACCGCTCCATTCACCACGAATTCCGGCTCACGATCTTGTCTGCGTTTGCTGGTATCCGTATAATTCAATTTTTGAGCACCCTCAGGACTCGATTTCCAGCGTGTCTCATACGTTGGATAGGCTGAGAGCACTGACTCTGCTCCGGACTCTTGATAAACCGAATACGCTTCTTCAATGTGGGTCGATGTCCGAAGAGGCGACGTTGGCTGAAGCAAAACAAAGGTATCGTACTCCTCACCGTTGCTGCGAAGGGTCTCTAAAGCATGAGTGATTACTGGCGCTGTCGGGGCCTCATCTGTTGCCAATTCTGGTGGACGCATAAATGGGATTCGGGCCCCGTGAGTTTCTGCGACTTGAGCGATCTCATCATCATCAGTGGACACAACAAGTGAATCAATTGCGGTGGCATTAAGCCCAGCTTGAATTGAGTAGGCAATGAGCGGGAGCCCATCTAATTCTCGGATATTCTTACGTGGAACCCCTTTTGACCCACTACGAGCAGGGATTAGCCCAAGTACATTGGAGTCTGTCATTGGTATAGGTTTTTCTGGTGTCCCAGTAAATCTGGCGTCTGGGAGGTTCAGTACAGGATCCAGTTTTGCGATTATCACGATATTTTGTATGATATTTCTATTGACATAAATCATTGAGCGAGGATCTGGCTCATGCTGTAGTTAGGATCGAACTTCTTTAGCAATCTCATTAGCGTCACAATCAACGTCAAGAACATTCGGCACCCGTTCACGCGATTGCTGTCTTTTACCGATATTCGCTCTTGTGGCGTAGATTGTTGGTGAGTTAGAGTGCTGTTTCGAGGGTGTTTTTCAGCGTTTCTCTCCCTAGTTTTCGAAAGATTTTGCGGCGGAGTTGGTACGCTCTGAGATACGGCGTGAGTCTGTCTTTGGAGACATCTCGATGCGGCGAGAGCCACAGTCACGTCACCCTTGCCTGCTGTGACTTCCAGCGACGCTGAAAACTGACCAACAATCCTCTACCCAAGAGCACAGAACAAAGAAAGGTAGACTAATCGGAATAACGTTTGGCGCAGCAACGGGTGGATTTCTCGGCAGAACGATTGGTTCCAGTTGGGGGGCTGGCCTCTGGAGGAGCAACCAAAGCTGTGACTCTTTACTTCACTATCGGGAGAGTCCTCTTTGGGGCGGTGTGCGGGTATAATATCGGGAACGTGGCAGACAAGCCTCAGTGCCCAGATTGGAGGAAACGATTAAATTGGGGGTTTAGATTACTCCCATGAGCACAAGGACGAACAACGGAGTACAAAATACACGTCCGGGAACTGGGTGATTCTTAGACATGACCTCGACCGCTCTTACGCGTATCCCAGATCTTCTAAATGCTCTTCGACCTCACTCGACACACTTTCGTCCCCGTTCTTAGAAATATCTTGTAGTGTGGAACGGAGCTGCTCGATCTCCGATAATGCGTCCGCTTTTGGAGATCCGATAGTCAGAACCTCGGACTCGATCGGAGATTCAAACGAGTACCCCGACCGAGTCACCACACCGGAACAAGCAGTGTCGAGGTCCGTTATTTTCTCCTCAGAATAACCGAGTCGTCTTAAGCTTTCTTTTGGTCGCGAAGAAAGTCCATGATACTCCGTCAGACGAGAGCGATTCAAGTCACTTTCTCGGATGTCTGATAACGATTCTCCGCGGGTTTGCGACGGTGATTGTATTCCCGCCTCCGAGAGCACCGTTTGAAACACGTCAATGAGTGAGACGGCCATATCAGTCGGTTTCAACCCGTCTTTCGAGGGAGTTGAGATAACTATCGGAATATGAGTGAGTTCCGGAGGGACGCCAATAAGATGTTGAAAAGTATCATATTCCCCAAATGACTCTCCGTGATCAGCGACGGTAACGATGATATCAAAGTCTTTTGCGAGTTGCGAATATATTTTTTCGTAAATGTTTGATAAGTATCGGACCGAGTCATTATACGCTTGTTTTGCTGTCCCTGTCTTATCCCCCCAACCCTCGAGACACGTTTCGACGCCTTCGGTACCGATATGCTCCGTCGTCCGAAACTCCTCCGGTGGTTCATACGGACCGTGTGCTTCCATGAGATTCATAAACACAAACTCACTGTCTTGGTTAAATTGAGTCTCGGAGACCCACTCAAGCGCCTCTCGTCCCCCTTTATCCTCAATATGGGAGTCAACCCCGTGATACTGCAATTTAAGATCAATACCGGCTTTCAAAGAGGGGAGTGTCTTACAATCCCCGGTAATACACTCATATACGGCTTTCGCGTATCTACTCGGTCCGTCTCCCCGAGATCTCTCAATAAATCGCTTCCAATCTAACACGTCTCGATCGAAGCCGGGTATTTGGGAGGGACCCTCGAACTCCTCAAAGCCGCGATCGTAGTTGAAAAACGGGGTGATATTTGTGTTACAACTAAAGCCCCGCGTCCGGTACCCTGAGTCCGATAGCAATTCAGGGAGTACCGGAACCGAGCAATTTAGCGTCCGCTTGTCGGTTGTCATACCGACCTCGCTTGAATAGTACCCTGTAAATAGCGAGCCGTGAGCTGGGACCGTGCCGTGAGACGTCGACCAAGCGTTTTCGTAATGCGTCCCCTCAATCCATCCAAAGAATCTGTCAAACGAGTCTTTTCGGAGCGTATCTAATACGACAAGTGCTATATTCGGGTTTTTATCTCTCGTCATTTGGTGTCCTCTTAGTCTTATATCCCATTAGCCACTCATAGGTAATAATTCCCGGCGGAGGGGCGGTCGCGTCCTACTCTCGGTGAAGAGTCGGACGCGATCGTGCTCGAACCCGTCCCAATCACGCCGGAGTGTAGTGAGCTTGGGGGGTCGAACGGACGAGTGGACGTACGAGAACTTCCACGGCGACACGTTCGGTGACACTGTTTACGTGACAGGTAGTCCGGTGACCTCCAAGATCCTTTCCAACGAGTTTCACGACTTGGTGGAGGTGCGGCGGGAAGGGTTCGTCGAGGAGAAGGGCGCGATCCTCCCGTCGACCGTCGCGAAAGCGGGACGCGAGGCGCGCGAAAAGTACCCGAACAAGCGGATAATCGTTCACTTCATGCAGCCGCACATCCCGTTCGTCCACTCGCCGGAGGTGAACTTCCGGGAGTGGTGGACGCCGTATAACGACTTCGAAGAGACGGATGCGGACTCGCCCCGGACCATCTGGGGCGTGCTCGAGATGGGCCTCGTCGGCTACGACGAGGTCTGGAGCGCCTATCAGGAGAATCTTCGGCTGAGCCTCGATGAGGTGTTAGGGCTGCCCGAAGACATCCCCGGAAAGACGGTCATCTCGTCCGATCACGGTAACTTGATGGGAGAGCGAACCTGGCCGATCCCGGTCAAACTGTACGGACACCCACGTGACCTCCGAAGCCGTAAACTGGTTACCGTCCCGTGGGCGGTCCTCGACGACGGCCGAAGAGAACGAAATAACGGACCGATTACAGGCACTCGGATACTACTGACTAGTCCCGTCGCCCGCCACCGACTCGAAGACGGACTCGTACTCCTCGGCGATTGCCGTCCACCCGAACCGCTTCGTGTACTCTTGAAACCGTTCGATCGGCGCGGACTCGTAACTCTCCTCGACAGCTCGTGCCACGTCTTCCGGAGCGAGCGAACAGAACGTTACGAGTCCGCCGTACCGATCCTCGGCTTTCCCCTCGACGCTAACTGCTGGGAGTCGCGCGGCACCGTATTCTAGGAGTTTCAGCGTATTCGGGTCATTTACGAGACAGATCCCGACGTCTGACTCGTGGAGGAACCCCGGAACGTACTCGTAAGGGACGGTCCCCGGGTACACGATCCGGTCGTCGCTCGCGGCCGCGGCTTCGATGCGCTCGCGCTGGGATCCGTCCCCGAGGACGAGCAGTTGCCACTCGTCGAGGAGCGGCATCGCGTCGACGATGGTATCCAGGTTGTACACGGGTTCCAGCCCACCGACGTAGACGAGAGTCGGTCGATGTTCGTCCCCCTCCTCGGCAATGACCTCCCGGGCGAACTCGATCGCTTCCGCTGACGGCGACGCGAAGCTGTCGTAGTCGACGCCGAGGGCCGTCTCTGTGACCGCATCGTTGTAGCTCCGAACGCGGTCGAGTTCCTCCTCGTAAACGACGAGCACGTGGTCCGCGAGCCTGAAGACAAGGCTCTCAAGCCGCGCGATAAGCCACGTGTTCGTCCGACTGTGCGTCCGTCGTAACTGGGAGATCGGATCGATATGGTCGACGACGAGCGGTGTCCCGTCGACCAGTTTCTTCCAGCACCCGACGAGGGCTCCGAGCCTCGTCGTCCCGACGACTAAGTCGGGATCGCTCGCGAGGGCGGTCCGGAAGCTCCTCAGGCTCGCGTTCTGGACGTTGACATCGTGGCCGCGGTCACGCAGGATGTCGGCGATACGGTGGCGACCGACGCTGACGTTGTCCGGCTTGTCGGGCCGGAGCCAGAGGACGTTCATCGCGAGAACCCATCGACGACCCTTGGAGCGATCGGAGTACGAGCAGTCGCGACCTGTCGGGGTGACAACGGTGGAGCACCGGTCATCGACTCAGAGGTACCCCAGCTCTTCGAGTCGGTTCCGAGTCTGGTCGTCGATATCCTCCGTCGCGAGTTCGGCGTCGGAGGCGGCGCTCCGTTTGTATGCTTCGATGTCGCTATCGAACATGTCCGTCGCCCACGACGGCACGGACGCGTCGTCGCTTACGCGCGTCTGCCAACACGGTCGGTCGCGGTCGAGTCGGTACTGCGCCGCGGACCCGAGCGAGTCCCAGACGTACTTTTCGGTCCCTCGATACGCACAGCGGATCATCCGGTCCCAGTACTCGTGCTCGTCGGGAGGCGAAGGACCGGGACTCATCCCGATCACCTCTGCCGGGACGCGCGAACGGGAGATATCCGTCCAACCGTCGGTCGCGAGCGCGACCACCAGTTCGCCGAGATCGAGGTGAGAGGTGTATTCGTCGACGACCTCCGGGGCGTTCGGCGGCGGGTTGACGATGTAAAGCGGGACGTGGAGGAGCGATTCGGCTAGGCTGCTCTTGTGGTTGAGGAGGTGATCGTCCGCCTCGAAGCCGAGGTTCTCGCCGTGGTCGGCAGTCACGATGAGCGTCGTCTCGTGCGGCGACGCCCGGTCGACGCGTTCGTACAACTCGACCATCTTCTGATCGAGGTAGTCGATCGCGGCTCCGTACATGCCCCGGCGCGTCTCAAGGTACTCGCGGTGCGACTCCGGGCCGTCTCGGACGAGGTCCCAGATGTCGACGCCGTCGGAGGTCCACTCGTTGTCCGCGGAGTGGAGATCCCGGTCGTAATGACGGACGTGCCGGAGCGGAACGTGAGCGTCGCCGAAGTTGAGAAACATCACCACCGGTCGGTCGGCGGGCACCTGTCGCTCCGCTTCGGAGACGGCGATGTTGGCACCGTCGTCGAGGAGTTTCGGGATGGAAGCGTTCGTTGAGGAGACGTTGATCTGCGCGAGAACCCCGTTCGCCACGCTCCGTAGCGGGTGATCGTGCGTGATCGCCGCCTTCAAGAAGTCCCAGTACAGCGGCAGCGACTCCTTGTCGCTCTGGGTGACGAACTCGTTCACATCGAGACCCTTCGGGAACCGTCGACCGGTCGAGATACCTACGAAGTCGTCGAACGGAGCGTCGAATCCGAACCGAGGGCTGAAGAAGATGTTCGCGCTGATACCGACTGAGCGGTGATCGGGGAGCGACGCGAGGAATGTCTCGTTCTCGGTTGAGCGGAAATTTGAATCGTGTGTGTGAATCCCGTGATCCGACGGAAGGAGACCGGTGAGAATGCTCGCGTGACTCGGTGTACTCCACGAACTGGCTGCCCGACACTGTTCGAGTGATAGGCCCGCTCGATCTGGAATCTCATCGGCGTATCTATCGAAAAAATCCTTCCGCACGGAGTCAAGGCAGGCTATAACGACGTTCCGCGACATACGGATCCTTCGATAACATCGCGATAAGTATCTTGCTGTCGGGGCGCGTCGCAGATAGGAGTCACCGCCACTTCGTCGCCCCGTAGAGGTATCCGGTACCGACGAAGAAGATGAAAGCGAACACCATCACGAGGCGGAGAGAGTGTTCCACGGACGGGTCGGTCGCGAGCCCCTTCACGCGGTCCGGCACGAAGTCAGTGAGGAGTCGGTCGAGAAACTCTCCCTCCTCACCACTCTCGTCGTCGACGAACGACTCCATCACCCGCTTCGAGTACCCATGCCAGAACGCCCGATCCACCAGCCACCGGAACTTCGTCCGATACTCGAACACCTTGTGCGCCACCTTCGCCTCCGGGTCGTACCACACACCCCGCCCGTACTCTTCCCGCATCCGTGCGCACAGCTCCGTCTCTCCGCCCTGCAAATTCGCGTCGCCCTTTCGTCCGCCGATGTCGACGTCGAACCCGCCTAGCTCCGTGAACACGTCCGCCCGGAACGAGATGTTCGAGCCGAACGTGTTCCGGACCTCGCCCGGCCCGTCGGCGAACCCGCGATGCGTCACCCCGATCAGCCAGTAGAACTCCTCGGGGAGATACGCCGGCTTCCCGGCGACCCACTCCGGCGTCATCTTTCCGCCGGCCGCGATCGCGTCCTCCTCCTCGTACGCCCGGACCAGCCGCTCGACCCACGCCTCGTCGGCGATTGCGTCGTCATCGATAAACGCGACGACATCGCCAGACGCGATCTCGGCCCCGCGATTCCGACTCTCCAACAACCCCACGTTCTCGTCGTTACACTCGATCACGACATCGTCCCAGTCGCCGTAATCCTCCACGACCTGCTCGTACACCTCGGGCGTCCCGTCGACGATCACGACGAGCTCGACGTCGTCGTGCGTCTGCGCGAGGACACTGTCGGCGGCCTCGCGGAAGTGCTCGTACATGTCGAGCGCGTACGTACAGAGGACGACCGAGACCTTCACGGAGGCATACTCCCCGACCGGAGCGCTTAGACCTTCCGCCTCCGGTCGCTCGCCTTATCACAAGCCTTATGCGCGTTTTGCCAGTCGTTTTCACGTAATGAGCGACTCGAACGACCCACCGGCGGAGTCGGAACGGTCCCCCGCCGATCTCCTCACACGGTGGTACCACGTCCCTGTACTTCTCGGTGCACTGGCGTTCATGCTCTGGACTCGCCTCCAGTCGTACGCGAACTTTATCGTCGACGGCCAAGTGTACTTCCGCGGCAACGACCCGTGGTACCACCTCCGCGAAACGACGTACATCATGCGAAACTGGCCGAATCGGATGCCTTACGACGTCTGGACCGGGTTCCCGTTCGGGAATCAGGCCGGCCAGTTCGGGACCCTCTGGGACCACATTATGGCGGTCGGCATCTGGATCGCCCGCCCGATCATGGGTGGCGCCGAAGAGGTCATGCTGATCATGGCCCCCATCGCAGGAACGCTCGTCGCGATCCCGACCTACTTCATCGCGCGCCGATTCGTCGATCGGTTCGCAGCGCTCGCCGCGGTCGTCGTGCTCGCGCTCTTTTCAGGCACGTTCTTCAGCTACAGTCTCGTCGGCTTCCCCGACCACAGCGCGGCCGAAGTTCTCTTCCAGAGTCTCGCCGTCCTCGCTTTCCTTGTCGCGTTCGCGGTTGCCGAGCGCGAAGCCCCCGTCTGGGAGCTCCTCGTCGATCAGGATTGGGCCACTCTCAAGCGTCCCACCGCCTACGCGGCGGCCGCGGGCGTCGTGCTCGGTCTCTACATGTGGACGTGGCAGCCCGGAGCCCTCATGGTCGGATTCACGGGCATCTTCCTCGCGGTCAAGATCACCAGCGACGTGTTCCACGGGAAGAGCCCGGAACCGATCGCCTTCGCGGGCGCGGTGTCGATGGTCGTCGCCGGACTGATGCAGATAATCCCGCTCGACACGTTCCGGTTCGCGGTGAGCGAGTACTCGTTCCTCCAGATCGTCTTCCCGCTCGTCGTCGCGCTCGGCGCGGTCTTCCTCGCGTGGCTCGCCCGCCAGTGGGAGTCGCGCGACCTCGACGCTGCCACCTACCCGCCGGCCGTCGGCGGACTCATCCTCGCGTCCGCGGGGATCGTCTGGATCGCGATCCCCTCGCTGTGGTCGACGCTCACGGGGAGCCTTCTCAACACCGTCGGCTTCTCGGCCAGCGCCGGCGCCCGCACCATCGGCGAGGCCCAACCCCCGCTCCAAGGCTCTTCATTCGCCGACTTCGTGCTCTCCCAATACGGCCTCGCCTTCTTCCTCGCGCTCGCGGCAGTCCTCTACATCCTCGCTCGTCCCCTCTACCGCTCGGACGATCCCAACCACACGCTCTACATCCCGGCCGCGCTCGCCGTGGTCGGCTCCGTCTACGCGGTCCCCCAACTGTACGGCGCCATCGGCGGCGTCGTCGGCGTGAGCTGGCAGGTGATCGGGCTCGTCATCGCCGCCGCGCTCCTCGTCGGCGCGACGTTCCTCGTCGAGTACGACACCGAGGAGCTGTACTTCGTCGTGTGGGCGGCGTTCATCGGGAGCGCGGCGTTCACGCAGGTCCGCTTCAACTACTACCTCGCCGTCATCGTCGCGGTCGGCGCGGGGTACTTCGTCCAGATCGCACTCGACGCGATCAGTCTCCGATCGCTCGACGACATCCGCGACATCGAGGGGTGGCAGGCGATGGGCGCGCTCGTCCTCGTGGTCATCGTCCTCGTTCCCCTCGTCGCAATGGCCACGCCGGTGTGGGCCGCAGGCGCGAATAACGGCCCCGGCAGCGTCGTCGAGTGGGACGAGAGCCTCCAGTGGATGAACGACGAGACGCCCACGCCGGGCGAACTCGAGGGCGCCGACAACCCCATGGAGCTGTACGGCACCTACGAGCGCCCCGCCGACGGCGACTTCGAGTACCCGGAGGGGGCGTACGGCGTGCAGTCGTGGTGGGACTACGGCCACTGGATCACCACGCGCGCCGAGCGCATCCCGAACGCGAACCCGTTCCAGCAGAACGCGGGCGAAGCCGCGGATTACCTTCTCGCACCGAGCGAAGAGGAAGCGGCCGAAGTCCTCGCAAGTCAGAGCACCGAGGGCAACAACACTCGCTACGTGATGGTCGACTGGCAGATGGCGTCGCCGAACTCCAAGTTCAACGCGCCGGTGACGTTCTACAGCGGTAACGAGACGGTGCGCGACTTCAACGAGCTGCTCTACCAGCGCGTCGAGGGCGCACAGGGCCAACAAGGCGGGCTCCGTCCAGCACTCCAGGTTCGCACCCAGCGCTACCACGAGAGCCAGATGATCCGGCTCTACCAGCACTACGGCAGCGCGGTCGAGCCGGACCCGGTCGTGCTCGACTACGAACGTCAGACCGCACAGACCCAGAGCGGCGACCAGATCGAGATCAAGGTCCTGCCGAGCGAGGGACAGGCGGTCCGGCGGTTCGACAACCTCTCCGCGGCGCGGTCGTACGTCGAGGAGGACGGCTCCGCGCAGGTCGGCGGCGTCATGGGCGTCCCCTCCGAGCGCGTCGACGCGCTCGAACACTACCGACTGGTCCACGCCACGCAGGCCCCCGGTCGGTCGCCGTACGCCCAGCAGGCGCAGATCCTCGCCCAGCGGTTCGGCGTTGACCTCCAGACGACGTTCGGCGAGTCGCTGTTCGGCGCGTTCGGCGACGACTTCGTCAAGACGTTCGAACGCGTGCCGGGCGCGACCGTCGAGGGCTCGGGCGCTGCCCCCGGTCAGGAGGTCGAAGCGACCGTCGAGCTCCGCAAGCCGAACGGGCAGACGTTCGAGTACACGCAGTACGCGACCGCGGACGACGACGGGACCTTCGAGCTCACGCTCCCGTACTCGACGACGGGCTACGACGAGTTCGGCCCCGAGAACGGGTACACGAACACGAGCGTCCGCGCGACCGGGCCGTACAACGTCACCACCGCACAGACGACCGACGACGACCTGTACACCACTCAGCACGTCGGCCAGGTCGAGGTGACCGAGGGTCAGGTCGTCGGTGTAGACGACGCGGCGGCGACGGTCGAACTCGAAGAGGAGGTCATCGACTGCCCGAGCGGCGACCCCGAGTGCCCCGTCGATGACGAGAGTGGAAGCGACGACGGGAACTCGACGGACGCGGGATCGCTGATCGGCGTTGAGCCGGCCGCGACGACGGCGACAGCGGCGACCGCGCCGAACTGACCGCATCCCTCGTCCCCGCGCCGGGCTGACAGTTTTCTCGGCCACGGGCGACGCGGCCCGATTCCCCGCCCTTCATTACCGCGGCTGCGCTTCTCCAGAGCAGATGGCCGACCTCCGCGAGTGGGCGACGATATACCTCAAGGGCGTGGCGATGGGGAGCGCCGACGCCGTGCCGGGCGTCTCCGGCGGCACCATCGCGCTGATCGTCGGGATCTACGAGCGCCTGATCGCGGCGGTCACCGCAGTCGACCCCGACCGGGCGCGTCGCGTACTCGGTGGGCTGCGACCGGGCGGCCGCGCCGACGCGCGCGCCGCGTTCCGCGAGGTCGACGGCGCCTTCCTCCTCGTGTTGGGCGCGGGCATCGGCACCGCGGTCGTGACCGTGTTGAGCGCGGTGAACCGCCTGCTCGCGACCCAGCCGGTGGCGACGTACGGCTTCTTCTTCGGACTGATCGCGGCCAGCGCCGCGGTGCTGCTCGGCGACGTCGACCTCTCGACGCCGCGCCGGAAGGCCGCCGCGGTCGCCGGCTTCGCGCTCGCCTTCCTCGCGTCCGGTGTCGCCGCGACCGCGCTCGGCAGCCCGCTCCCGCTCGTCTTCGTCGCGGGCGGCCTCGCCGTCAGCGCGATGGTGCTGCCCGGGATCTCGGGGTCGCTGCTGCTCGTCGTTCTCGGCCAGTACGAGTACATGTCCGGCGTCGTCGCGCGGTTCGTCGACGCCACCGGCGCGCTCGCGCTCGGTGACGGCGCGGACGCGCTCGTCGAAACGCTGCCGCCGGTGGCGGCGTTCCTGCTCGGCGGCGTCTGCGGGCTCTTCACGGTCGCCCACGCCGTCCGCTACGCGCTGGCTCAGGCGCGGGCCGCCACGCTCGCGTTCCTCGTGAGCCTGGTCGTCGGGGCGCTGCGCGCGCCGCTGGTGGAGGTGTCCGCACGGCTGGCCGAAAGCGGCGAGTCGTGGCGCGCGGCCGCACCGCGGTTCGCGCTGGCTGGGCTCGTCGGCGCCGGGCTCGTTGCCGTGCTGAATCTTTACTCCGCGACCATCGAGTACTGAGCGGCAGCTCCGGTCGCGGTTGAGAAGGGAAAGCGGGTCACCAACCCACCCACCCTCAAATGGGTGGGCTTGTCGGTAGACCCGGGTCTGGCCGACCCTACAGAGAACAGAGGAAAGAGCCCACGACAGTCGTGGGAGGAAGTCAAGCTGGTTCGGTCCGGAACCGAGCGATCGGGACATCGGTGACGTCGTCGTAGTCGTCGTCGGCACCGACCAACAGCATCCCGTCGACGTGCGCTGCTGTCCCGAGCGCAAAAGCGTCACCGAGTGCTAACGAGTACCGAAATTTGAAATCGGCTGCTGGCGCCCATGTCTGTTCGGAGTCGACGCGACGGATGCCACTTTCCTCGAGGACATCGACGACGGCATCAGCGCGCTCCTCGCCGTCGATCGCCCGGACGATATACTGGATCTCGGCGAGATTGGTCGCCGAGATGTAGCCGTCTGCTGCCCCTTCGATGGCGTTAACGTACGTTTCGACGGTGTCACTCCCTGGTTCGTTACAAAAGTAGGCGATGAGTGGTTCGGCGTCGAAGACGATCGTTTCGGGAATCTCAGCCCCGTCGGTCATGCGTCACCCTCGTCGTCACCCGCGTAGCGCTGCCGCAACGCTTCTTCACTGGCTTTGTCCGCTGTCCGTTCCGCTTGGAGGCGCTCGGTTGCTGAGCGCCCCTGCTCGTCGGTTTTCCCTTCCAGAACCCCACGCAGGTCTGTAACCGAGTGGATGGGGCGAACAACGATGTCGCCCTCTTCGGTCCGAATGAACTTCACACGGCCGGGCGTGTCGATACCCAACTCCTCACGGAACTCCTTCGGGATTGTGGCTTGCCCGCGCGACGATACGGACACCACTTTTTCAGACTCTGTCTTGCTCATACTATTCTCTAGTATTACTTTTGTTTAGTCATATAAAAGAACAGCGTTGAATTAGATCGTTAATATATCAGATCAGTCACTAATTCGCCGGTCTCGAGTGTGCGGCTCGTCGTAGATCGCTGACTCGAATCCTAAAGTAACTCGCAACGCCTTTTCGGTGTCCGCTCGTACGGCTGCGTATGGTCCAGATGGAATCCGACTCGGAACTCGATCGCGACGACGCCGCGCCCGACTTCGAACTGCCCGGTGCGGACGGCGAGACGTACGCGCTCGACGACTTCGAGACGGACGCCCTCCTCATCGCCTTTACCTGTAATCACTGCCCGTACGCGAAGGCGAAGATCGACCTCCTGAACGAACTCGCGGCAGAGTACGACGACCTCGCGGTCGTCGGGATCAACCCGAACGACGCCGAGGAGTACCCCGACGACTCCTTCGAGCGGATGCGCGAGCGCGTCGAGGCCGGCGAGATCCGCTACACGGCGTATCTCCGCGACGAATCCCAGGACGTCGCCCGCGAATACGGCGCCGTCTGTACGCCCGATCCGTTCCTTTTCGAACGCGACGGCGACGCCTTCCGGCTGGCCTTCCACTCCCGCATCGACGACGCGATGAACCCCGACGCGGAACCGGAGCGCTACGAGATGCGCGAGGCCGTCGAGGCGCTTCTCGCGGGCGAGGAGATCCCGGTCGAGGAGACGCCGTCGCAGGGCTGTTCGATCAAGTGGATCGAGGACTGATCGACTGGCGCGAGTCGGTGCCGCGGTAACTGGTTTCCCCGAACGAGAGTGACTCACTCTCGCGAGATTTTATATACGAATCCGGGACCACCCATCCCGTGTACTGACCGCCGACGTGGGGCGTACCGCGGTCGCGTAGCACAGCGCCCTGCGGCCGTCGCCCGACCGTGCTACCTGTCCGCTATTCGTCACTGCGCTACGATTCGGCGTCGGAGTCGAGCGCGTCCGCCCGTTCGAGCGCCTCGCGGGCGTTCTCGACGGCCGCGTCCTTGGTCGCGGGGTAGGCTTCCACCTTGGCGCGGAGGGTGATGCCGTCTCCGCGTCGAACGTCGCCGCGGAAGGCGGCCTGCTTGTCGAGTCGCAGGAACAGTTCGGTGTTGTCGGTGACGCGCTCGTCGAGTTCCGAGAGCAGCGTCTCGAACTCGGGGAGTTCGCTCAGGCGGGCGAGGACGTGCCGGACGTCGTCGGCGTTCTCGACGCGCGCGGAGAGGACGACGATCCGGTCGCCGTGGTGGCCGGCGCTCTCGGTTCGGGTCAGCTCGAACTCCTCGGGGAGAAACGTCCGCAGCGCGCTCTCGACCCGCTTTTCGTCTTCGGTCTCGTAGCAGAAGGTCCGCAGATCGACGTAGTGAAACGGAATCCGGGGCATTGGCGACGCTTCGGGTCGAACGGGGAAAAACTCCGCTACTCCTCGTCGTCGTCGGCCTCGTCGGCGGGGTCGAGCTGATCGGCGGAGATGCCGACCTCCTGACCGTCCTCGAAGCTGACGGTGTAGGTGGCGTCACCGAACATCGTCTCGACGACCTGCGTGATCGTGCCGGTCTCGCCGTCGAACTCGCTGTGCTTGTCGTGCAGTACCACGCTGTCGTCCTCTTCGAACTCCATACCGGAGAAGGGAGCCGCGGCGGTGAAAAGTCGACTGGTTCCGACCGGACGCGACGCGTCTGAGGAACGCAGACGCGATTCGCCGCTCGGACGCGGCGACGACGCGGGGGCGTCGCCCCCAGAGAGCGATGCCGCCGCTCCGACTGAAGGGCGTTCGTCCGGGACCGCACGCCGGGTATGGGTTCGTCCGAGACCGCCACGGTATATATGTCGTCGCTCCCATCGCACGGATATGCGATCCACACGACGGTCCTTCCTCGCTGGACTCGGCGGAACGGCAGCGCTCGGCGCGACGGCCGGTTGTCTCGGCGGCTCGGGATCGGGAAGCGCCAACCTGCCCGACGGCTGCGACGTCGGCACGCTGGAATCGGTCTCGTCGCTCCCCCGTCCGACGCTCGGTCCCGAGGACGCGCCCGTGACCGTCGAGGTGTTCGAGGACTTCGCGTGTCCGCACTGCCAGACGTTCACGACCGAGGTCTACCCGGAGATCAAGTCGAACTACGTCGACGCCGGCGACGTCCGGTATCGGTTCTTCGACTTCCCGATTCCCGTCGACGAGACGTGGTCCTGGGCGGCCGCCTCCGCCGCGCGCGCGGTGCAGGACCGCGCCGACGACGAGACGTTCTTCTCGTTCACCGAAGGCGTCTACGAGAACCAGGGGGACCTGAGCGCGAACGGGTACCAGATCGTCCACGATCTCGCCGACGAACTCGGCGTCGACGGCTGTGTCGTCGCCGCGGCCGCCGATCAGGAGCCCTACCGCGAGGTCGTCGAGGCCGATCGACAGACCGGATCGGAACGAGACATTCCCGGGACGCCGGCGGTCTACGTGAACGGGGAACTGCTCGACAACTACGGGTGGGACGCGGTCCGTTCCGCGATCGACAGTCAGCTGTAGGCTCAGCGTTCGGGCGTCTCGCCCGCGGGCGTCGGGAGCGCGCGCAGCGACCGCGGCGGGACGAGGAAGTTGCCGCGTCGCTTCACGAAGATGTACTCCAGTATCCCGTTGTTCACGCGTTGTCGGATGGCCGGGAGGTCCGCGAGGTCGGTTCCGTTCATCGCCTCTCGAACCTCCTCGAACGTCGTGATCCGCCGCTGGAGGCTC
>ENA-ORDC01000799-ORDC01000799.1-marine-metagenome-genome-assembly--contig:-NODE-799-length-27337-cov-8.523184_pt1 | contig 27337 bp, 27 predicted proteins | sample MGYA00237783_ERZ508515 | MGnify/ENA primary metagenome ERZ508515 (study PRJEB26186, sample SAMN06268792) | marine metagenome | isolation source: Eden Landing Ponds, San Francisco, CA, USA | place... | reverse complement strand
GTCAGCGGGTCGGACCTCATCACGCCCGACCAGGCCGTCGACGACGAACTCATCAAGGGGCCGAACATCGGCGACGTCCCGATCCGCGACGCCCTCGATTCGGACCTGGCGGGCGAGGTCCTGCTGAAGATGCCCGACAACATCACGACCGACCACATCAGCCCCGCGAACGCGGACGTGCTGATGTACCGGTCGAACATCCCGAAACTGTCGGAGTTCACGCTCACCCGCGTCGACGAGACGTTCCCCGACCGCGCGATCGAGGCCGACGGCGGCGTCCTGCTCGCCGGTGAGAACTACGGCCAGGGCTCCTCGCGCGAACACGCCGCGCTCTGTCCGATGTACCTGGGTATCGAGGCCGTCCTCGCACAGAGTTTCGCCCGCATCCACAAGGCGAACCTCTTCAACTTCGGGATCGTCCCGCTGACGATCGACGCCGAGACCTACGAGGAGATCGACCAGGGTGACGACGTCGAGATCGTCGACGACCTCGACGACTCGATCATGTCCGGCAAAGAAGAGTTCACCGTCCGGGTCAACGACGACTGGGAGACCACCGCGAACCTCGACGCTTCGACCCGCGAACGCGAGATCCTCGCCGCCGGCGGCAAGCTCAGCCACGTCAAACAGCAACACGAATCCGGCGACGCTGCACCCGCCGACGACTGACGACGCTGGCACCTGCGATCCGTCGATTTCCGTTTTTTCGCGCTCCCGAGAGACGACTCGTCGGTCACGTCCTCTGTGATAGTGGTTATTGTCGGTTATCTCCGGATAGCGCCGACCCCCGGTGTCGGCCCGTACCGGTACATCGCTACGATAATCACAACGAGTCGGGCAGCCGACCGAGCACGGTCGTCACTCGGGAGTTCGGAGGACAGGTTTCCAAAAACCCCTGAAAGGGGTGGGGTGGGGAGAGGGTTGGGGTGGCACCCGAATCGGGTGCATCCGGAGGTGGGGGGGTCACGTTTATGTATCTTTTGTCTACAGCCATAGGGATCTGTCGGCCAGTGCCGGGAGATGGCCGTCGATGGACAGCGTTGTCGACCGTCGACGGGTCGGGGCCGATCCCGGACAATTATTAGTGTGGTCGCCACGTACCGGAGATAGTGACGACCACCGTACCGTCGGGCGACCCGGAGTCGGGCGTGACCGTCCGGCAAGCCGAGCGGGCCGACCTGCTCGCGGTGTTTCACATCGAGCAGGAGGCGTTCCCCCAGCCGTGGCCGTTCTCGGCGTTCGAGGGGTTTCTGGGCGAGCCCGGATTCCTGGTCGCCCAGGCGACCGCCACGAGTCCACGGGAGACGGCGACGGTCGGCGACGACGGCCGCGTCGTCGGGTACGTCGTCGCCGACACCGTGCCCAACCACGGGGAGGGGATCGGCCACGTCAAGGACATCGCCGTCGCCAGCGAGTGTCGCGGTGACGGCCTGGGCAAGCGGCTTCTCGGACAGGCGCTCCATGTGCTGGCCGACGGCGGCGCGGCGTCGGTCAAACTGGAAGTCCGTCGCTCGAACGACGTCGCACGGGCCCTCTATGCCGACTTCGGCTTCGAACACCAGGGGACCGTCCCTCGCTACTACGACAACGGCGAGGACGCTCTCGTGCTGGTGCGCGAGTTCTGATAGTGCTTCTCGTAGCGATGTACCGGTACGGGCCGACATCGGGGTCGGCGCTATCCGAAAATAATCTACAAGAATCACTATGAAAGGCCTATCCCGGTCGGGACGTATGCGCGAGTATGGGCTATGCCTGTCCCGTCTGTGGCGACCCCCAGTCAGACGGCAAGCACCTCGCGAACCACCTCGCCTTCACCGCGATGCTCGGCGACGCCGACCACGAGGAGTGGCTCAACGAGCACGCACCCGAGTGGACCGACACCGACCCCGCCGAACTGGCCGGCCGCGTCACCGACCACGCCGACGAACGGGAGTTCCCGCAGGTCTTCGAAGACACGACCGGCGACAGACACGAGCACGACCACGAGCACGACGGTCAGGGACACGGACACGAACACGGCCACAGCGGTAGTCACGGGATCGACAGTGGCGTCGCATCCGGCGGCGTCGCCGACCCGGCGGAGTTGTTCGACGACGCCGACGACGAGTCAGCACCTTCGGACGTGCTGGCCGAGGCACGCGAGCTGACCCAGGAACGCCGGACGAACGGCAGCGACGACACCGACGAGACAGACGGGAACCCGGACTGCGAACAAGACCGGTGACTGCCAGGGTGACGACCGTCCGCGTGCGGGTTCACCCGAGCGAGACGTCGAGATAGAGCATGACGACGACGCCGACCATCGTCCCCAGCGTGGCGACGCGTTCGTTGCCCCGGAGGTGGGTCTCGGGGACGATCTCGTCGCTGATGACGAACAGCATGGCACCGGCGGCAAAACCCATCGCGTAGGGGAGGATCGGTGCGGCGATAGTCACCGCGAGCGCCCCCAGCAGGACGAGCGGTATCTCGACGACACCCGAGCGGATGCCGGTGACCATGGCGTAAAAGCGGCGGTCGAGTCCGGCGTTGACGGCGGCGACGGACACCGCCAGTCCCTCGGGGATGTTCTGGATACCGATCGCGAGCATGAGCGCGACGGCGCTCCCGATGGAGGTGTCACCGGCCGCCGCCGACCCGAACCCCACGCCGACGGCCAGTCCCTCGGGCATGTTGTGCAGGGTGATCGCGAGGATGAACAGGACGACCGGCGCGAGACGTTCTTGGCTGATCGGGATCTCGTCGCTCGGATCGGCAGCGTCCTCGCGCCGTTTACCGGTCAGGAGGTAGTGAGCGTGGGGGACGAGGACGTCCGCGCGGTCGAGAAAGAGCGCGCCCAGGAGGACGCCGCCGAGCACCGGCAACGGGCTCCCGCCCGGTGTCGCCTCGATACCGGGGAGGATGAGGCTCGTGAAACTCGCCGCGAGCATGACGCCGGCGGCGAACCCGAGCGCGCCGTCGAGCGCTCGCTCGGAGGGGTCTCGCCAGACGAGCACGAGCGACGCTCCCAGGAGGTTCAGCCCTGCGATCACCAGACCGCCGAGCAGGGCCTGGACGACCAGCCGCTGGGCACTCAGCAACTCGACGACTGTCTCGACCGGCCCGACCATCGAGGCGGACCGACACGGCGACGGGGTAAAAAACGCACGCGTCGTGGGTCTGACGGGTGGAACCAGGCGGGTCCGTGGGTGCGATGTGGGTGGAGAGGTCGGCGGTGCGATGTGGGTGGAGAAGCCGTCGATTCGGTGAGTTGGGGTGACACCAGGTCCCGTTCCGAGGCGTAACAAAAAGGGTCGTCCGGCCCGTCGCTCGTGCAATGACCGACTGGGACGTCTATCTCGTCACACAGGAGAATCTCTCTGCCGGGCGTTCGACTCGTGACGTGGTCGAAGCGGCCATCGCCGGTGGCGTCGACGTCGTGCAACTCCGTGAGAAAGACCGGAGTGCGCGGGAACGCTACCATCTCGGCCGCAAGCTCCGGGTGCTGACCCGCGAGGCCGGCGTAACCTTCGTCGTCAACGACCGCGTCGACCTCGCCCGGGCTATCGACGCCGACGGCGTCCACCTTGGCGACGATGACCTGCCGATCAGCGTCGCCCGCGAGTCGCTCGGCGAGGACGCGGTCGTCGGCCGGTCGGTCTCCTTTGTCGAAGACGCCGTCGCCGCCGAGCGCGCCGGTGCGGACTACCTCGGCGTCGGTGCGGTCTATTCGACCGGCTCGAAAGACGATATCGACGACGAGGAGTACGCCATCGGCCCCGAACGCGTCGCCGACATCGCCGCAGCCGTCGACGTCCCTGTCGTCGGTATCGGCGGGGTCGACGCCGACAACGCCGGCGCCGTTATCGAGGCAGGCGCCGACGGCGTCGCCGTCATCACCGCGATCACCCGGGCCGACGACCCCGAGGCCGCGACGCAGAACCTCGCCGAGACGGTCGAGAACGCGCGAGAGTGAACCGTCGTAGCGACTGTTTTCACAGTGGGTGGGGTAGTTTACACCAGTCTGACGACCGTTACGACGGCATAGAGGAGCGCGCCGCCGATGGCCGCACCGCGAACGACCGGTGAGTCGGCACCACCGGACAGTTCCTCGTCTTGCACCACCGCGGCGACCGACGCGCCGACGACGACCACGCCGCCCAGCAGCGTCAACCACGCGCCCGGACCGGGGTCGCCGATTGTCGCCGAAACGCCCTGTGCTACCGCCGTGATGCCGAACAGCGTGAGCGCACTCCAGTAGAGTCGGTCGGAGTCCATCGTCTGCGATAATTCTCTCCTGTCGACAATATTTGTGTTGGTGACTGTATTATCCAGATACTGGGTCCCGGACGGAGGCGGCGTCCCGGCGAAGCCCGCCGTCCCCCGACTAAGCTGGGGTTTTCACGCGTCACGGCGAGGTTACCCCGTTCGAGGCCAGGCTTACCACACTCGACTCGCGCGACCTCGCCACCGGGAGCCGGTACGGCCATCGTGTCGCCGGAGGGGGGACGAGCGCTCTCGAACGTCGCGGCGGCCGTGTCGAACCCCGGGACCGTGGGCGAGGTGATTCCACGGACCGCTCGATTTCGTCGGGTCTTACCCCGCGTGTAGTCGCTCAGACGGCCGGATAGCCTCCGAATTACCATTAGATCGTCCGTCGTCCGGGCCAGTATGTCGTACGTCCCCCTGCAACTGGAGTTCGCCGACGCCATCGAGGCCACGATCGCGGACGTCCTCGGGTTCCTGCCGCGACTGCTCGCCGCCTTGCTCGTCCTGTTCGTCGGCTGGATAATCGGTCGGTTCGTCTACGGATTGATCCATCGTGTGGTCGACCGGATAGAACTCGACCGCTACGTGATGGAGACGCCCCTCGGTCGGATCCTCGGCGGGACCGAAGGAGCGGTGTCGCGGTCGTTCGGGAAACTCGGCGCGTGGTTCGTCTACGCACTGGCCGTCCTCGCCGCCGCAAACGTCCTGGCGATCGACTTGCTCTCCGAGTGGATCGCCACGGCCGTCTCGTATTTCCCGGCGTTCATCGTCGGCACGCTCATCATCGTCGTCGGGTTCGTCCTCGCGGACGTCCTCGCCGACATCATCGCACGCACCGAGTCGGTGACCGGCACCGGCTACACCGACTTCTTCGCCGATGGGATCCGCGTCTTCCTCTATTTCATCGCCATCGTCATCGGACTGGACACCATCGGTGTCGACGTCCAGATCCTCTACACGTTCGCGACGGCCGCGGCCTGGGGGCTGGCCGCCGGGATCGCGCTGGCCATCGGCATCGGCTTCGGCTGGGGCGGTAAAGACTACGTCGCCCAGAACATCGACGGCTGGCTGGGCTTTGGCAGCGACGAGAGCGACGCGTTTACCACCAGCCAGCCGGGTGACGATAGCTAGTCGCGCGTCGCCGACCGTCGTTCGTGGACACAGCGCAGGGAATGAATGTCCCGCAGGTTTCGTGTAGTGACGTCGTGAGAGGTACGTGTCACTTCGACAGCACCGCAGTAGTCGGTGAGTGATGGAAGCCCTCGGGTCGACGTCACCGCTCGATCCGGGAGCGCACGCGGTCGAAATAGCTCGACTGTACCAGCGTATCGACGCCGCCGGCGACGACGAGGACGAGCGAGACGACGGTGATGGCCAGGTGGAGTTCGGCGAACCAGAGGGGGATCCACGCGAAGGTGCCGCGCATCCCCGTGACCGCCAGCGTCAGGAAGGGTATCTCGCCGCCGGTTTCGTCGCCGATGTCGCCGTCACCGCTGGCGGTCGGGAGGGCCGTCACCCCGGCCGGCGTCGGCGTCGGAGTCGAACCGTTCCCGGCGGTCGGGGCGGCGAATCGGCCGGCGAACTCGCCGACCGGGAGCCGATCGGCCTCGTAGGGGATGTTGGGGCCGCCCGGACCGGCCGTGTCGACGCTCCAGACCGCGGTGCCATTCGCGTCGACCTCGACGACGCGCTTGTTCAGCGAGTCGGTGATCAGCGTGTTACCGTTGGGGAGGCGGTCGGCGTCCCGTGGCCAGTTGAGTCCGAGACCAGCCGCCTGGGTGACTACCCACACGGGTTCCCAGTCGCCGTCCTCGGTCCTGTGAACCTCGACGACACGGTCGTTGTCACTGTCGGCGACCAGTACCGCACCGGGCCCGATCCACTGGGGGTTGTGCTGTTCTCTGAACACGCCGGGGTCGCCACAGCGCACGTCGCCGTCGCCGTCGGAATCGACCAGGCGGCCGTCCCGGCGACAGGTGGAGTCGCTCCCGCCGTCGTCCTCGTTGACGACCTCGACGACGCCGGCACCGCGCTCGACGACGAGGATCTGGTTGGCGTTGCGCACCGAAACGAGGAACCGTTCCTCGCCGATGTGGTCGACGTCGTTGATGTGCAGCCAGTCACTCGCTGTCGGGTCGTCGGGCGCCTCGTAGAACGACGAAGCCTGCCACTCCCAGACCTCGGTGCCGTTCTCGACCATCACGACCCGCTCGGCGTCCATATCGGTGAAGACGTAGGTGCCCTCGCGGACGCGGTCGACGGCGTGGACTTCGCTGTTGGTGATCGACCCGACCGGGAAACTGTACTCCGAGACGACTTCGGGCCCCGAGGGAGCGTCGGGGTCGATGTGTCGGAAGCCGGTGCGGGCACACGGCACCGTGAGATCACCGCAGTCGTTGGAGCTCTCGTTGGCGAACGCCGCCAGGACCGTCCCGTCGTCGAGCATCGTGACCTCGAAGTAGCCGTCGGCACTGGTCTCGCGCCAGGCTTCCCGGCCGTCGGCGTAGAACTGGATGTTCCCGTGTGTGACCCAGCCACCCTGGACGCCGACGAGCGTCCGCGGTCCGGCGGGAACCGGTGTTCCGGCGTCCGTACCGGACTGACCACTATCGGTTCCAGCAGGCGTAGGCGTCGGTGTACTCACGCCGGGACCGGCGACGCTACGGTCAGGTGCCGTCACCGCGCCGGCAGCCATCGTCACGACGAACAGGGTGACGCCGAGGAGGGCGAGCGTCGTCCCGCGAGCGGGCGCCATTGTCGGTGTTCTCGGCCCTTTTGCGGGATAAGTTTTCGGATGTCCAACCCGGGTATCCGGTCGGGGCGCCGACTTCGATACCGGGGCGCCCGTGGGTGATCCGACCCGCTGTGAACCCCCCGCGCCAGTCAGTCACCGCGGCCGCTGCGCTCGCCGCGCTCGCCGTGCTCGACGCTCTCGGCTGCGTCTGTCAGGTCGGCGGCGAGTTCGCGGGCCTGGTCGGGCGTCAACTGGACGGTGTCGGCGTGAGCGGGCAGGTCGACGTCGGTCGCGTCCATCTCGACCTGGAGTTCGACGTGGTCGGGACCGTCCCGCGGGTGCGTCGCGTTCACGACCGCGACCGCCTCCTCGCGATCGTCGGGCCGTTCGACCACTCCATCGGCGAAATCCAGCGTCGTGTAGGCGTTGACGTCCATGATACGGCGGGGCATACCGGGTGTGTCTCGCCGACGTACTTAATTCCCGCCAGGGTCTATCACGGTAACCCCCGCCTCACCCCACCCGCAAATAGCGGAGGATGTTGCCGACACAATCCACCGCGGCCGGCGGTCTGCTCGCCCGAGTACCCGCTACAGCTGGGTCGGAACTGAGGCTGCGTATCGACGTTTTATGGGTTGTAGTGGACGAAATCTCCCGATAGGTGCCCATCGTGATCGGACGTATATCGCGAGTGATACCCACACTGTGGCGTGGTGACAGGGCGGACACGGGCCCGGTAGATACCAGCAACAGTTGCCGTCAGTGGGAAGCGGAGGTAGGGATTACGGGAGCGCGCGGGGTTAATAGGAACCGGTGTCTACAGGGGAGTACAGCGACGGGCCGGTCGCCGACTGGCGACACCGAGTCCGTCGGAAAACGCAACGATGACGGACCAACTCCAGCAGACGAGCGAATCGGGCGACGAGCACGACGTGGACACGTCACACTTGGACGGCGTGGAAGACGGCTGTGGCTGTGCGGAGGTCTGGGAGCACCTCTCGGACCAGCGCGAGGCCGGCGCGGATTGAGTGTGTCGGCCGAGAACGCCGACCGCCGAGTCGGTTCGCGATCGACGCAGGACCGGTTCGTAGTCGACGTGGGGCCGGTCGGTAGACGACGCGCACCCCGTTTTCGGGCGGTGTTCGGGCAGGGGGCTTTTGAGACACCGATGCAAAGGAGAGACCGATGAGCAACGAGGGGCCGGACCCACCGACGGACCCGCCGACCGACCGAGAGTCACCGGTCGGCGAGCCCGTGATCAGAGGCGACCCGCGAGTCACCGGGCAGCGGCCCGAGGAAGCCGTCGAGTTCGACCCCGACGACCCCGAGAGTGTCGCGCGCGCGGCGGAGACGGTCGAACAGTTCGCCGGCGACACCGCCGGACAGGGTGATACGGTGTACATGCTACGTGGTGCGGCGGCCTGTGCCGCGCTGGTTCGCGGTGAGGGCTCCTACAGAGCGGCCGCCGACCGCGCAGGCGGCGAGGCGACGGTCGCGTTCATCCGCAAGTGGTCCCGGGTGCACGATTTGCCCCGCTCGATCCGCACGCACGTCGCGATGGGTCACATCGCACCGACGGCGGCGAAACACATCGCGCGCGTCAGCGGCGAGGCACGACTCCAGATCGCCTGGGCAGTTCTCGACGCCGATATGACCGTCCGACAGGTCCGCTCGGTCGCCAGTGCCGTCAACGACGGTGCGTCCGTGGCAGAGGCGCTCGCCGCCGAGGGTGTCACACTCGGCCGGATCGAACTCGAACTCCCGGCCGGCGTGTATCAGGAATTGCGCCGGCAGGCGACCCTGGAGGACGTCGACCCGGCCGACGTCGTCGCCGACGCACTCGAACGCCGGTTCGAGTGACCGCCTGATCGTAAGCCCTTAAACCGCATCGGTCTGTAGCAGTGGTGAGGGCCGGTAGCTCAGTTCGGCAGAGCGTCTGGCTTTTAACACGGTCGCGCGTTCGACCCGCGCGGCGGTGAGAGAGACCAGATGGTCGGGGGTTCAAGTCCCTCCCGGCCCGTGCAGCGAACCGTCGAGTGGCAACGAGGCGGTGCGTGAACCGGCCCGGAAGGACTCGAACCCTGCCAGTGGCAGCCCGGAACGGTCGAGCGGAGCGAGACCGCATGCCCGGACCCTCTGGCTCCGGTTCACGTCCCTCCCGGCCCGCTTTTGCGAGGAACTACGAGGCGCTCGCTTCGCTCGCGCCTCGATGTGAACGGGGAGCCGAGCGACCCGTGAACGGACGTGACGAGCGGTGCGAGAGGGAGCGCACCTGCAGAGAGACTGACGACGACCCGTGGCCGCGTAATCGAAGTTTCCAAGAGCGTCGGACGGATTCGTACGGGTATGAGCACCGACGACGCCGAGGAGTCCGGGACAGACCCGGCAGGCGGGGAGCGGTTCGGCGAGTTGCCGGACCAGTACGACCCCGACGCGGTCGAGGACCGCGTGTTCGACTACTGGGACGAGACGAACGCCTACGAGCGGACGGTCGAGCATCACGCCGACGACCCCGACTACTTCTTCGTCGACGGCCCGCCCTACACCTCCGGCGCGGCCCACATGGGAACGACCTGGAACAAGACGCTCAAGGACTGTTACATCCGCTATCTCCGCATGCGGGGCTACGACGTCACCGACCGGCCGGGCTACGACATGCACGGCCTCCCCATCGAGACCCGCGTCGAGGAGAACCTGGGCTTCGAGAACAAGAAGGACATCCAGGAGTTCGGCGAGGACGCCTTCATCGAGGAGTGCAAGCAGTACGCCGACGAGCAGTTAGAGGGCCTCCAGAACGACTTCAAGTCCTTCGGCGTCTGGATGGACTGGGAGAACCCCTACAAGACCGTCTCGCCCGAGTACATGGAGGCGGCGTGGTGGGGCTTCGAACACGCCCACGAACGCGGCCTCGTCGAGCAGGGCAAACGCTCCATCTCCCAGTGTCCCCGCTGTGAGACGGCCATCGCCAACAACGAGGTCGAGTACGATGACGTCGAGGACCCCTCGATCTACGTCAAGTTCGACCTGCGCGAGCGGGAGGGGAGCCTCGTCATCTGGACGACGACGCCCTGGACCATCCCCGCCAACACCTTCGTCGCCGTCGACGAAGAGGGGAGCTACGTCGCCGTCGACGCCGAAAAAGACGGGGAGACCGAGCGCCTCTACGTCGCCGAACCGAAAGTCGAGAGCGTGCTCTCGGCGGGCCGATACGACGACTACGAAGTCGTCGAGGAACTGACCGGGCCCGACCTGGTGGGCTGGACGTACGACCACCCGCTACGCGCGGAAGTGCCCGACGCGCCCGGCGGTGGGACCGATTCCGGTGGCGCGCTCGCGGTCTACACCGCCGACTACGTCGAGACGGGCGGCGACGGCACGGGACTCGTCCACTCCGCGCCGGGCCACGGTGAGGAGGACTTCGAGCGTGGGCAGGAGCTCGGTCTGGATATCTTCTGTCCCGTCGGCGCCGACGGCGTCTACGGCGACGCCGCGGGCGACTATGCCGGCGAGTTCGTCAAGGACGCCGACCGGTCGATCATCGACGACCTCGACGCCGCGGGGGCGCTGCTCGCCGAGGAGACGACCACCCACAGCTACGGCCACTGCTGGCGCTGCGATACCGGGATCGTCCAGATCGTCACCGACCAGTGGTTCATCACGATCACCGACATCAAAGACGAACTGCTCGACAACATCGAGGACAGCGAGTGGTACCCCCAGTGGGCCCGCGACAACCGCTTCCGTGACTTCGTCGAAGAGGCTCCCGACTGGAACGTCTCCCGCCAGCGCTACTGGGGCATCCCGATCCCGATCTGGATCCCCGCGGAGACGGACGGCGGCGACCCGGTCCAGTGGAGCGGCGACATGGACGACGCCATCGTGATCGGCGACCGGGCGGAACTCGCCGACCGCGTCGACCAGGATATCGACTCTGACGAGGTGGATCTGCACAAGGACACCGTCGACGACCTCACCATCACCGAAGACGGGGTCGTCTACGAGCGCGTCCCCGACGTCTTCGACGTCTGGCTCGACTCCTCCGTGGCGACGTGGGGTACGCTCGATTACCCCGAGGACGACAGCCGCTTCGACGACCTCTGGCCCGCCGACCTCATCATGGAGGCCCACGACCAGACCCGCGGGTGGTTCTGGTCCCAGCTCGGGATGGGGACGGCCGCACTCGGCGAGATCCCCTACGAGCAGGTGCTGATGCACGGCTACGCCAACATGCCCGACGGGCGCGGGATGTCCAAGTCGAAGGGCATCTTCATCGACCCCCACGAGGTCATCGAGAAACACGGCGTCGACCCGATGCGCATGTTCCTGCTCTCGGTCACCTCCCAGGGCGAGGACATGAACTTCTCCTGGGGGGAGACCGCGGAGATGCAGCGCCGGCTCAACATCCTCTGGAACGTCGCGCGCTTCCCGCTACCCTACATGCGCACCGACGGCTTCGACCCGGAGGAGACGACGCTGGCCGACGTCGAGGACGACCTCGAACTCGTCGACGAGTGGATCCTCTCGCGGCTGCAGACCACCAAGGAGACGATGACCGACGCGATGGACGACTTCGAGAACGACGAGGCCGTCGACGCCCTCCTCGAGTTCGTCGTCGAGGACGTCTCGCGGTTTTACGTCCAGGTCGTCCGCGAGCGCATGTGGGACGAGGAGGACTCTCCGAGCAAGCAGGCCGCCTACGCCACGCTCTACCGCGTGCTGGAGGAGGCGGCGGCCCTCTTCGCACCTTTTGCCCCGTTCGTCGCCGAGGAAGTCTACGGCGCGGTGACGGGCGAGGCCGGGCATCCGACGGTTCACATGTGCGACTGGCCCGAGGCGGACGAGCACTTCTGGCACGTCGGCCTCGAAGAGGACGTCCAGGCGGTGCGCGCCGTCGAGGAGGCGGGTTCGAACGCCCGCCAGCAAGCCGAACGGAAACTCAGGTGGCCGGTCACGCGCGTCGTCGTCGACGTCGACGAGGACATCGAGGACGGGGATCTGGCGGGGACGGTCGCGCTCCGCGAGGACCTGCTCGCCGACCGACTCAACGCCCGCCGGATCGAGGTCGTCGGGCCCGAGCACGCGTGGGGCGAACTCAGCTACTCCGCGGAAGCGGACATGAGCCTCCTCGGGCCGGAGTTCGGCGACGACGCCGGTCGGATCATGGGGGCGCTCAACGACGCCCGCGTGGCCGAGCCCACCCTCGAAGCGCTCGAAGCGGCCGTCGCGGCCGAACTGGGCGAGTCGGTCGAACTCGACGAGGCGATGGTGGCGTTCGTCCGCCACACGCCCGACGGGGTGGCCGGCGCCGAGTTCGAGGCGCTCGACGGCGAGGGCGTCGTCTACGTCGATACGACGCTCACGCCGGAGATCGAGAGCGAGGGCTACGCCCGCGAGGTCATCAGGCGCGTCCAGGAGATGCGCAAGGAACTCGACCTGCCGATGGACGCCGCGATCGCCCTGGAGTACGACGTCCGCGACGACCGCGTCGCCGACCTCGTCGCCGAACACGCCGACCTGATAGCCGAAGAGGTTCGAGCCGAGGAAGTCGGTGCAGTGTCGGACGGCCACCGCAAGACCTGGGACGTCGAAGGTATCGACGTGGAGATCGCGATCGAGGAACTGGCGGCCGCGGAAGCGTCGGACTGAAGGGAAGCGTCGGATCGGACTGAAAGGGGGTGTCGGATCGAAACGGCGGATTTCTGTCTGCCAGTTTCTCGTACAAAAATCGATGTTCAGGCGCTGGGCGACCGGACGTCGGGCGTCTCGGCACCGCTCATCATCCCGCCGAGCGCGCCGCCGAGGGCGGCGGGGAGCGCGGCGAAGACGACGAGCACGAGGGCTGCGACGCCGATGCCGATGGTCGCGAAGACGCCACCGAGCGAGAGTTCGACGACGGAGACGGCGAGTCCGAGGGCCGCGAGCAACACGACCAGGACGATAGCGCCGATAGAGCCCGCGAGGAGGCCGTTCCACGCGCCGTTCGTCGTGCCCATGTGGGCGTAGTAGCCCGCGACGAAGCCGCCGATGACCGCGCCGAGCACCGTTCCGAGCGCAGCGAGCGCGTCGACGTACGCACCGACGATGCCGAGCACCGCGATAGTGACGAAGCCGATCGCTACTGCGCGCCAGTTTGTGTCTACCATAACGAGTAGATATTCGTCCACCAGCTATTTAGAGAGATATCGACAGTTGCATACCTATACCGCCCTATACTGGTACGTTCGTCGTACTATCGTCTGTCTTCTCTGGTCCGATTGTGCGATCGTCGAGTCGCTGGGCCGGGTTGCGCGCGGCAGAATTCGGACGGTCCAGCGTGTTGCCACATCGAAAACGACAGTCCAGCAGAATTGATTTCCCCCTTCGGAAAGGCTTTTTTCCGGGATCGCTACTCGCCGATAGTGACCGACACGGGACGCCAGTTGCGGGCCCTCTATTTCACTCGCTTCGCGAGTTCGTTCGGGTTCGTGACGCTGTTGACGCTGTTGCCGACGTTCATCAACGAACTCGGGGCCGAGGGCTTTATTCTCGGCCTGTTCGCGACCGGACTCACCTTCGCCCAGGCGGTCGGCGTGATCCCCATCGCGTGGCTGGGCGACCGCTACGACAAGCGCACTGTCTTGCTCGGCGGACTGGGGCTTGCGGTGGCGGTGTATCTCGGCTTTTCGTTCGTCGGGACGAGCTGGCAGTTCATCGGCGTCCGCATGGTCCAGGGCATCGCCGCGACGGCCTCTGGACTCATCGCGCTCGCGCTCGTCGGTGACCTCGCTCGCGAGTCCGAACGAGCCAACACCATCGGGACGTCGAACGCCTGGCGCTTCGCCGCGGCCATCGGCGGCACCTTCTCGGCGGGGTTGCTCTACGACAACTTCGGCTTCGACGCCGTCTTCGCCCTGCTGATGGTCATCGCCGCGCTCGCGTTCGTCGTCGTCTGGCTGTGGGTCGAACCCGACGACACGCGGATCCGGGGCTTCCCCTTCAGCGACCTGGCGTTCAACCGCCGCATCCTCACGATGACGAGCTTTCGCGCCCAGTACGCCGTCGCCGTCACGCTCGTGCGGACGTGGGTGCCCATCTACGCCGGCCTCGCCGCCGCTGACGGTGGCCTGGGCTACGTCGAGAGCGCGACCGCCGTCGGGGTGATCATCGCCGCCGAGAAGTTCACCAACATGCTCGGTCAGCCCTACATGGGTGGACTCTCGGACACCTTCGGCCGCGCCCGATTCGTCTTCATCGGCGGCCTCTTCTATGGCACCGTCGCTGTCGTCGTCCCCTTCACGCCTGCCATCGGGAGCGCGCTCGGACTGCCAGCGACGTTCCCGGTCCTCGGGACGCTCTCCGCTGCGTTCCTGCCGCTGGTCGCACTGAACGGACTCCTGGGTGTCGCTGACTCGATCCGCGAACCCGCGAGCATGGCGCTGTTCGCCGACGAGGGCAAGGGCCAGGGTGTCGCTTCGAGTTTCGGCGTCCGTTCGATCGTCTGGCGGCCGGGGTCCGTGCTCGCGCCCCTCGCCGGCGGCTGGCTCACGACGAACGTCGGTATCGACTGGGTGTTCTACCTCGGCGGCGCCTTCGCCTTCACCGGCGTCTTCGCCTTCCTCGGCGTGTTGACGTTCACGCACGGCCGCGCCGCGCTCTCGGCGTGGTGAACGAGAGGTGGTGTGGTGACGTGGCCAGCGTTTTCGTCGTGTCTGAGTGTGTCTCGACCCAGCACAGTGGTGCCATCCAACTATCCACCGTGGCGCGCGCTGTCGCGCTCTTTCATGAGCGCGCGGAGTCGTGCGAGGGATGAGGAGCGCAACGAACGGAGTGAGTGAGCACCGCAAGAGGCTGGGGAGGTGTGAGGCCGTCGCGGCGCTGTGCTGTGCGGGGCGGTCGCGGTGGCGGTGGCGGTGCTGTTGCGGTCCCTGGTGGACTGAAAGGGCGAGGCGCGCTCGCGGTGAGCGGAGCGAACGAAGTCGCCTGCGCGGGCCCTATTCTCGCGGGTGGTGCGGAGAGCGAGAATATCCCGCGCAGCGACCGCGAGCGGGTCGAGGGCTTTCATCGCACGTTGTGGGTAGCGGTGCTGTCGTCTCATAGCGAGCGGGCCGAGGGCTTTCACCGAGCGCCGACGAGTGCCAGTACCATCCACACCCGAGAGACGAACGACAGACGCACCCACTACGAACCCCACAATCCACTTGCCGAGCGAGAGCGAACGGCAGGGTATGCAGGTAGCCATTCTCAGCGACACGCACATCCCTTCGCGGGCACAGCACATCCCCGAGGGATTCCGCGAACAGATACGCGAGGGTGACCACGTCGTCCACGCGGGGGATTTCGACTCGAAAGGCGCACTCGCCGACCTCCGGGATCTCGCACCTGAACTGACGGCCGTCGAGGGAAATACGGATCCCCGAGTCGGACTTCCGGCGGTCGCCACCGTCGAACTGGGCGGTGTCAGCGTCGTCGTCACCCACGGCACCGGCTCACACCACGGCTGGCACGACCGCGTCGCGAACACTGTTCGTGAGGAAGCCGACGAACCACGCGTCGGCGTCGCCGGCCACATCCACCAGGTCGTCGATACGATCCACAACGGGGTTCGGATCCTGAACCCCGGGAGCGCGACCGGCGCCGTACCCGCCGAACGGACGACGATGATGACTGCCGAGGTGGCCGACGGCGAAATCGACGTGACTGTTCACGAAGTGTGAGTTCCAACCGAAATCGTGGTCTCTGTTCCAGTGCTGATTTCGTGGGTGCTGCTACTGCACTCGACCGCGGTCGTGGAAGGTTCTCGGCCCGCTCGCTAGCAGATAGATCGACTGTTACTGACAGCAAGTGTCGAAAGCCCTCGGCCCGCTCGCTAGCAGATAGATCGACTGTTACTGACAGCAAGTGTCGAAAGCCCTCGGCCCGCTCGCGGTCGCTGCGCGGGATATTCTCGCTCGGACAACAGCACCGCACAGTACTCGCTCGAATAGGGCCCGCGCAGGCGACTCCAACTTCGTCGCGAGCGCGCCTCGCCCTTTCATAGTGATTATTGTAGATTATTTCCGGATAGCGCCGACCCCGGGGGCGGCGCATACCGGTAAATCGCTACAATAATCACTATCAGTCCACCAGGGACCGCGCCCGCTCCGCACAGCACCGCCACCGCGACTGCACCGCCCCGCACAGCACCGCGACGGCCTCACGCCTCCCCAGCCTCTTGCGGTGCTCGCTGCGCTGCGCTCCTCATCCCTCGCACGGTTTCCGACTCGCGCATGAACGCGCGAGACAGCGCGCGCCACGGTGGTTGTCGGTCGAGTCTCACGCTCCGCGGTGGGTGGGTTCCAGTCGAACGGATTCGGACGACCCGGACGCTGATATCTCGGGGACGCGAAGAGCGACCGATGACCGACGACGACCTCGAAGAGACACACGTCGTCACCGTCTTCCTGCGCCACGAGGGGGCAGTCCTGCTGTTGCGCCGGAGTGCGGACGTCGGCTCCTACAGCGGGCAGTGGGGCGCAGTTGCGGGGCACGCCGAGGGCGACCCGGACGCCGCTGCCCGCCAGGAGATACGCGAGGAGGCCGGTCTCGACCCGACATCGGACGTGACACTCGTCCGTGCGGGCGAGACCTTCGAAGTCGCGGACGCCGATCTCGGCCGTCTCTGGGTCGTCCATCCGTATCTGTTCGAGGCGACGACTCGCGAGGTCGAACCCAACTACGAGACGGCCGACGCCGAGTGGCTCTCGCCCACCGAGATCCTCCGCCGGGAGACCGTCCCGGACCTGTGGACCTCCTACGACCGGGTGCGACCGACCGTCGAAACCGTGGCCGGCGACCGCAACCACGGGTCGGCGTATCTCTCCGTGCGCGCACTCGAAACACTCCGGGACGAGGCCGCACTCGCCGTCGAACGCGGAGAGGGTGAAAGGAGCGAAGAGGGCGGCGAAAGAGCCTGGCCGAAACTCGCCGAGACCGCCCGCATACTCCGGGACGCGCGGCCGTCGATGCCGGTCGTCGCAAACCGGGTGAACCGCGCGATGAATGCCGCGAGCGACGAGCGGAGTCCCGACGCGGTCGAAACGGCCGCCGAAGCCGGGATCGAACGCGCGCTCGCGGTCGACGACGACGCCGCACTGCGGGCGGCCGACCGACTCCCCTCGCACGTCGCCACGCTCTCGCGGTCAGGGACCGTCTACGCGGCGCTCGTCGAACGCGACCCCGAAACGGTTCTGGTCGCCGAGTCCCGACCCGGTCGTGAGGGCGTGGGCGTCGCAGAGCGCCTCGCCCGCGAGACCGACGCTGCGGTGACGCTGACGACCGACGCCGCGCTGGCCGAACAACTGGTAGTCACGAGCGTCGAGGTGGTCCTCGTCGGTGCGGACGCTGTCATGCCGGACGGGAGCGTCCTGAATAAGGTTGGGACGCGCGGTACGGCGACGGTCGCCAACCTCGAGGGTATCGACTGTCTGGTCGTCGCCGCGAGCGACAAGGTCCTGCCCGCCAGTGCCGGCGACGAACCGGCTGACCCCGCACAGTTAGACCGTGAAGAGCGCGACCCATCGGAAGTCTACGACGGCGGCAGCGACACCGATACCGACAGCGACAGTGACGGCACCGGTGACGCCGACCCCGACCTCTCGGTGGCCAATCCCACCTTCGACCTGACACCGGCCGACCGCGTCGACGCCGTCGTCACCGAAGACGGCGTCCTCGATATAACGGCCGTCCGCGACCTGGCCGAGCGCCACCGCGAGCGAGCGAACTGGGAGTGAGCGCCGACGCCGTACGTGGGTTCTGCGACCGGGCGCTCACTCCTCGGGCGGGAAGACGCTGTCGGGCATCGCCTCGCGGACCGGCTCGGGCGTGCGGTAGTCGCGGTAGTCCCCGACGACGGTCACGAAGAGGAACGCACCGACGAGGGCCGCACCGACGGCTGTCGAGTCGCCGACGTCGGCCCGGTCGAGGACGTTGTGGAACCAGAAGACGTTGGCCAGGGGAGTCGCGTGGAACTCGTGGGCGTAGGCGCCACTGGAGGTCGGGAGAAACCGCCAGGCGTCGGGGACCATCGCCCAGACCCCGCCCGCGACCACGACCGTCCGCTGGAACGGGATGGAGGGAACGAACAGTGTGAGCACGACCGCGGTACAGGCCGCCCCGACCGCGAAGTGGGCGATCGCCAGCGACATAGTCGATACCTACTCGTCGGTCCGTGGTGGCCAATAAGCCTTCGTTGCCGTCGGTTCGCGCCCGCTGTGGCGGCCGTCCGGATCGGTACGGTCTCTATAGCAAAGTACGGACGAGACCTCCGCCGTGCCATGGTCGAGGACGGACAGCGGGCGGTCGTCCACCTGGTGATCACTCTCGCGGAGGAAGACACGGTCGTCGAGACGACGGACGTCGATGTCGCGATGGCTGCGGGCACCTACGAGCCACACCGCGATTACCGGCCACACGAGTTCGTCGTCGGCGAGGGCGAGGTCGCCCAGGCCGTCGAAGACGCGGTGCGGGACCTCCAGCCCGGCGAGACGCGGACGGTGACGGTCGAACCCGAGGCCGCGTTCGGCTTCTGGCACGAGGAGGCCGTCGTCGAAGTCGACCGCGAGCGACTGGAAGCACGGAGCGACACCGGCGCCGAACTCGGGAAGTTCGTCCTCAGCGCGCGGGGCGACGCCGGCTGGATCACAGCCGTCGGCGAGGAACTGATCTCGGTCGACTTCAACCACGAACTCGCCGGCGAACGCCTCCGTTTCGAAGTGCGACTGCTCGAAGTGCGCGACGGCCCGCCGGACGTGGCCGAAACCGACGTCGGGAGCGAGACTGAGAGCGTGGCCGGAGACGAGAGCCCGACCGACGACGAGACCGAAGTGAACGCGCCCGACGACGAAACAGTCGAGGAGTAACGGTTAACGGTTCGCTTATTCGACCGTCACGTCGACCCCGTGGGGCATGTACGCGCTGTTGGCGTAGCCGTCCTGGTTCCAGGGGAACTGGTCGTTCTCGATACCCCGCAACTGGTCGGCCGGGTCGGAGACCGTCGCCGGCTGGGTCCGCCCCTGGCCGTCGGTCGCCCGGGAGACGAGCGTGTACTCGCCGGGTTCGGGCTCCCAGACGTACCGGAACAGTCGCCAGGAGAACGTGCCCAGATCGGGCCGGAAGAACTCGGCGTCGTTCCAGGTTTCGCCGCCGTCGGCCGAGACTTCGACACTGTCGACGGTGTCGTCGCCGGCCCAGGCCACGCCTACCACCTCGACAGTGCCGTCGGACCGCCGGGACACCGTGCTGTCCTCGCCGGGGTAGCCGATCATCGACTTGACCAGCTGGTCGTATAGGTAGGCGTTGCGTATCTGGTCGCTCATCGCCATCTGTTCCTGGGTGTCGTAGACGTCGATGGACTCGTACTGCTCGGCCTCGTCGTCTTCCTCCGGGATGATCCGGTAGGAGTACTGCTGCCAGTGGGTGTAGGTCTGTTGCTCGCCGTCCTCCCATTCCTCGCCGATGACCATCATGTCCATGACGTGGAGCCGGTTGACCCACTTGACGTTGTTGTTGCCGAACCAGCCGGGCACCACGAGTCGCACGGGGAAGCCGTGGTCGCTCGGGATGGGCTGGCCGTTCATCTCGTAGGCCAGCAAGCAGTCGTCCATCGCCTTGGACATCGGGATCGACCGGGTGAAGACGTCCTCACCCTCCGGGTTCTCGCCGCCCATCGCCGACACCCACATCCCCTCGCTCGTGTCCGCGCCGAACTCCTCCAGCACCGCGCTCAGGGGCGTCCCGGTCCACTCGGCGTTGCCGACCGCGCCGAAGGTCCACTGGTTGCCCCCGACCTGGGGCTCGAAATAGGAGCGCCCGTTGCCCGAACACTGCATGACGTGAAAGACCGTCTCGGTGGGCAGGTCCTCGCGTAACGCCTGCATCGAGAGTTCGGCTTCCTCGTCGAAGGCACCGGTCATCGAGACCGACCACTCGCTCGCTTCGATGGCCGGCGTCGGGTAGTGATTCCGGATGTAGAACTCCTCGATAGGCGTTATGAGCGTCGTGAAAGTGTCTCGCTCGGCGGCCTCGGCGTTCTCGGGTTCCGGCGAGAGGATGCGCAGGCCGGGATAACGCTCTTCCAGTGAGCCCCCGACTGGCGTGGGCGTCTCGGTGGTCGTCTCCGTCTCGGCCTCGGTTGCCGTTTCGGCTTCGGTCGCCGTGGCCGTCTCCGCGGGTGTGGCCGTCCCCGTCGGCGTCTGTTCGGGGGTTCCCATCGGTGTCCCCGCCTCCGTCTCCGCGGGCGTCGCGCCGGGGGTTCCGTCGGTCGTGGCCGCCGGTCCGCCGCCGCCCGGACAGCCCGCCAGGAGGCCCGCACCGCCGACGACGCCCGCCGCCCTGAGGAACCGCCGTCGTTTCAGATACCGCTCTCTGGTCGATTCCTCGCTCGAACGCGGATCACTCGGCGCCATACCTCCAAGGGCCGGTACCGACGCGTTTTGTTATTGATTCCCAAGCGCCGACGAGGCGCGCGATCCCAGAGAGTCCGGGTCGGTAAGGTCGGCTTCTCGGGAACGCTGGTCGTCGACGTCACTCCGAAACGACCACTGTCCCGACCATTCCCTGGTCCTCGTGTGGCGCGCAGACGTAGACGTACTCGCCGGGGACTGTGAACGTGTGCTCGAAAGTCGTGCCTACCTCGTTGATCGCGAAGTGCTGGTCGCCCTCGTAGGAGGCGAACAGTTCGGCACCCTCCGGTATGGTGACCTTTTCGGAGGATCCTGGCAGTGTCGTGACGTTGTGGCCCGGACTGTCGAACGTCCAGCGGACGGTGTCACCAGCGCTGATCTCGACCGTCTCGGGACGGAATCGGAGTCGTCCCTCAGGCCCGGCCGAGACCTCGACGATCTCGCCGCCGGCCGTCGTCGCTGGTGACCCGGGGGCCTCAGTTCCCGCCGAGGTGGTCGCGGTCCCCGGTGCGGTCTGTTCGGCGGTCGGTATCGGTGACTCGGTCGCAGTTACCGCCGGCGTTCCGGGCGGTGTGGGTGATTCTCCGGGGGCGTCCGTCGCAGCGGGACCCGCAGTGCCACAGCCGGCCAGGGCGGCCGCGACGGTGAGCCCGAACCCTTGCAGAAACGAGCGTCGGTTCATCGGTACTCCGTGGTCACGTGACCCGATTTCAGGACGGCGACTGCTGTCCGCTGACGATCCATGGTCGGACGTTCTGGTCGACGTCGCATTGTTGTCGAGTGCCTACTCCGCGGTTGGTTCGGCAAACCACGAACAACCAGAAACGCGTCGCGGAAGACGGTCTGCGTAGCTGACGAGCGGGGCGTCTCGGAGAAACCGAAACAGATCGAGCAACTACGGCGAGTCGATCTCGACGTCGGCCATCAGACTCCCGACGAACCCCATGCGGTCCACCGAGCGTTTCGCGTCTTCGGCGTGTTCGGCCTTCGCTTCGGGGAGCGTGCCGGCCAGGTCGTCGAGTGTTTCGACCAGTGCCTGTTTTTCGGCGTCGAGTTCGGCGGCGTTGATCGCGACACCGAGCGTCTCGAAGCCGTCGACCGCGGCCGTCCGGACTCTGCCGTCGTCGTCTTCCAGCGCCTCGAACAGGAATTCGACGAGGCGGGTCCGGTTCTCGGTGAGGTCGTCGATCGTGTACCCGTCGACGCGCTCCCCTTCGCTGGCGGATATCTGGATCTCGAGTATCGGATAGGCGTCACGCAGGAATCGAACGACCGACTGTCGGACGTAGCCGTCGTCGCTCTCGTAGACCGGATAGCACGCCTCGAACAGCGCCAGATAGCGGTCGACGCGGTCGGCCGTATCGACTGCCTCGATCTCGTCGATCGCCTCGTTCACGCGGTCGGTGTCGCCGGAAGCGAGGGCCTCGGCGAACGACTCCGGATTTCGGTCCATACGGACAGTACAGGCGTCTGTCTGGTGTCACTTGCGGTGCCTGGGCCCGGTTTCGGGCCTCGCCACAGCCGTTCCGAGGACGCCATCGTCGACACCGTCGGTCACTCATCGCTCTGGAAGCTTCCACGCCCGTTCGATGTCCACGAGTTCGTCCGGGTCCGGGAGTGTATTCCCGGGGCGCTCGACGATATCCATGATCTCGGCTGCCCTGAACACCCGGTTCTGTGCATTGCCGGTTATCTCCTCGACGACGCCGTCCGCTTCGAGTTCGTCGACGGCGTTGTTCGCGGTCTGATAGACGACGCCGATCCGTTCGCTCGCCTCTCGAACCGTGAAATACGGGTCCTCGAACAGCGCGAGCGACAGTTGGCGGACGGACTTCGCCGCGTCGGCGTAGCGCCGCTCGTACGCCTTCCGCCTGTCGACGAGCAATTTCGCACGGACGAACGCCTCTTCGGCTTGCTCGCGGATCCCGCGCAGGAAAAACTGGAGCCACTCGTCCCACGCCCCCTCTTCGCTCACGGCCAGTAACCGGTCGGCGTACTCGGTCCGATAGCGTTCGATGTACGAACTCAGGTAGAGCATCGGGTAGTGGAGGAGTCGGCTCGCGACGAGCATGAGGACGACGAGCAGGCGACCCACTCGCCCGTTACCGTCTTTGAACGGGTGGATCGTCTCGAACTGGTAGTGCGCGACCGCAATGTCGACCAGAGCTGGCCAGTCTGACCCCTGCTGGACGAACCGCTCCAGGTCGCCCATCAACCGCTCAACCCCGTCAGGCTTCGGCGGGACGAACCGAACTCGACTCCCCAGTCCGTGTGGACTCTCCTCTTCGATGACGGCGTATCCCGGACGGTATTCCCCCGGAAGCGGGTCGTCGTCTTTCGACCGACCGCCGACGAGCAGCTGTTCGTGGAGTGATTTGACGAGTTCCGTCGTGATACTTTCCCGTTCGATGCTCGCAGTCTGGAGAAACGAGACGGCGTCGTCGAGCGCTCTGATGTAGTTTCGAGCTTCCCTGACGTCGGCCTCGTGGCTGCTCTCGACCGCCTCTCCGATCTCGAGTTCGTCGACGTCGTATCGATAGATGTCGGAGACCGTGACGGCCGTGCCCTCGACCCGGGAGGACTGTTCCGCTTCCTTGTAGACGAACGAACTGAACACCGCACCGGGGTTGTCGATCTCGCTGCCGAGTCCTTCGAGTCGCCCGAGCGCCCACATCGCCCTCGAAACCTCGTCGACGACCTCGTCGGAGAGTTCCAGTGCCGGTGGCAGTTTGTCCGGAAAGTACGCTTTCGGGAGCTGTTCGTCGGTTCGCAACGGCATGTACTGACCGGGTGCCTCTGGAGAGAGATCGTATCCGTCTTTCATTACCGGGTGTTGAGCGGCACCAGATTAAATATTTTCTCTAATTTCTTAAATTGGGCGGGGGAAGATGAAATCAATACCACTATGAAACTCAAAAGTAGACTGGCATCGATACTGACCCACCACCGTGATCGTCCATCCCGAACGGGAGTACGCATCCTTTTTACCGGTGCGGGACTACCTGTGAGCGGTGGCGATGACGAACAGTTACCCCCTCTGAGCCCCTTGTGACGAGACTCTCTCCCGAGCCACCAGTTGACGACCACGAGCGGCGCGGCCGCCGAAACTGCAGCCGTCGAAACGCCGGTTCTCGGCTGCGCTCTCAGAACGGTGCGGTCGAATCCGGTCCCTCGTCAGTGGTGTCCCTCGTTTCGTTCTCCAGCGGGCCGTCCCAGCCTTCGAGGCCGCTGGCGAGGCTCTCGACGGGGCCGTCGACGCCCTGGTAGGACCCGACGAGTCGGGCGGCCTGGACGCTGGCCTGGCCGTGTGGGCAGACCGTCACGACGCGGTCGGCGCCGTCGAGTTCCTCGACGCGACCGGTGAGCTCCGGCGCCGGGATGTTCTCGCTCCCCGGAATGTGCCGGCGGGCGAACGCGTCCGGGTTCCGGATGTCGACGATCCGGAGACCCGCTTCTCCCTCGCTTTCCTCTTCCAGCAGCGACTGCAGTTCCTCGGCGGAGATCTCGCCGTCCATCGCCAGTACGTGAGCGTCGAGAACTGAAATCTCCGTCGGAATTCGGACTCAGATTCGACCCGCTCGTCGGGCGAGCAACAACGGCGTGAGTCCGGGGCCGAAGGCGGGCGAGCGGCCCGTGACAGCGTCGATAGCGGCGTCCGGTGGGGCAGTGTACACGTCGAGATCCTCGCCGGGCTCGCGGTCGGCCGGACCGGCTTCGAGGTCGGTCGCGTAGACGACGGCCTGGTCCATCCTGAGCCACGCGGCCGGCCGGTAGACGTCGAGTAGTTCCGCCTCGCCCGCCCGGAAGCCCGTCTCCTCGCGCAGTTCGCGGACACCCGCCTCGACGAACGATTCACCCTCGTCGACGCCGCCGCCGGGACACGTCAACAGTGATTGGCGGAGGCGGGGGTCGTATTGTTCGAGGACGACGATCTCGCCGGCGTCGGTCTCGGCGACGACCGCGACCGCGTCGACCGGGTCGATCCAGTACCACCGACCAGTCGACCCGTCGGGCTGTTCGACGGTGTCGTAGCCCGCCTCGAAGTAGGGATTTTCCCAGACGACCTCCGTGTCGATGACCTGCCACTGGTCGTCAGATGGCTCGGCCAGCGTTGCGGCGTCGTCGACCGACGTGACGTCGGCGGCTGATGCATCGGCGGCCGGCGCGTCGGGGCTGTCGTCGTAGTCGTCGCGATCGCCACGTCCCTCGTTTCCGTCCCCGGTCACAGCAGCCCTTCCTCTTTGGCCAGGAGGATCCCCTCGATAGTGGCGTCGTTTCTGGGTTCACGTCGCGCGACGTCGAGTGCGTCCTCGATCGGGACCGTGCGCACGGAGAGGAACTCGTTGGAGTCGAGGTCGCGCTCGACCGGTTCCAGTCCCTCGGCGAAGACGATCCCCCGACGGTGCCGGAGCACGCCGGTCGAGCACCAGAACTCCTCCAGCAACGAGAGGCCGGCGGCGTCGAAGCCGGTCTCCTCGCGCAACTCCCGGGCGCCCGCCGTGGTGAAGGACTCGCCGTCCTCGACGATGCCCGCCGGGAGTTCGAGACACTGCTCGCGGATCACCGGGCGATACTGGTCGACGAGGACGACGCTGTCCTCGGTCCGGGCCACGACGACGACGGCGTCGGGAAGTTCGGCCCAGTAATAGTTCTTCTCCGATCCGTCGGGCTGGACGACGCGGTCGTAGCCGCCGGTGTACCAGCCGGTCTCGTACTCGGCGGCGCGCTCGCTGACGGGCCACTCGTGGGCCGGTTCGCGAGGATCCGTCAAAGGGTCAAAGTCGGAATCGTCGGTCATACCCGCTGTCGGATCGCCACTCGGTAAAGCGTGCCGTTGTCTCGCACGAGCAGTCCGTCGTCGGTGGCGGCCGTCGCGTTCCGTCCCGACAGCGCGCTCATCTCGTCGAACGGCGAGTGCGTGAACGTCTCCTTCAGTCCCCACGGTCCCTTCCAGTAGGGCTCGGCGGTTCCGTTCCGGAGCGCTTCGGTCGTGTAGGGGAAGCGCCGCTCGGAGAGGGCCGTGCCGTTGACCGCCGCGGCCGACGCCGCCGAGACGTTCGTGTCGCTCGCGTTCACCGACTCGGCGGTCAGGTAGTAGGGGTCGCCGCTCTTGAGCAGTCCGGGGAGCGCGCCCAGCGCGAGGAGCCCCACCAGCACGACGAGCATCAGGACGACGGCGTTGCGCGTGACCCGGCGCATACCCGACCTACGGCTGTCACGGTGAAAACGACACGGATACGTGAGCGGGATCTGTCGACGGAGGTCTACGACAGTCGCTGGCCGATGCCCAACCTACTCAGCGGCCGACCTACTCCGCGGCCGACTCTGCGTCGTCGCCCGATGGAGACTCGGCCAGGAGGTCGCGATACACGCGGCCGAACGCCTGTCGGCGCAGCGTCCCGACGGCGGCGCGGCGCTCGTCCTGGAAACTGGCGGCGACCACCGTATCGGCGGCGGGCGCGGCGTGCCAGACGACGTTGTCGACGTGTTCGCTGCCGACTTCTCGGACGGCCTCGTCGTCGTAGTCCGCGTCGGCGAGCCAGTCCTCGTAGGCCTCGCGACCCCCGACGTGGACTTCGAGCAGCGACGCGAACAGCACGTCGCGCGCGGTCTCGACGACGTCGCTCGTGACCCGACGTTCGTACTCGTCGGCGTCCATCGCCATCGCCTTCGCGACTTCCTTGACGACGACCTGTGCGGTCGGCCCCAGCGTCTCGTAGCGCTCGCGGGCCGCCGCCGCGGTCGCCGGCGCGAACTCGCCTTCGGTGTCCATGTCCGTTCCGTCGGACTCGACCGATTAGGAACCCCCGGTTTCGAGTGTGCGACGTGGCCCGTAGGCACTCGGACCGTCGGTACACCGGTTCGTGAGCAGGAGGGACAGGTGAGAACGGTCCCAATCAGCTCTTGTCGGATCATCGTGACCGCACTCGTGATCGTCGTGCGGTGGAAACCCTCGACGTGCTCGCTCACGGGTCGTCGGCCTCGTCGAACCGGGAGTAGGGGCGGCGATGCGTGTTCCGGACGAGGTCCTCGTCGGATACCCGGAGTCCGAGTTCGTCGAGTTCCTCGCCGATGCGGCTGAGGTCGTCGCCGTCGACGCCGATGGCGCGCACGAGGACGTTCCCCTCGCCCGTCATCACCTCCTGGACCTCGACGACGCCCGGAACCGCCGCCGCGGCCTCCGCGAGTTCCGCCCGCTCGGGGATGGGCGCCGTACAGACGATGAGGGTAAAGAGCTGGTAGCCCGCCGTCTCGTAGTCGACGTCGGCGTGATAGCCGCGGATCACCCCGTCGGATTCGAGTCGCTGAATCCGGTTGCGAACGGTACTGGCCGAGACGTCGAGCGACGCTGCGACGTCACTCGACGACGTGTGGCGCGCCTCCGTCTGGAGCCTGTAGAGGATCTGTCTGTCCAGCGCATCGAGCTCTCGGGTCGCCATTCATCCCCTCTTTTCGGGCCACTCAATTAACCGTGTTCCTCGAGAAGTGTCAGCACGCCACCGATATCGGAATTTGAGGGACAAAACGACAGTTGGCAGGCCAAAATCTGCGCTTCTGATAAAGCACTATATAAATTTGTGGCTGATCGCTGCCTTCTAACGTCTGGGAGGGAAACGGGGCGTACCGACGACCAATGAACGCAACCGAACTGGGGATACGCCTCGTCGGCGGTGTCCTGCTCATCCTGGCGAACGGCTTTTTCGTCGCCATCGAGTTCGCGCTGACCCGTGCTCGACAGTTCACCGAAGACGAGTTCGTCGACGGCGATGCACGCCTCGAACGGGCCTGGGAGATGACCCAGGACCTGGAACTGTACCTGACGACCTGTCAGGTCGGTATCACGGCCTCGAGCGTCGCGGTCGGTATCGTCGCCGAACCGGCGCTGGCGGCGCTGTTCGAGCCGCTGTTCGAGGGGTCACGGCTCGCGTCGATCGGTGCC
>ENA-ORDC01000798-ORDC01000798.1-marine-metagenome-genome-assembly--contig:-NODE-798-length-27357-cov-5.999047_pt1 | contig 27357 bp, 19 predicted proteins | sample MGYA00237783_ERZ508515 | MGnify/ENA primary metagenome ERZ508515 (study PRJEB26186, sample SAMN06268792) | marine metagenome | isolation source: Eden Landing Ponds, San Francisco, CA, USA | place... | reverse complement strand
GCCCCGTAGGGCCCGGTATCTTGTCTCAGATACCGTCTCCGGGTTCTTGCTCTCACAACCCGTACCGATTATCGGCATGGTGGGCCGTTACCCCACCATCTACCTAATCGGCCGCAGCCACATCCTACAGCGCCGGAACGTTTCTAACTCTCGGCACTCCAGCATGAGAGTTATATCCGCTATTGGCCTCAGTTTCCCGAGGTTATCGCGGTCTGTAGGGTAGTTTGGCCACGTGTTACTGAGCTATATGCCACGAGTCTAAACTCGTGCGACTAGCATGGCTAAATCGGACTCCGATAGCAATGGCCTCCGGCAGGATCAACCGGAATGTATCCCGGCACAAGGCCGGGGGGTTAGGCGGGATCACACCCATATAATGGGTGTGGTCGCTATCGAAGGGTGTTCGAGGACACCCGTCGACCGAGTGTCACCGAACTATCAGGGCTAACATCAGATCCCATCTTGACGGCGGACCGCAGGGGTGGAATCCTCATTTCTTCGGACCTGATTGTTGTCTCGAAGCCACCATAAAGGCTTCGAGTTTCGTTGGCGAGTCGGTCCCGCCTGGTCCGTGTCGGCAGGGGTCCGATGTCCCGACCGAACGTCGTTCGCGTTCATTCCGAATGCCCTGTTACACTTAAGGGAATCGGATCGGGCTCGCGTCGAACCGCACGACGCGAGCGACCTTCGCGTTCATCCCGAACACCCTGTTACACTTAAGGGCGTCGGAACGAGTGCGTTCGTTCGGGGGGCGTCGCCCCCTGACCGCGTTCGCATTTCATTCCGATGGGTGAGCCACACTTAACCCCGTCGAAGGAAGTCGCCTGCGGGACGAGATTACACGGGTGTAAGTGTCCCACACGTGTACAAACAGAGAGTACGGGTCACAGCACAGCGATGGCCGGAAGACGAGTAGTCCACTCGCGCGCACGTGAGCGCGCGGCCGAGTACACACGTCAGAAGGCCACCGAAAATATCGGGAATGCGACCTAGATCTCGTCTAGGTGTTCAACGCCCTGCTTCGAGACGTTCCCTTTCGTGATGTCGCCGGGCATCCAGTCGGGTTTGTCGTCCGGTGCCTCCTCGACCCATGCCCACGCCTCGTAGATGTGGACCTTGTGGGTCCCTTTCTCCCGTAGTCGTATCTCCTCAGGGTCAGCCTGATCTTCACCGTCGGCCGGTTCGAGTCGACGTGCTGCCTTCAGCGCAGCCTGTCGAGGTGTTCCGCCCGAGAAGACGCTCGATTCGTCACCGTCTTCGCGCAGTGCGAAGTTGCGCTTGTCACTGTCGGGTGCCATGGATTTCACCGCTCCATGCCAATTCAGCACATGCCAGAACATAAATATACCCCCCAATCCGCCCTCCGTCGGGGGGTACTTTTATACACTGAAGCCACCGCGTACCGCTTCAAACCTGCAAACCGGCCGGTTCAAGCCGAATATTGGGGTCGAAATCGTCACGCGCGTCCACAAAACCACCAGCCAGCGGCCGGCGGCACGGTAGACTTAAGTGTATCCTGCGGTGAAGTGCGGAGTAGGATAGCGCGATGGTGCGAAAGAAGAAGCTCAGCCCGAGTGGCGCCAAAGATGAGGACGGCGAGTACCACAACGTACATATCAACATTCACGAGGACGAGCTAGCCGTCGCCGGGATGGAGATCGGCGACGAGGTGTTCGTTCGCGTCCGGGATAACAAGATTATCATCCAGAAGGCCGACCCCGAAGAGGTCGAACACGACTTTTGAGGTCCCATCGACGGTGACACAGTGCCACTGGGCGGAGCTGTTGGGGCCGACGCCCGAAATCGGTCGTTCACCGCCGTTCTTCGAACCAACCCGAATACCAACACAATGAGACCGTACGATATCGCGAAACCACTCCTGTTTTCTCTGCCAGCAGAAACCGCCAACCGGAGCGTCCACCGACTGTTAGAGGCAGTCGACGGAACGCGGGTCGCCGACGTGATGGCCGACCACTACACCGTCGCTGACGACCGACTCGGCGTGGAGGCGTTCGGCCACACCTTCGACAACCCAGTCGGGGTCGCCGCCGGGTTCGACAAGAACGCCACCATTCCCGGAACGCTGGCGTCGCTCGGGTTCGGTTTCGCCGAGGTCGGCGGCGTCACGGCCGAGCCACAGACCGGGAACGCCCGCCCGCGAATGTTCCGTCTCAAAGAGGACGAGGCCATCATCAACCGGATGGGGCTGAACAACGACGGCGCCATCGTTATCGGCGAGCGGCTGAAGCACGTCGACGCACCGTTCCCAGTCGGGGTCAACATCGCCAAGACGGAACACGTCGGGACGGATGAGGCCCCCGACGACTACCGGACCACGTACGAACACGTCGCCGAGGGCGGGGACTTCTTCGTCGTCAACGTCTCCTGTCCCAACTCGGAGGGCTTCGAGGAGCTCCAGAACCGCGACGCGATGGAGGCGATCCTCGGCGAGCTCCAGGACGCGGGGGCGGCCCCGCTGCTCGTGAAGCTCTCGCCGGACCTCCCCGAGCCGGCAGTCGAGGACGCGCTTGACCTGGTGACCGAACTCGGCCTCGACGGCGTCGTCGCGACGAACACGACGACTGAACGGCCCGCAAGCCTACGCTCGCCGAACGCGGTCGAGACGGGCGGCCTCTCCGGGAAGCCGATCGAGAACCAGGCGACCGAGATGGTCCGGTTCGTCGCCGAGCGCGTCGACGTGCCCGTCGTCGGCGTCGGCGGCGTCTCGACGGCGGAGGGTGCATACCGGAAGATTCGGGCCGGGGCTTCACTCGTCCAGCTGTACACCGGCCTGGTGTACCGCGGCCCGTCCATCGCCCGCGAAATCAACGAGGGACTGCTGGACCTGCTCGCGGAGGACGGCTTCGACTCGGTCGAGGACGCCGTCGGCGCGGACCTGTAACCAGCGAATCTTGAAGTACGGTTGCAGCGAACCGCCGGCATGGGCGACAGTCCCCGCACCCACCACATCGCCGCCTGGGACGACCGCTTTCTCGCCTGGCTCCTCGACGTCCTGCTCGTCGGTATCGTCCTCTCCGCACTGGGCGAGGCCGCTGGCGTGTTCTCACTCCTGACCCGGGGCTCTCAGTTACCACCCCAGCCATCGGCCTGAACGGCCTCGGCTTGTTCATCTACTGGACGGTCCTCGAAGGTCGACAGGGCCAGTCGGTCGGGAAGATGGTGATGAACATCGCCGTCACGAACGAACGCGGCGACGCCATCGACTGCGGGACGACAACCATCGAGAGTTTCGGGAAAGCGTTCCTGCTCCCCTATACTCCTAGACATCCTCGTGGGCTGGCTGGCCTACTAGGAAGACGGAGTCCGGTTGTTCAACAAGCTCTCCTCAGCCATCGTTATCGAGACCGACGAGGAGGTGGCCGGGAAATCGACCGCTCGTTTCGCTCGCAGTCGTGCTTATTCCAGCGCGTCGAGCCGGAACTCGAAGGCGGCGACCGGCAGTTCCAGATCGTGCTGCAACCACCTTTTTCTGCGTCGGGTAGCCTCGCTCACGCCGTTCGCTTCGGATACCGCTCCTTGAAAAACGTGGGCGAAAAAACGGCTCGCTCCGCTCGCAGTCGAACTTACTCCAGCGCGTCGAGCCGGAACTCGAAGGCGGCGACCGGCAGTTCCAGATCGTGCTCGACGAGCACCTTCGGATGGATTTCACCGATAACGCCGACCGGCTCGCCGTCGAGAACCACTTCGGCAACGCGGCCGCCGATGAACGATGGATGCGTGGTCGGCGGCGTTTCGAGGTCTTTGTCGAAGGCATCGGCGAGCGCCTGCAGTCGGGCTTTCGCGTCCTCGTAGGAGGCGTCGGTGCGCGCGAGCGCGGCCGCGACGGTCCGGTGTTCGGCGACGCCGGTGTTCTCGGAGTCATCGAGGCCGGCAGCCAGCCCGATTTCGGCGAGGTCCTGTGGGTAGCTCCGGTGAGTATTGTTTTCGAGCACCATCATGATAGAGGGGAGCGCCCACGTCCGGAGGATGGTGTAGTCCTCGCTGTAGGGTTCCTGGATGGTGACCGGGTCGGCTTGACCGACGGTCTCGGCGGTTTGCTCGTCGGCCGGCGGGACCGACAGCCCCATCCGCTCGAAGTTCTCGGCCTCGTTTATCATGTGGAAGTTCAGCAGGTCCTCGAAGCCCAGGCCGACCAGGGCGTCGCGGGCGGCGTCCTCCAGTCTGGACCGCTCGTGGCGGCCGCCGACCGTCGACACGTCGGGGTACGTCGGTTCGAGGCTGTTGAATCCGAGCGCCCGGCCGATGTCGTCGATGATGTCGAGCGGGTGGATGACGTCGACACGGTAGGGCGGAACCTCGACTTCGTAAGCCACGCCGTTATCGGATTCCGTCTCGGTCGCATCGAGGCCGGCGCGCTCGGCGTAGTCGACGACCTCGCGGCTGTCCAGTGAGACGCCGAGGATGGACTCGATACGGTCGTGCGTGACCGTTTTCGTTCGTACCGAGAAGTCCGGCCGTTCCAGCGTCTTGCCGGCGTACTCACCGGGCGCGTCGTCGGCGTAGGACACGTCGACTTTCTCGACCTGGCCGCCGCGGGCGGCGAGCGCGTAGCAGACGATGTTGCACATGTGGTCGATGGTCCACTGGTCGGTCCCGGTCATCTCGATGAACAGGTCCCGGGAGTCGACGCTGACCTCGGTCCGGCGGCCGTTGATGACTGGCGGGAACGAGAACAGCCCGATGGCGTCGTAGATGGCCGGCACGCGGTCGAAGTCGGCCACGAGGTCGCCGTAGGTCTGGCCGGTCTCGTGGGACGCCACGACCTCGCCGGGGGTCATCTCCGCGTCGGCGTCCAGCGGGACGAACGTCGCCTCGTCGGGGTCGGCGCTGGTGTAGGTGATGGACTTGCCCTCACCGTCGGTCGCGGCCGCTCCCTTCAACATCGTCAGGTCGTGAACCCCAATCGCACCCTTCGCTCGCTTGCGGCCCATCGTCGCATGGAGCTTCTCCTGCAGTTGGATGAGGGACTCCAGCGCGGCGTCGTCCATGTCCAGGCCGCGGACGATAGCGCCGGTGACGTAGGGGCGCTCGTCGGGCTGGTCCTCGACCTCGATGGTCCAGTCGGCGCTGTTCGTGTTGGGAATCTCCACCCCGCGGTCGTCGCCGTAGTGATACCGCAGCGACCGGGCGACCCCCTCGACGGAGAGGCGGTCCAGTCGGTCCGGCGCGAACTCCAGTTGGAACTCGTCGTCCTCGGTCCAGCCCTCGAATTCGAGGCCGAGATCGAACAGGTCCGACTTGAGTTCGTCGTCGTCTTTCTCGCTGTGGCCGGTTAGATATCGCAGTTCGTCGGGGTCGACGTCGACGACCGGCATCAGCGAATCACCTCCGTCTCCCGCAGTAGTTCAAGATCACACAGCGTCCCGTGCACGTCGCGGATGTCTTCGAAGCCGTACATGAGCATGAGTAGTCGTTCGAGCGAGAGTCCCCACGCCATCACGTCGCAGTCGACGCCGAGCGGCGTGAGCACCTCGTCGCGGAAGATACCGGAGTTGCCGACCTCGACGACCTCGCCGGTCTCGGGGTGGGTGCCGAACAGTTCGAAGCTCGGCTCCGTGTAGGGGTTGTAGTGGGGCTTGAACTCCAGGTCGGTGATGCCGAACTGCTCGTAGAACTCCGTGAACGTCCCCATCAGGTCCCGCACGGAGAGGTCCTCGGCCATCACCCAGCCTTCAATCTGGAAGAACTCGAGCAGGTGGGTCGGGTCGAGCGTGTCGTTGCGGTACACCTTCTCGACGCTGAAGTAGCGTTCGGGCGGGTCGAGTTCGCCGACCTGATGGCCCGAAAGGTACCGCATCGAGAGCGAGGTGGTGTGGCCGCGCAGGTCCATCCCGCGGGCGATGTCCTCGGTCCACGGCGAGTGGTACCCCTCGCCGTCGGGGCCGACACCCTCCTTGTGGGCCGAGCGGACCCGTTCGACGAGGTCCGGGGGGAGGTGGCCGATCTCCTCTGGCTCCTCCAGGGCGAACTGGTCCCAGTGCGTTCGCGCCGGGTGGTCCTGGGGCATGAACAGGCAGTCGTTGATCCAGAACTGGGCGTCGGCGTGGGGGCCTTCCATCTCGGAGAACCCCATGCCGACGAGCGTGTCCTTCACGCGGTTGGCCGTCTGGCGGAGGATGTGCTCCTTGCCGTGGCTCACGTCCTCGGCGTCGGCCTCGACGTTGTACTCGGTGAACGCCACGTCTTCCCACTCGCCGCTGGTGAGCAGTTCGGGGGTGAGCTGGTCGACGGTCTCGGCGGCTTCGACGCCCTCCATCAGCGCGGTGACGCCGTCGTCGGTGAGCCGGACCGACCGAACGGTTTCCTCACGCACGTCAAGGAGGCCGCGCCGTTCCAGCTGGTCGAGCGCGTCCGCGTCGGCGTCTCCAACGCGTCCATCGGCGACGGCCTCCAGCGCCAACATCTCGGGGTCGGACCCGGGGTCGGCGTCCGGATTGGCCGTGATCTCGCCGCTGTCGATCCCGCCGTAGGCTTTGCGGGCGTAGTTCGAGAGCGCGATGTCGACCGCGCCGCCTTCGAGGCCGGACGCGCCGATGGCCTGCCCCATCTGGACCGGGTTGTCGGCAGCGCCGGCGTCAACGGCCGCCTCGTAGAGGTCCTGCTCGGGGAGGCTCTCCCGGACGTACTGGTCGCCCTCCTCGGTGAGTTCGTAGTGTTCCAGCGTCTCCTCGGCGACGGCGAGCAGCCCGTCGGATTCGAGTTCGAACGCCGCTCTGGTGGCCGCTTCCGGCTTGAGGTCAGCCTCCGCAGCCACGTCGTCGATACGCCTGTCTTCCTGTGCGTCGGCGGCCTGCAGGACGGCCACCTGTGCCTGTGGTCGTTTCATACGGGTGTCTCGGTCTTGTGGGGATAACCGCGGGTCGCTCAGTTAACGGTTCTCACTTCCTGTTCGCGGTTTCGTCTGACCTCGCCTCTCGACGCCGTCAGAGTCCACACACGATCAGGCAGCGAAGAAGAAGCCGAACCCCGGACTGTCGGATAGCTGGCGAGCGACGCCGGCATGGTGGGATTCGGGTGCCATATCTGAGCGATTGTGATTAGCGCGTAAAAGCGTTGCGCGTGTACTCGTCTCGACACGAGACGGGGTGTCTCGGCTCGGTTCTCAGTCCGCGGTCGTCGGCGCGCGATCGGAGTCGAGGTCGATATCGAGTTCGTCGAGCTTGTCCTCCCACTCCTCGCGTTTCTCCTGGTGGTCTTCGAGGAACTCGGCCATCAGTTCGGCGGCCTGCTCCTTGCAGCCGCCACAGAGCCGTTCGCCGCCGACACACTCGTCGTACACCTCCTTGGCGAACTCGTCGTCGTCGCCCGAGAGCAGGTAGGCGTACAGCTCGTACACCGGGCACTCGTCGGCCTTCCCGCCCTTCTCGCGCTGTTCCTCGGCTGTGGAGCGACCACCGGTGGTGGCCGATTTCACTTTGTCGTAGCCGTCCTCCGGGTCATCCAGCAGCGAGATGTGCGAGGCCGGAATCGACGAGGACATCTTGCCGCCGGTGAGGCCGGTCATAAACCGGTGGTAGATGGAGGACGGCGGCTGGAAGCCGTAGCCGCCGTTGTCGAGTTCGACCTGGCGAGCCAGCTCCTCAGCCTCGGCGTGGTCCAGGTCGAACGTGTCGATGTGCTCGTCGTACACCCGTTTCTCCCCGTCGATGGCCTCGATAAGCGCCTCGAAGGCTGCGTCGGTGGCGTTGCGGTCGAGGAACCGGATTCGCGGGCGGAGCGGCTCCTTCCCGGCCTCGTCGAGTTTGGCGACGACGGACTGACGGGCGTCGGCGGGCGCTGGCTGATGGTCGCGCAGCCAGTCGGCGGCCTCGCCACACCGCGGCCGGTCGGCGTTCTCGGCGTACTCCTCGCGGGCGTCGTAGGCCTGCCGGAGCAGCGTCCGTTCGACGGCGTCGGCCTCGAAACTGGCGAAGGCCTCCGTCACGCCGAAGTACCGCATCCGCGCGGCGAGATCCCGCGCCAGTCGCATGTGGGGGTCCTGGTCCGGGCCGACGGGGATGACCGTCGGCTTGGGCTCGTCCAGTTGCGGGTAGAGGATGTCCGCCATCTGGGTGACGACCGACTGCATGTGGGAGATGTCAGTCTCGCCGTCGAAGTCGTAGATGGCCTGCAGTTCCGAGAAGTTCGCCTCTGCGCCGAGTTCGAACGCGAGGTCCTGCACCTCGCGGTTGTCCGACTGGCGATACAGCGTCCCCTCGTCGGGGTCGAATCCGAGCGCGAGCAGCGAGAGGACGTAGTCCGTCGCGTGCTCGTCGATTTCATCCCACGAGAGCCCGCGGGCGCTGTGGGCTTCGAGGTCCGCGATAAGCGCGTGAGCGTCCCCGCCCTGCTGTTGATGCCAGATGATCTCGTCGAAGACCAGCTTGTGGCCGATGTGGGGGTCGCCGGTCGGCATGAACCCCGACAGCGCGGCGAAGGGTTCGTCGTTGCGCATCGCCTCGGCGACCGGTCGGTAGTCCCGGTGGCCGAAGATGACGCCCCGCCGCATCAGGTAGTGGGGATTGGGGACTTCGGGGAGCACCTCGTCGAACTCCTCGATGCCGAACTGCTCGAACAGTTTGCGGTAGTCGGCGATAGTCGAGGAGCCCCAGGGGTCGAGCGTCGCCTCGTCGGCCCCCTCGGCCTCAGTGCCGCCGTCCGGTAGCACCGACTCGCCGCCGGAGCGGGCGTCGGACTCCCGCCACTCTCCGCCCGACTGGCGGCGGTCCTCGTCGGGCGATGCGTCGTCGTGGTGGGAATCGTCTGTCGTCATGGATGTGCTCGGCTCGCGGTGAGCCACGTTACAGGTGCTTTGGTCCCGGTCGGCGCAAAAAGGGTTCGTTTCGGTGCGCCACACAGAGCGGCGTATCAGGGGACAGCTGAATGACCACCGGCCGGTGAAGTGGCGACCAGATCAGGGCGTCAGCCGCTCGACGGCGATCCACTCGAGATCGTTGCCGTTGCCGCTATCGCCACTACCGTCGCCGCCGTCCGCCGTGAGCGCGAACACCATCGTCTTCCGGACGCCGTGGGCCAGGCGAACGTCCAGCGCGAGGTCCCGCGGCTCGAATCGGTGGTCGGCCGGCAATACTCGGACGAGGAGCTCCGAGTGCCCGAGGTTCTCGGCGCTCTCGACATTAGCGTAGGTCCGGAAATCCGCGCCGAATTTGAAGCCAGTCTTCGGAGCGACGCCGCTCGCTCGCAGAGCCGCATAGACGGCCAGCCGACGGTCGAAGCGGTCGCCCTCGACCTCGCGACCCCGCCCGACGACAGCGTCGGCCCCGCCATCGACCGTGAGCAGCCCCTCCTGTGCGAGATACGCGGCCTCCACGAGCGAGAGCTGTACCGCGCCGTCGTCGCCGAGTTGCTGCCCGTAGAATGCCTGATCGTACAGCTCCACCGGCGGTTCCCAGCACACCACCCGCTCGGCGAGCAATTCGCCCTCCGTCGTCGGGACGGCGGCGTCGCTGGTCCCTGTAACGTCGCGCCGGTCGGTGTCGAGATACGTGACCTCGCTCTCCTCGTCGACGACCGCCAGAACGCAGTCGCCCAGGGCCGTCGCGTCGACGGTATCACGCTCGCCGATAACCCGGACGCGGTAGGCCACTTCGTTGTCCCACGGCCCCTTTCCCCGCGGGTAGACCACAAAGTCCGCGCCCGCGGCGTCGTCGACCCATCCTTCGCGGGCGGGCGTGAGGTAAAAACCGCGGTCCCGCAGGTCTTTGTAGACGGCGAAATCGACCTCGGAGACGGCCGCCGACCCCAGGAAGGCGCGGAAGTCCATCCCGTCGATGCTCTCGATATCCCCGCGGTAGAGGAGGTGTGCGGCCTCCACCGGGGCCAGGTCGATGTCGCCGTTGCGGACCTTCCCGTAGCCGCGCGAGTCGTAGAACCGCTCGCGCGCCTCGTAGCCGGCCCGGACGACATCACCGTCGAGCGTCAGTTCCATGCTCTGACGTGGCCCCCGCGGCGACAAAGCCCCTGCGGGTCCGAACCGTCAGAGATGGTGTATTGATTACAGCGGCCGCGGATGTGTAGTATCAGAACTCACACCAGTTCCGAGCAGGAACTGTCCAGACAGCGCGTGCCGCCGGCGGTTTCGAACAGCGGCAGGCCACAGTCACAATCGCCGACGACGGCGCCGGACGGCATCGAGAAGCCGGTGTCACAATCGGGATAGTGCTCACAGCCGGCGAGCAGGCCGCCCCGGCGGAGAATCAACAGGTCGCCGTCGCAGTTGGGACAGTCCCACTCGCGGTCGAAGGCCGCGGTGACAGCGTCGTCCAGCGAATCACAGTCCCGGTCGAGACACAGTTCGAACGCCCGCCCGCGTTCCACCCGAAGCGTGGGGAGTCCGCAGTCTCCGCAACGGCCGCCGGTGACCGCGGCATCGCTCGGAATCCCGTACGAGGCGTCACAGCCGGTACAGGTGACCTCGCTCCGAGCGCGTACAAGCGTCCCGCCGCAGTCGGGACAGTCGCGTACCGGGACACCGGCGTTCGAGGCCGGATAGCGGGCGCTGCCGTGTTCCTCGTGGGTGACCACGCGGAGGAGTTCGTCGCCATCGCGGGCGGTCACCGTCCCCTCGTCGATAGTGACGCTTTCGGCGCGCGTGAGCCACGCGACCGGCTGATACCCCACGGCATCGTGGACCAAGACGGTGTTGTCCGGTCAAATTGGAAATATACTAGTATCATTATTTAGCCTGTCAGTACGGGAACTAACGTAACGATCAATTGGTTGATCCACTCGCTGCCTGTCAAGGGCACCGTGCGAGATACAGGGGTTGAAATCAGCACGTAGCTGTGGTTTGTTTCACTTCATTTGGACAGAACCCACCGCTGTCTCCTCTGGTGTTTGTTTGCTCTGTATAGACTCCGCTGCAATCGGTATCTTTTGCCCGGACGAGACAGTTGTGCAGCCGTAGCCGTAATAGTACTCGTAGTCGGTTGGATAGTAGCTTTTCGACGCATCTTGGTCGGTGGGTATAGCTCTCACGTCGGTCGAATCGATGCAGTAGGTCAAATTGAGCAGGTTTTCCTTTGCGCTGTGTCTCCGGATCGTCGTTGAAATCACCCACTACGAACGGGAGGTTGCGAGAGACTCACGCTAAGAGACCGATGACACGTTCTCACCTTCCAATGCAACGACTTTGGGTTGGTTGCCAAATTGGCTACCGACGAAAACACATCCATTACCAACCGCCGGGAGCGTAATTTCACCCCATTGATCTGGATTGTCGGCTTCATAACGTCCAGCTTCTTCGCCTGTTTCGGCATCTAGAACAATGATCAAGCCGTCGTCTGTTCTATATGATGGAGGCGTTGCCGCATAGACGTAACCATTACTGACAACAGGTTGAGGGTTGTTTTCGCCTCCAATATCCTGATACCAAACTTCTGATCCATCAGTCTTATCAAGAGCAAGAAATCCCCAATTCGTGGGAGTTATTAATAGGTTTTTCCAAAGTGTTATTCCGCCAGGTTCAGTTGCCGTTGGGTTTTCCACTTCAGAAGGGGCATACTTCCATTCAACTTCTCCAGTGGAGTTATTTAATTTATATATCGTATTCCCAGGATTGATAAAAACAGATTCAGTATCAGCAACTGGTGCATGGTATGTGAGAGATTTGCTTTGGGTTTTAAATTCCCATCTTTTAGATCCTGATTCTGCATTGACGGCAAAAAGTATCCAGTTATTGTCGTCCCGAGCAACCACATACACAATACCGTCTTTGACTGCTGGTGGTGAACCATTCATATAAATTTCAGAACCTGGATTGAATGTCCAGCGTATATTTCCCGAGTCATGTTCAATTGATCGTAATGATGAACGTTCAGGTGCATAGATGGAGTTCCCGTTATAGGTCAATATATCATAGTCGCCTTCTTTGATCCAATTAACAGATCCGTTATTCCTATCCAATGAAATTATTCCACTTCCAGAAATCACAACTTGATCATCCGTAACTATTGGAGTACACACGCCTGGATTTTCTACCTCATATGTCCAAATCTCAGAACCACCATCCATATCAAGAACAAAAAGACCATCATTTCTTCCCATGAAGTATATTTCTTGATCTCGAATCGCAAAAGAGGATTCGCTATGCATTTCCTTCTGGAATGACCAAACTTTTGATATACCTTCCAATGGGCCAGGGTTTAGTGCACTCCCGGTATTTGCTTCGTCATAGAGATGCATGGGCCAACTTGTTTCGACTGATATGTCTGCAGATCTTGTGTTTGAGATATTGTTTCCAGATGAATCAGTTGCTGCTATTAAAGTTGCAGTGTAATCACCACTAGAACTATAATTATAATTTGATTTATAAGTATACGTACCACCACTAGTACTATTTAACGTGAAATCATTTTTGGTGAGCGTTGTGGATTCCTTGCCACTGATATTGACCTGAATTGATGAGAGTTGTTCGTTTGACTTAAAAGACGTTCTCAATGTTAGGCCTGACGGGTTTGTAAGGCTGAAGGCAGTAATTGATGGCACAGTCGTATCAGTCTCGGTTGGAATTTCTGGAGGGGCCTCTGAGGTTGACCTAGGTTGAGTGAGATACCACGTCCCAGTGCCGATCGCGCCAATGCCACCAAGTCCGAGGACTCCAAGCATCACCCGCCGGGAGAGTGACTCACCTGACACATTATTTTCTGCCTGAGGAGACACTGATTCGTCTTGTGAGTTGCCTAGCTCACTCTCGGCAGTCTCATCCGCTGTGGATGTCTCGTTTTCAGCGTCAGTCTCATCTTCAGGTGCTGGCTCAAACGGTGGTTCGCTGGGCAGTGCCTCCGTGATGGCGGTTTTGAATGCAAAGGCGGAATCTTGGCGGTCAGTCGGGCGAGTCGAAAGGGCTGTCAACACTACCCGGTCAGCATCGTCGGGGACCTCAGACCGGTGTTCACTGGGTGGCGTGATGTCGCCCTCTTGGATAGCATTCGCCAGGTCAGCCCCACCAGTAATCGGTAGCTGACCGGTCAGCGCGTAGTAGGCGACGGCGCCGAGGCCGTACACCTCGGTCTGCTCGGTGCCACCGTCGGGGTCATCGAGCAGCTCGGGTGCCGTAAAGGGCGAGACGGGCGTTTCTCCGGCAGCCACACGACAAGCCCGTTTGAGTCCCCACTCGTCGACCTGGACGCTAGGTTCGTCATCAGTTGTGTCCACGCAGACGCTGTGTGGTGATAGCGCGAGATGCGCCGAGTTGTAGAGGTAGGCGTTGCGGATGGCTTCAGCCGTCTCGTCGAGGACCGTCCGCGTCTCTGGGAGCGACAACTCGGCCTGGACTGCCTCGAGCGGTTGGTTTGTGGGGAGTTCCGTTGCGATCCATGGTCGGGGTTCACGTCCCCGCTCGTGGACGGTTACAATTGTCGGCTGGGAACTCGCGTTGTGCCACTGGCCGGCGACGTCTCTGAACGCCTGCTCGACGGCGTCGTCGTCTCTCTCGGGTGCGAGCGTGAGAATGCGAACAGTGCCACGGTGTCCGGTCAGTTCCGCGCGATACTGATGGAGAAACGCGCTCTGTCGGACGGTTTCTGCTGACTCGACACCCGGCGCGGCCGCCTCAAAGTCCTCGGCTGGACTAGTCATCGTAGATGCACTACTAGTGATAATCAACCCAGATATGTGTTTGGTTCCTGCCAGCTACAAACACTCAAACACTGTATCTACCAATCCGAGTACTCGCTGAATGCCGATCAGCCGCTGACCGATACGCGCGTTCCATCTTGCACGGCACGTCCTGGCAAAGTTCAGACAAGACAGTTTTGCTTGATTAAAAAGTTAGCAGACTGCCGCTGTAGCATAGACCTGTCCATCTTCAGAGATATTAACTCCAACGCCCAAATGTTCTGCATTTTCGTATCTGAGTCTGTCTCTATACGTGATGCTATTAAACCAGTCTTCGACAATCACATCAGCAACATTCTGCTCGGTAAGTTCTGCAGTCTCCCCTCGATATTCGTTCAAGTCCACACGCGCGATGGATTCCAGTCTGTTGCGTTGTGCATTAACGATATACTCCTGCTCTTGAAATTGACACAGTTCATATAAGCCCGCGCTTCGGTATCGGTCTTCACTATCGCCATTACTCACATCGTGGGAAACAGTTGCCGACTGAGACATATCTCTGCTATGGTTTTTAGACAACGTATCAAGCTTCATGCCGGTCTTGGTCTCTGTTGAAAAAATGGTAACAGAGTCTGGATGATTGTTGATGCTTTTCTCTATTAGTGATTCAATATTTTCTGAGCTCAGGTTTTGTTCAACTGGCGTTGATTCTGTTTCTGGTATCGCCGTCGTTGATGATGTGACCGTTGCAGGTTGTGTCGTAGTTTCTACGTTCTCAGTCGGAGTTTCTACAGGATTATTTTCAGAATTTCCTGACATACCACCCAAGAGTAACCCAGTGCTTCCTACCAGAATAAAAATCATAATAATGCCGATCGCCGCCTGGAGGCTAGTTCTCATTATTTTTCTTTTTCTAACTCGGTCTTATCAACGTTTGCAACACATTATCACTAACGCAATCAGCACAGAATAGTCACTTCTCAAGTCTGGTAGAAATATTGCATTATTATTTTTGAATCTGGAATTCAAGGTATATTAGTGTGGTATAGCATACAATACGAGTCTTGATCTGGTAATAAAATAGTACACACTTAAGTTTTAACTAATTAATTAAAGACTCAATAACACAAGACGACGGAAAGACTAAGTGGTAATACGAAAAGTAAAACGTAGCTACAATACAGATGAATTTCCCAGAGAGAATATTTACAATTGGTGGAGCAGGGAAAGAAATTGGTTTTACTATACTTGAAACAGAGTGGATTATTGAGGGGATCCTGAAACCGCGACCAAATCCACAATCGCTGACGATTACAATAATCGATAGTGCCGAAGGTGAAGAAAATAGTGACCGTCAACGAGTAGCTGAAATCCAGAAGCGGATCGATGAATTAGAGGAAGAAATGCGTGACCCAGAGGTGGGTAGAACCGGCTCGATTGAGGTTGAATATAAATTAGTCACGGAAGACATTCAGCTTAATTCCAGTATTGACCTGATGGGGGAGGACGCTGTTCCACGGATCACATCCGGGAACGGTATGGACGAAGAGAACTGGTGGCTTCAGAACGAATACATAAACGAAAATCTAGACTTTGCAAAAGGTGTCGTTCGGAAACGTGGGCTTGGAAAGGCCATCTATTACAAGGCGTATGCTGAAGACGACTCGATTAATTCCTACATTGATCTTCCCGAGAAAGGTAAAGTAGCCGTGTTAGCAGGCCTTGGCGGTGGCACCGGGTCTGGGATTCTTCTGGATCTGGTCCAACACCTCAATAAGCGACAGCGGACTGCTGAGGTTAGCTTGTTCGGTATTTTGCCCAATCATACCGAGGGAATGGAAGAGAATACGAATGCGTTTGCGGCACTCTCGGAACTTGAGTATGCGAGCCTTCAAAATGAACAATTGTTCAAGGATATGGTCCTCGTTCCAATCGACCCGACTGGTTGGGGAGGGAAAACTGGGGACCGGATCCAAACTGACCAATTCTTAGAAGAACTTGATCAGGCGATAACGTATCTAATAGCATCATATTACAACACCCAGAATCTGGAAGATCCGTTCGCCAACACTCCGACATATGCTCCATTCACAATCGGTATCCCACAAATTCTCCGCTACCGAGTGGAGGCAATAAACGAAGCCAGGGATACGATGCGTGAGATGCTAAACACCAAAGAAGAAGGGCTTGAGAGAGAAGAAGAAATCTATGATTCGATAGAACGATTCCTCACAACGCATTTTGATATCGATGTCGAATCCGGAGTCACCGAGCTTGACGAGGCTGACCTCCGTAATCGGTTTGAACAAGCAGAAGAACTCACTGAGTTTGAATTGTTCAACGAACTCAACTATGAATCAGTCAGCATCTTCCAAGAAATTCTGGCCGATGCTAAGAACGAGGGAGAGACCCTTACTGACCAGATCTCGCTGACTGTCGCTTCCATGCGAGCAGTCGATACATCTGGGGAAGAAGTCGGTACATTCGTAGACAACATCGACGAACACCTCGCAGCGATACTGGAAAAAGAATTCCAGCTATTAGGCCGGCGTAAAGACATCATGGATCGTCGAAAAGCGATCGATGACAGCCGGATCAGAGGTGCAATTGAGTTCCTCATAAACTCTGACGATGATTCAACAGGTCCGGGAGTGAAACTCAATCGCCTAGAAACCAAGCTGGAGGATTTAGAATCCCAACAGGATCGCATTGAGGGTGACTTAGAGGAAACCAACGAGGAATTAGCGGACCTTCGTGAAGAAATGTCAGACCAAGTTGAGAAGCTCTTGGCTGATTGGGAACAAGATGTCAATCCGAAGCTTGAGGAACTACACAACTGTGACGTCGAGAACATTGAAACCGAGGTCAGGAATCTAAAAACCGAACTGGAACGCTTCTCCAGTCGGGTGGTCAATGCAGAAACCCCAGATGAAGTGGAGAATGTTAGTGAATCAGATATTACTGACACCACCGAACAGCTTGATTCGATGTTGGATGCCGCGGGGATTGTGTTTGACGAGACGCGCCGTGATATCCAGAGTTCTCTCACAGAGCTGAAACGGGCCCGCACGGCATTTATCAAAATGAATCGGGAGGAAAGCACATTAGAGAGTATTACTCCCTGGGAAAGCTCCACCGAAGAAGACCGCCAAGAGGGTCACAAAGACTTCCGCGTCCAGAAGAGCAAACTCAATGAACACGGTGTGTTCACTGTAGGACCTCCGTCAGGAGATTTCAGCGCGGATGTGGAGTTTGATGGACAGTCCACCATCCGACAGCTCTCCCAACGCCGGGACGAGATTGAAGCCGAAATCATAGATGCACTCAAAAGCAGAGTTGACAATATCTCAGAAGGCCATATTAGGTCAATTCGATCACATCTGGAAGGTGACGCTACGCAGGAAGATTTAGAGCCAATAGCTGAAGAGGCATTCTGGGATGATGTTGGCGAGACTGATGATCTTGAACAACAGCAAGAAGATCTTGAGGCCGAACTTGAATCAGTCAAGTCCGAGATCGCTCTCTATGGTCCCACTATTGAACTCTTCCAGAGCTTGAGTAGTCGCCACGACAAGTGGACTAAGAGTATTCAGTCGTTCAATAGCAAGCGGAATCAGTACGGCGAAGAGTCTGATACCAATACTCGACTGGATGAAGACTACGTCTACATCAATCAAATAAAACCAAATGATGTATTCAGAGCAACAGGAAATTCAGACATCGCTGCGAGCGATATTTCCAGCAGCAAAGCCGAGAAACAACGAATACAGAATGGGCTAGAGGAGCTTGCAAAAAATGCGCGAAATCAACAGTATTCTGGACTACAACGCCGGAAACTAAGTCAGGGCCGAAACCGTTATGACGAAACCAAGGTCCGGGTGGCAATACTCAGCCGTGCAGTGGACCAACTGGACAGTGACGTCCTTGATTTCAAAGATCTATTCAGCAACGCTTTTGACCTCGGTGCCAGCGGAACCGCTGTCGACAGTCCATATACGAGTTGGAAACGCGACATTGGAGGGCCATGGGATATCGGTCTCAGTGTATTCATAAGCGGAGTCTTCCTTGACAACATTCGAAAGGTTGTCCAGCCAGATGGGTACTTTTCAGGATATAAACATAAAATGGAGACGACTGACGATATCCTGATTCACCATAGCTATGGGCTGGAGGATGGCTACTACATTCGACGAAATAACACCCTCAACATGGAGAATGAGGACGATGTTGGCTTCTATCTCCGTGAAGAATCGGAAGTCGTCGAAGACCTTCTGAACGAGTATCTCGAAAAAGTCGATCACTCTGAATAATAATGGCAAATCCTATTGAATGGCTGCAGGACAACGATGAGAAGGTCCTGTTGCTGGTATACTTTGGCCTTATTTTGGGACTGAGTGTCCCTGTCGCAAGGATGGTGGAACAGGGATATGCAAGCGGTAATTTGATCCGCTCAGTGGTCCGATTGCAATTACTGGTTGGAATTACGCAGGTGAGCGTTCTGGGATTAGGGTTTTTCCTTGGACTGCTGACCTTGATGACGATCGATCACAAAAAGCGGATCCAAGCGATATTGCTTTGGATTGGGGTTGTCATCTCATTAATTATCATCACAGCACAAGGCTTGGGACCGAGTCCCAGTGACATGACAAATAATATTGTTTGGTTGCTGGGGAGCCTGATAGCTGGCTTCATATTTGGTGGTGGTGGAAAACTCTTAGATACTGATGGATTACAGACACTGGAATTTAGACGAGCAGCAGAAAGCGTCTACTTCCTCCTGCTGATCGTCGTCGGACTAACATTCTTGGAATACCATATTGAGTATCCAGAAATCTTTGCTGTCTCATCCAGTGGCGTGGTGATTCAATCCATTGAGAGCTTGTCTGTCTCACTGAACAGAACTGATCTTGTTCAAAACGCAGTCACATCTGGCCTATTTTTGTTGGTGGTGAATCGATTTATCCAGTATGATGCTAATAAGAAATTCTTCATACTGGGCGCTCCTGCCTCAGGGAAGAGCCTCTTTCTCATCGGTGCATATCTGGAAGCCCTCGGTCGGTTTCAGTCAGGTGATGACAAGACGCCACTGAATCCCAGTGAAGATTTGATTTCGATGATTGAGTCTCTCGACCGTCAAACCGAAGGCTGGATTGTGGAAGCGACAGGCCGTGGTGAATTGAATACGCTGGAATTCCAGTATGTCCAAGGATCAGTTTTCCCAACGAACATCAAGTTGTCAGGAAATGACTATGCAGGAGAATATCTTGACAGGCTGCCAGACGCGATTACTGGGACCACCGATGAGGAAGACATGGATACAACACTCACCCGGTTATCAGAAGGGGTGAAAGAATCTGATACACTACTCCTGATGATTGATTGTGAACGGTTTACAAATAACGAACCGTTGGATATTTCACCGTACTTCAGTATCTTGCAGGCTGCCGATGATAAAGAGGTTATTCTTATAGCTACAAAAGCCGATAATTTGGCCGATGAATTTGAAGATCAGCAGGGATTAGAACCACATCAGTATTTTGAGGAATTCCAAGATTATGTCAACCAGCGACTCAGGCAAAACGAGAATATCAATGCCCTAATCGCACAGACAGGGAATACAGAAATCCTCCCGGTCTATTACCAGACAACAACCAATGAACAAGGAAACAAAATCCCAATGCGAGATCAAGATGGATCGGTATTGACAGTTGGCTTTGATCGCCTCCTCAACCGACTGGGGGGGAGCTAACATGGCAGAGTTGACTATATATGACTCTCAAGGAGCACCAATTGAAAATGAGACCGGCCCAAGTAATGACCGGATTCAGGATTTCTTTTTTGATGGCGTTCGGTTTGCTATTGACAGGAATCGGAAAGAAATTGTAATTTTCTTCCGCGCTAGAGATAACAAGACTAGCCGGTCTGAACAATATTATGCTCTCTTTCAATATTCGACTCGATCAGAAATAGGGACTATTGTATCAGCGGTAGAGGACCGTATTGAAAATAAGTATAACAAATTCCTCGATACTTCCAACGAGGATACGAAGTTCTTTGAACTACTCTCAAGCAATAGCTCGGGTGTAATGCCAGGAGATTCCAGCACGTTACAAGATATAAAAAATCTTCTAGCAGACTACAAACAAGTGACTCTGGGTGTTGGAAAATACAGCGAGGCCTACGAACTCTTCAGCGAACTCTGGAAGAATGACGGCTGTAACAAAATTGCGGTCAGTGAAAATGCTAACGGCCAGTCAGTATCTTCCCACGATCTAGTAATTGAAAAAGGGAATCACAATGGATTGGAATTAATCGGAGATACAAAAGATGAAATCGAAGCGCTTCGCGAACAGCGTCGTATTGATATAACAGGGGCGGAACCAGCCTCGGAGGACTCCAATTCAACAAAAAATCTAATATTTATTGGGTGTCTGAGCGGCATAGGTATTATTTTTCTCACACTCATATTAGCATATTCTGGGTGTCTGATATTTGATATGGCGGCCCCAGGGACGGGGTTACTCCCATACACGGACAACTGTACTCCAATAGATTCAGAGTTGAACGGGATTACAGCAGAAACAACAGATACGAACGAACTCCGAATTGATGGAAGCATCAGCGGCGAGACTCCCCAAAAGAATATTTCTGCGCAAATTACGGTAAATGGGACTAATGGGTCAGTCTACAGCAAGAAACGTACCACTAGAGTCTCAGAGAATGGTACATTTAAATTCCGTATTCCATTCGGTCAATTTAGTTCAAGTGAGTCAGGAGAATATTCTGCTAAAGTTAAATACGATAGTGATTCTAAATCAGCGAATTTCACCATTGGGGACTCATCCACGCCTTCCTCCGATGTGCAGACACCTACGCCAACACCGACTGAAACGACCACTCCAGATCCGACTCCGACCCCTACGCCAACACCGACTGAAACGGCCACCACCACTCCAGATCCGACTCCGACCCCTACGCCAACACCGACTGAAACGACCACCACCACTCCAGACACTTCCGACTAAACTTTTTTGCGAAACATATTGTAAGTTTTCAGATCATAGAGTCAAGAGTATGTTTGAGTGCTTCGTCACCGGATTTTTTGTAGAGTTCACGGCAGAGTTGGGAGGCTCTGAAATACGGCGTTAGCCTGTCTTTGGAGACGCCCCGATGGAACCCGTCGTACCAGCGACGCATAACTTTCGCAGGTGTTGACATACACTTCGCCGTCAGCGTATTCGGCGTCGTCTCTAACGGGCCGTAAGCCCGAAAACCGTCGGTATAGACAGTTAGCGACTCCTGCTCGTGGTAAACAAAAGAAGTCGAATAGTCGACTCGTCTGTGGCTTTCACCGGGTTCTCGTACCGTTGTCCGGTGTCGCAGTCGGCGATGATGAAGTCGGGTGGCTTGTTATGCGAACCAGACCCGCACGTGACGATTGCCCCGCTATTGGGCGGTTTAGATCAAATATTCTGGCCTAAACCGCCCTCAACGGTTCTACGAGCGACTTCCCAATCGAAAGCTACTTCTCCGACTGACAACTCAATCAACCAGTTTGCCATCGAACAGTCTATAGCCTGACTAAACGGGTCACAGACCAGTTGCGACCCGCATACGACGAGATCAAAGAGAGTATCAGGGATGAGAGACTGCCTTTCCAGTTGACGGTGACCGTAACTGGTCTGGACGTTTGTGACTGATAACGAGGTGCTGTACACGATCGATGAGAATCGTAGCAAACAAGTGGTAGAGGCTTTCCTCATCGAGGAGTTTGCCGAGGATGCCACGCTGAGTTGCGATGACTGGTCAGCACAGAGGGTGTAATCATCAAGGCATTTCGGTCAGGGTTTCTTGATAAGACTAGTATCTGTTCACGTTTTCAACGCATATACGTTCCCATCAAGGCTACCAATATAGACTGTACCAGTCATTACTGCCGGCGAGGAATACACTGGCCCACCTGTCTGGAAGCGCCACTGCATGTCGCCATCTTCGGCTGACAGTGCGTATATCCTGTTATCGTTACTCCCAATGTAGACAGTATCATTTCTAACAGCCGGCTCCGGCCACACAGCGGCACCTATGTTGGAAACCCACTGTCTGGTTCCGGTCTCCGCCGACAGTGCGTACACAATATGGTCAAGACTCCCGACATAGACGGTTCCACCCACCACTGTTGGTGACGAATATACGCTATCACCTGTCTCATAAGACCACTGCTCAGTGCCTCCTTCTGCCGACAATGCGTAGACATTGGTATCCTCACTCCCGACGTAGACAGTGCTATCCACCACGGCTGGCTTCGTCTGCACAATCCCATCTGCTTGAAATGACCATTGTTCGGCGCCATCATCTGCTGACAGTGCGTATACACTGTCATCGCCGGTCACAAAGACAGAGTTCTCTTCTACTGCCACCGACGATACTGAATCGCCTACCTGATGGGACCACTGCTCGATTCCATCTTCTGCTGACAGAGCGTATATCCTGTTATCGTTACTCCCGATATAGACCGTACTATCATTCACTACTGGCGATGAGAACACCTCCTCGCCCGTTTTGAATGTCCACTGTTCAGTGCCATCCTTCGCCGACAACGCGTACATATTTCCGTCTATGCCTCCGAAATAAACGGTGTCGTCAACTACCGCTGGCTCTGACTCTACGTAATCACCGGTTTGGTAAGTCCATTGTTCAGAACCATTTTCGGCTGAGATTGCGTATATATTGGTGTCGTCACTCCCAATGTAGACAGTACCATCAACTACCGTTGGCGATGAACTTATATCATTACCCGTTTCGAATGACCACTGAACACGTCCAGAAGGCGTACTATTAACAATATTCTCATCCGAGGTATCACTATCACGTGAAGTCGTATCACGCCGCGAAATAAAGAATGGGACTCCAACAACAGCTCCAAATCCGAGCAATCCCACCGCCGCCCGACGAGTCAGCGAATGTCTCTCGTCAGATTGTTGTGTTCCAGACCCATCAAGCGCCGACGAATCGTGATCTGTTGGTGTCTTTTCATCCTCTGTAGGGTGGTTCGCTTTTGCATCTGCATCTGTGCTATTTATTTCCGTTTCAGTATTACTCAGCAAGTCGCCTGGAATTGCACGGGTAAGAGCAGTCTGAAATTCATATGCTGAGTCATATCGGTTGGAAGGTTTCTGAGAGAGGGCGGTCAACAAGACATCGTCAACAGACGCTGGAAGTTCAGATATTTGACTACTAGGCGGACTTACGCTTGAGTCTTTGATTCCCTGTTCTAGTTCACTGTCAGTGACAGGTGGCTGCCCAGTCAGAGCATAATAAATGACCGCCGCCATTCCGTAGACATCAGTTTGCTCTGAACCACTTTTGGGGTCGTCGACAAGTTCTGGGGCGGTAAACGGTGAAAGAGGTGTTTCATCAGCGGCAACCCTGCAGGCCCGCTCCAAGCCCCACCCGTCAACGAGTGCCCGTCGATCCTTTTCGGTCTTGACTACCCAGATATCTGTTGGCGTAAGGTCTAAATGGGAAGTATTGTACAAATTGGCGTTACGGAGCGCCTCAGCGATGTCGTCAACGATAAATTGGACATCAGGAACCGAGAGAGGGGGTTGTAATCCCTCAAGTGATTGCCCATCAATGTCGGTAACCGCAACCCAAGGACGTGGTTTGGCCCCACGGTCATAAACGGAAACGATATTTGTGTGATTACTGGGATTAAGCCACTGGCCAGTCACCCGCCGGAACGCTTCGTAAACAGTATCGTCGGTAATCTGGGGTGCTAACGTGAACAACCGAACTTGATCGTTAACCGTGTCAACCGTACCTCGGTACGTATGGATGTACTCGCCTTGCCGGACGCTGTTCGCTGATTCTACGCCTGGTGCTGCTTCTGCAAACCTATCAGCCACCCCTGACATCTTGCAAAAACCATGGAGAGCAACTTATAAAATAGTCTTCCTTGTCGAGTGAGTATTTCTGCTACATTTGATACTTAATATCATCCCAGTAGTGATTCACCGATCCATTTGAAATACTATCATTATCGGCATACTCGGATTCTGACCAATTCTTAGCACCAGTAACGACAGCTACTGCATCCACTGACTCCAAAACCGTGTCGTTAACACCGTGAAAGTGTGAGTCAGCGATCCCACCCTGCCACCGTTACGTAATTCAATGTGACAATCGAAAACTGGAATCCCGCACCACCTTCACTTCCGACCCACTCCTCGACAAGTGGTGACCGGACAGATCTACAGGGCGTTATCGAGCGCCCGCTTGAAGACGTGCATCGAATCGTAGCGGTCCGCTGGGTCGGCTTCCAGCGCCCGCAAGAGTGGTTCGTCAAGTCCTTCTGGCACATCTGCCACCTCACTTGGTGGGGCAATGTCCCCCGTCAAGATCGCTTCGCGCTCGTCTACTACTGGATCTCTTTCCGTCAACACGCGGTAGGCGACTGCCCCCAGCCCGTAGATGTCCGTCGCTTTCTGGGGCTGGCTGTCTGCATCACTAACCTGTTCGGGAGCCGTATACGGCGTGACGACCGTCTCACCAGTCGCTTCCCGCACTGCACGGTTCAATCCCCACTCGTCCACCTTCCCGACCGCTTCGTCATCCTGCCTAGCGACCCATATATGCCGGGGAGACAAATTGTGATGAGAGGTGTTGTATAGCGCCACGTTGCGCAACCCCTCTGCAGCGTCCGTCAGCACTGCAATCGTTCGGTCGAAGTCAAGCAAATTAGGACGCTCGGCCAACGTTTTCCAGTCCCCAGCTGACTTGGTTGCGACCCACGGGCGTGGCTCCATCCCCCAGTCGTGAATCGTCACCGCGTTCGGGTGCGAACTCCCGTTGACCCAGCCGAGAACTGTCTGCTGGAATACCTCAGCCGCGGGCTCGCTCGGGTCGGAAAGCGTGAGGACACGCACCTCGCCCTCTATCTCCGCGTGCTTGCCGCAGTAGGTTACCAGCGCGTCATCCTCGGCAAGGAGAGCTAGCTCGTCGAGGGCTCCGATTTCAGTGGTCAACGTGTCGGCAGTGGCAGCCCCTTTAGCCTCTGTGGGGGGCGAGGCCGGCGCCTTGGGATCGGGTTGGGCCACTTCCGACTCCGCCGGCTCCTTGCCCGTTTCCTTGGACTCTTGGTCTGGTTCCTCTTTGATCGCAGACTCGCCCCACTCCTCACTTGCTGACTGGTCCCGATAGCCGACAAGTCCCGCCGCCGTCCCCACGTAGAGGGCCGTACTTGTCGGCGCCAATCCGGTCGCCCGCCGGTCCAGCTTCAGCCGCCAGCGTTCCTCACCACTCTCCGCAGCCAGCCCCGAAAAACTCTTTTCGCTCCCTACATACACCGTCTCATCGACAACAACAGGACCTCGAAGTGGCCCTTTGAACTCCTCGCTCCACGCCGTCGTGGGAGGTTCCTCTTCGGTATCGACCTCCACGAGACTCCCCTCCTCGCCTGCCACCCAGACCCGGCCGTCGGCAACCGCAACGCGTTTGGGTCGGACTACGCCGGTCTCTCTCGTCCAGCGGACGCCGCCCTCCCCCGCGTCGAGAGCGTGAAGCGTCCCCTCGTGGTCGGCGACGTACACGGTTCTGTCGACCACAACTGGTGCCGACAGACGATCACCCTGTACCTCAACTGTCCAGTTGGTGTCCCCGCTTGCAGTGTCGAAAGCCGCCACCGTCGATTCCGTCGTGCTCACTACGACCTGGCCGTCAGCGATGGCTGGTCCGTGTGCAGCGGCTGCCGGAATGGACGCCTGCCACTGCTCGTCCCCACTCTTCGCATTGACTGCGAGAACCGTGCCATCTTCGCAGGCGACGTAGAGCCGGTCATCGTGCGGTAACGGTGTGCCAGCAGCCACGCCTGTGAGCGATAGCCTCCAGTCAATGGTACCGGACTGCAGGTTGAGTGCAACCAGAGCTGTCCGGCAGGCCGCATAGACCGATGAAAACTCGATAGCTGGTGTAGTCGGGATTGTCTCACCGACCGAGGTGCGCCACAACTGTTCGCCAGTCTGGGCGTCTCTAGCTATGACAGTTCCATCGGCACGACCGGTTACGACAATATCGTCGGCGAATACTGGGGCGGTCGTTTCGTGACTGCCTGCCTGCCACGCGCTGTCAGCGTCGGGCTGAACTGCCCGATAGTCAGGCGCTGTGGCGGTGTTTGCCGCGTCGCGGCCGGGACGGAGCCACTCAGTAAGTGTGGTTGGTTCAGATGAGTCCGACAGGCGGCGGTAGGCTGCCACGCTCAAAGCGGCAGTCATGGCAAATCCACCGGATAGCACACCAGCGGTAGGTATATTATCAGCCACATTAGCCCCAATAGCCGACCGGTCAGTGATCGAATAAATCCGCCCATCGTTGTGGAGTCCGCCCTCACTGTAAACAATCATTGGATCGGAAAGAGAATCGTTTCCCCAGGCGACACGATCAAAGTGGGACGAATTGGACGGGTCGTCAATTCTCCAGACCTCAGAGCCGTCCCCTGGGTTCAGGCAATATATTGCGTCCTCTCCAGTTACGTAAACCTTGTCGTCACGATGGCGGAGAGCAGTGACTGAGCCCATCAAGCTCGATTCCCATCGAACAGACCCGTCACTCTTGTCTACAGCGTGAACGCCTGATTGGACCATATAGATGGTGTTCGGACCTGTCGTAACAGTATACGACGAAACGGACGTGTTCGTCCAGACTATGTCGCCCGTGTCGGGGTCAAGCGCGGTCAGTTGGTTCGGGCTCCCGTTCACGGCATAGACGAAATCGTCGACCAGAAGCTTGGCGTGGACCGCGTTACCGTTTGCCGATGGGTCCCCGGTTTTGGTCCGCCAGATTATTTCTCCGGTTTTTGAATCCAGCTTGAACACTATTCCGGCGTAACTCGACGCGTAGAGTGCACCGTCGACAACCACCCGCGGTCTGACCCAGTTTGTGAAGCCGGATTCAAACTCCCACCTGACGGCTCCGTCCTCGGAATTGAGGGCGATTATGTTACCGTTATTGTCGTCGGTGAACAGGATTTCGTCGTTGTGTAACCCAGTGAATATCCTCGCCCGTTCGTTCGAGGGTAAAAACCGCCACGCTTCGGTTCCCGTCTCTCGATCAAGTGCGTAGACGGTCTCCCAGTCCGTTAGATAGAGGTGACGGTCACCGACGGTGTTCGTCCCCGCCCTGATCGGCTTTCCGGAAATTGACGAACTCCATATCCGTGATCCATCGGTTGCTGTGAACGCGTGTGTCCCGTCGTCATTGGACCAATCGTTGTTGAAGTCACAGACAAATATCTGATCGTCAGAGGTAATGTGAGGTCCTTGACCGACTTCTGCTTGCCATTTGGGAGTACCGTCGCTACGGTCGTAGCTCGTGAGGGGTTCTTTACCAGAACTCACGCGAACTTCCTCTGTTGTCACAGAAACATCGATCTCACCGCTCGACTTAATCTCCCAGTCGACTGTAGGATTTGCGATTGGTGGTTCTGATCGATGGCCATCAGCGCTTGCAGTTGTGATCGCCGTGGTCATGGCGAGTCCTGAAGAGAACATGCTTAAAAGCAACTGCCGACGAGTAGTTCGGAGCGAGTCTTGCTGTCCGATCATCCAACAGGCACATCTAATGATGCCACAGACATAACTGATGTGTACGCACTGTATAGTTCAGTATCTCCTCAGCTGGGGTCTTTCCGTCAAGAGCTTGATTCGGTCGTTCGTGGTTGTAGTGGTATCTGAAGCGTCGTAACCACTGTTTCGCGCTGGATTGACTGCCCCTCCAGAAGGAGTG